>Ga0194037_1002713_pt1 | contig 11450 bp, 6 predicted proteins | sample JunL306m_MetaG_FD_148653 | JGI IMG/M metagenome (GOLD analysis project Ga0194037, IMG submission 148653) | Anoxic zone freshwater microbial communities from boreal shield lake in IISD Experimental Lakes Area, Ontario, Canada - Jun2016-L304-6m | ecosystem: Environmental > Aquatic > Freshwater >...
CAAGCGGCTCCTCCTGGAGAGCGGCGCGATTGAAGCGCGGTTGGCGTCCACCCGTGAGGCCTACCAGCGTCACGCCGACGGAGTCCGGGAAGCGGAGCAGGCAGTGAAGGGGCTCCGCGCAACCCGCGAGGAACTCCGCCGCGTCGTCGCCGAGAAGAGTATGGCCCTCACCGAGCTTGCCATGCGGATGGAGCATCTGGAGCATTCTCTTGCCGACCGTTACCGGGTAAACATCAGGAATATTCTACCGCTGTTCCGGGAAAAAGAGTGGGAGGAGGAAGAGTTGCGCCGGCGGCAAGCCGGCCTGCAAAAACAGGTGGATGAGCTGGGAGAGGTCAACCTGACCGCCATTGAGGAGTACCGGGAACTTGAGGAGCGCTTTACGTTTCTGAGCGAACAGAAGGCCGATCTTGAAGAGTCGCTGAACGGGCTGCAACAGGCGATCCAGAAGATCAACCGGACAACACGCAAACGGTTTTTTGAGACCTTCAATCTGGTGAACGCCAAATTCCAGGAACTTTTTCCCCGCCTCTTCCGTGGCGGGCATGCCGAACTGCGCCTGACCAATGAGGAAGACCTGCTCGAGACCGGCATCGAGATCATCGTTCAGCCGCCGGGAAAGAAGCTCCAAAACGTGACTCTCCTCTCCGGAGGAGAAAAGGCGTTGACCGCCCTATCACTCGTCTTTGCCATCTTTCTGATCAAACCTTCCCCCTTCTGCCTTCTGGACGAGGTGGATGCGCCTCTTGACGACGCCAACATCGGCCGGTTCAACGAGATGGTGCGGGAGATGAGCGCCATCTCCCAGTTCATCGTCATTACCCACAACAGGGGGACCATGTCGGTGGCCGACACCCTCTACGGTATCACCATGGAAGAGCCGGGAATGTCCAAGATGGTGTCGGTGAAGTTGAATTAAGCTGGGGGCTAAAGGCTTGAACATAGAACATAGAACAGCTTCAGGGGGATCGACATGGAAGAAAAAAAGAGCTTTTTCAAGGGGTTTCTGAAAAAATTTACCGGCGCCGATGACGTTGTCGAGGAGAGTCCCCATGAGTCGCCATCATCCTTCCCTCCCGTCGGCCCGGTCTCGGCGCCTCCACCTGTCCCGGAAAAGGAGGCCGTTCAACCGGAAGAGGAGAAGAAGAGTGGTCTCTTCGCCAAACTGTTCGGAGGCGGAGATGATGAGACGGTTGCGACAGCGGAGAAAAAACCGGGTTTTTTTGAACGGCTCAAACAGGGGCTTAGTAAAACCTCGGCCAGTCTTGTCGGACGTATCGACGCACTCTTGCTCGGCAAGAAACAGATCGACGCCGACACCCTGGAGGAGTTGGAAGAGATCCTCATCACCGCGGACCTGGGGGTTCCCGCGACGGTTGACCTGATCCGGACACTGGAACAGCGGCTCAAGCGGAATGAACTCCATGACGGTGAGGCCCTCAAAAAGGCGCTCAAGGAGGAGCTGACGGTCAGACTCTCCCATGACCGGCAGGCGCTGAACACATCCCGGACCTCACCCTTTGTCATCCTTGTCATTGGGGTCAACGGCGTGGGGAAGACCACCACCATCGGCAAACTTGCCTGCAAATTCCGTGCGGAAGGAAAGAGCGTCATCCTGGCGGCGGGCGACACTTTTCGGGCCGCCGCCTCGGAGCAACTGGTTATCTGGGGGGAACGGGTCGGCGTGGATGTGATTCGGGGAAAGGACGGATCCGACCCGTCCGCGGTGGTGTTTGACGCCTGCAAGGCCGCGGTGGCGTGCAAAAGCGACATCCTCCTGGTGGACACCGCCGGTAGACTCCATACCAAGGTCAACCTCATGGAAGAGCTGAAAAAGATCCGTCGGATCATCGGCCGGGAGATCCCCGGCGCTCCTCACGAGACCATGCTGATTCTTGACGCAGCCACCGGCCAGAACGCCGTTAATCAGGCGAGGATCTTCAAGGAGGCGGCGGATGTGACCGGAATCGTCCTGACCAAGCTGGACGGGACCGCCAAGGGGGGTGTCGTGGTGGCCATTCGGAGGGAGTTCGATCTTCCCATCAGGTATATCGGAATCGGGGAGAGCGTCGAGGACCTTCGACCCTTTGACGCGGTGGAGTTTGTCGAGGCGCTATTCTGATCCAAGTTTGCCGATCAAGAAGCGAAAACCGCCAGACACCTCTTCATTTCTCTGATCAGTACCTCAATCTCAATCGGCTTGGCTATGTAGCCGTCAAATCCCCGCAACCGGATCTTCTCTCGCTCTTCTCGCAAGGCGTAGGCGGTTACGGCGATAATCGGTACGTGACCGCCGGTTTCCTGTTCTCTGTCCCGTATCACCTGGGCGACCTCGATACCGCTCATATCCGGCATCTGGATATCCATCAGAATGACGTCATAGCGCCCCTCTTCCCATCGCCGCAGGGCTTCACGGCCATCGCCGGCCTCGACGACGTCATGCCCGTCTTTCCGCAGTGTCCTTGCCGCAAAGAGCATGTTGGTTTCCTGATCATCAACGAGGAGTATCCGCAGGGGGGAGCCATCCCATCGTGGAGGCGCCTTGTCACCCCTCCTGCGATCATGCGCCGGAACGGTGTCATTGACCAGAAAGGGGATTTGGACAAAAAAGCTGCTGCCGGCGCCTACACGGCTTTCGGCCCAAATCCTCCCATTCATCAACTCTGTCAGCTTGGTGCAGATAGCCAGGCCAAGGCCGGTTCCACCGTACCGCCTTGTGGTGGAGGCGTCCGCCTGGACAAAGGGGGTAAATATTTTCTCCATGGCTTCTGGATTAATGCCAATGCCGCTGTCGGTGACCCCGATTTTCAGAAGGACGCTGTCGTCATGGCGTTCGCTGACGGAGACAGTGACGCGAATACTCCCCTCTTCGGTGAACTTGATGGCATTGCTCAAAAAATTGAGCAGGATCTGCTTCAGTCGGAGCTGATCGCCGGACAGGTTGTCCGGTACCGCCGCGGAAATGTCGGTCTCCAGATTGAGACCCTTGCGATGGATGAGGGATATCTGGGTCTTTATGACGTCATCGATGCTTCCCCTGATGCTGAAATGACGCTGCTCCAACTCAATCTTGCCGGATTCAATCTTGGAGAGGTCGAGTACATCATTGATGAGGGAGAGCAGACTTGTCGATGACGTTCTGATGTGTCCCAGGTATTCCGACTGTTCAGCGGTCGGTTCGGTGTACTCCAGGAGTTGAGCCATCCCCATGATACCGTTCATGGGGGTGCGGATCTCATGGCTCATGTTGGCGAGAAATTCACTTTTGGCCCGATTGGCGGCCTCGGCGGCCTCACGGGCTTGTTCAAGCTCATGCTCGTGTTGTTTGTTCAGCGCCTCGGCCAGCAACTGTTCCGTGATATCACGGTTATTGGCTCGTTGTCCGAGAAATTTTCCTTTCGCGTTGACGATGGCTCTACTGGCATGCGCTATCCAGCGTTCTTTCCCCTCACGAGTGATGATCCGAAACGTGATCGACGCCGGCCGGCCATTTTCCAGTAAATGATGGGTGTGCCCGGTGTAGAGATGCAGATCATCGGGATGAATGACCCTTGTCAGTAAGCCCGGTTCTCGATAGAACTCATCGGCGGTGTATCCGCAGACCTGTTCACAGAAGGGAGACATATACAAAAAACCGCCGTCGGGCGCCTGCCAGTACTCCCATTCAGAGCTATAGTTTGCCACGGTTCGATAGCGAAACTCGCTTTCCCGGAACTTTTTGCTCATGACGATCAGGCGCAGCCCAAGCAAAAGAATGATAGCGCTTGCCAGCAGTACAATGTTGATTTGTCGACGATAGAGGCGCCAAATGTCGCGCCATGTAAAGGTGGGCGCCTTATCAAAAGGGGGTAGGCGCAGTTCACGAAGAAGATTTTCAACCGGGGTGTAATCCGCGGGAATGGTAAAGCCCTGTAGGCCGCTGACCTGACTGACGTTCTCCATCCCCAGGAGGGCGACAGCCACCTGTCGAGCCATTTTTTCATTTACATGTGGGAGCGCCACAAAAGGCCACTGGGGATACAGCCGGGTCGATAGGGCAAAAGGCGCCTGTTTGCGGTTCAGTATTTTGAGACGCCTTATATCCAGCTTCCCTTCGTGAACCATTTCCTCCAGCACCCCTGTTCGTACCAGGGCGGCATCCGCCCGCCCCTCCAGCACCGCCTGAACGGTCAAGTCGTGGGGCATGCCGGTAACAAGCAGTGTGGCATCGTCAGGCAACCGCACCCCGGCCTGGAGCAGCTCGTACGCCTGCGCCTGGTAGCCCCCCAGGGAGCTGACGCCGACGATGGCAATCCGTTTTCCCTTCAGGTCCTTCAACCGGGCAATGTCGGTACGATCTCTTCCGGCAATAATGACCCCGCCCAAGGAGAAGATTGATTGCCCCCCCTCCTGCTCGATAAGGGTCGCCAAGACACCTGACATGCTGTTATCGCGACGTAACTGCACATAGTGACTTGGATTGGTAAGCACAAAATCAAGACGTCCGGCTGCAAGGGCCGCTTCCAATTCCTGATAGTTACAATACTCAAACCGTACCTGGTACTCGGGCAGCGCTTGAGTCAGCGCCGTGACCATCGCCTGAAAACGAGCCTTGGTCTCCGGTTTGGGACGATGAGACATGACACCGATGGTAACGGAATTCTCCACGGCGCCCGAGAGCAGTGGGAATGTGAACAGCGTCAGCATGAAGAGTAGGATGGTGATCGGACGGATGATGTCCGCCTTTGGCGCGGTAATCATGGAGTCTCGTTTCCCTCAGCGGTATCCTCCGGCAGACACCGCCGTATTTCACTGAACAGTTCAGCGATATCGAGCGGCTTGGAGACATGGCCGTCAAATCCCCGGCGCCGGATTGTTTCACGCTCTTCAAGCATGGCGCGGGCTGTCACGGCGATGATTGGCAGGTGACCACCAGTTTCCTGTTCCCGCTCCCGGATAATCCGGGTGGCTTCAATCCCCCCCATGACCGGCATTCGGACATCCATCAAGATGAGGTCGCACCCCCCCTGTTCCCATTGCAGCAAGGCTTCCCGGCCATTACGGGCCTTGATGACGGTATGCCCGGCCCCCTGTAGAATCTCCGTGACAATGAGCAGATTGATATCCTGATCATCAACAACAAGTACCCGCAGCAACCTCCCATCCCACCGGGGAGTCGGCTTGTCGCTGCGTCTGCGATCACGGCACTCCACCATCGCTTCGTTGACGGCAAAGGGGAGTTGCACGGAGAAAGTACTGCCGGCGCCTTCCTTGCTTTCGACCCGGATACTCCCCCCCATCAGTTGAGTCAGCTTGGTGCAGATGGAGAGCCCCAGGCCGGTACCGCCATACCGTCGGGTAGTGGAGGAATCCGCCTGGATAAAAGGGTCGAATATTTTCCGCATTCCTTCGGGGCTGATACCGATACCGGTGTCCGTGACCCCGATTTCCAGCAGTGCTCTGTCGTCCCGGCGTTGACTGACGGCAACGGTAATGCGGATATCCCCCTTCTCGGTAAACTTGATGGCATTGCTCAAGAGGTTGAGCAGAATCTGCTTCAGGCGAAGCTGGTCGCCGGTCAAATTGTCCGGAACCGCGGCCGGGATGTCGGTCCGGATGGTGAGACCCTTGCTATGAATGAGGGATATCTGGGTTTTAATGACATCGCTGACGCTTCTCCGGAGGCTGAAATCCCGCCTCTCCAACTCAATCTTGCCGGATTCGACTTTTGAGAGGTCGAGCACGTCATTGATCAGCGCCAGCAGACTTTCCGACGAAGTTTTGATGGAATCCAGATAATCTGACTGTTTATCGGTCAGTTCGGTGTATTCCAGTAACTGAACCATTCCCATGACGCCGTTCATGGGGGTGCGGATCTCATGACTCATGTTGGCCAGGAAATCACTCTTGGCCTGATTGGCGGCATCAGCCGCTTGCTTGGCCTGTTCAAGTTCGACATTAATCCGGCGCAGCTCCTCGACCAGTGTGCGTTTTTCCCGTAACAGCCGGTTATGCGAAACTGCCTTGGCAATGACGGCGTTCAACTCTTCCGTGCTCCAGGGCTTGGGGAGATAGAAAAAAATCTTCCCCTCGTTGACCGCCTGGATGACCGCCTCAATATCAGAGTAACCTGTCATCAGGATACGCACGGTATCCGGGTCTATCTGGTGTGCTTCGGCCAGCAGTTCCGCACCGCTCTTCTCCGGCATCCGTTGGTCGGCCAGGATAACCGACACTTGATTGTCACGCAGGAGTGTAAGTGCTTCAGTGGCGCTGGACGCGGTCAGGACGCGATAGTTCCGACGAAACAGGTCAGCCAGTGACGCTGTAATCTCCCGTTCATCGTCCACCACCAGCAGAACCGGCTTAAGTTGTTCCTCTGTTGCGTTTACTTTACGAGAAAAACCTTTGCTGATTGCCATAACGTGATCACCTTATGACCATTTCTCCGCGAGCAAGCTCAACTGTTTGAGTTACCGCGGCAATCCACCGGCCGGAAAAACGATCCGCGTCCGTGAGCCAGGAGACAAGGCTGGTAACCGCATCAGGAATCCCCGCCGCTTCATCACAGACAGCCGCGACAAGCAACATCCCCGTATTCTTGAAGCGTCCCTGCAATTCACCATCGGTGGCGCCATGAAACCGGCGGGCAAGCCGAGTACACGTCTCTTCGGGTATCAGGCGCTGACGCTCCACCTTCAGATATTCGGCGGCTTCAAGCAGTCCCACGTACTGTTCCCGCTTTGACGGAACAGCGTTTTGCAGCTCATCATACAGCAATTCAAGCTGACGTTCCAGAGTGATTCGCGGCATCCCCCGGTTCGCCAACACTCGGCCCAACCATGCAACCTGGTTCAAACAGTGTGCCTGCGGCAAGGCGATGAGAGTGACCAGCCAGGCTGCGTCGCTCTTGGCGAATCCCCTGCCGCGCTCCTCGTAGCGTAGCTCAAAATAGGGAAATTCATCGAGGCACCTGCGCGCGGCAGAGGTTGCCGCCTGAAGCTCACTCGCATTATCCGGAACAGCATGCCGACCGGCTTCAGGATTGAGCATGTCGGCCGTAAAGCCCCACCCGGTTTCTTGAACAGGATACAAGGCCCGGTACAGCGCTTGCAGTTGGTCAAAGAGACGGTGAACCGCCGTAAGCAGAGAGTCGTATCCGGCCTGATCCAGGGGGACGGCATTCATGGCGTGGCGGAACTCTCGCCGGTAGTCATCGGTCCTTGCGCCGTAGCCGTAGTAATAGCGAGTGGCGCCGGAGACCTGGTCTCCAAAGGTTTTTATGACATCCGGCAGGCGTACGCTGGCGGCGATGGAGGTCTCTTCCAGCACAGACAGGACACCGAGGAGTCCGGTCGGCTGTTCCACTCGGTAAACGCGGATCAGCTCGGCGATGCTCCGGGCATAGTCAAGAGCATCCAGACAATCGGGAATAAATCGTTGATCAAAGGCTCTCAGGTCCGATCTCAGGTGTGTCAGATGGGAGGGTCTGTCCAGGTAAAAGGCACTCATCTCCACCAGGTGTGACCGGCGCAGTTCATGCTCAAGTGTGCCGTAAATGACCGCCAAGGCGCGCAACTCGCCGACATAACATAGAAGCGGTAATTCGCCGTTCGTCAGGGCGGCGGCAAAGGGAAGCGTCTCCATACGGGCGTGTTGTTCGCTAATGGCCTCCCTGATCGCATCCATCAGGTTAGTGGCTGTACTGTTCATGGCTGTTGACTCCTTTGCAAGTATTGTCGGCGTGTCAGTTCCAGCGCCTCACGCAGGTTGCGCGCTACAAGGCACCCCGCCAATTCAGGAGGCAGCTCCGGGTTCATCGCAAAGGCGCCACCCCCCACCATGACGCGGGGCGCCTGTTCGCCGAATTCCCGCCGAACCATGTCAACCAGTTGGATCAGCTTGGGGATATTGTCGTACATGGTAACCGAAACACCCAACAGATTCGCGCCATGTACACGAATAGCCCGGATGACCTCATCGGGAGGGACATCGGCGCCCAGGAACATGACATCCCACCCATCAGCCTCCAATACATCCGAGACCATATTGGCCCCCACCTGGTGCAACTCTCCCTGAACGCCGGTCATGACAAGCTTTCCTTGCCGCGCCTCGGCTATTTCCAGATGCTGGTAAAGATCGGACATTATGAACTGAGTTATGATCGTGCTCAGATGCTCGTCGGCGACGCTGATCCGGTTGCTTTCCCACAAGTGCCCGATCTCGTAGAGCGACGCCTGAAAAACATCCATATAGATATCAGGTATGGGATAGCCTTTGTGGAAGGCATCCATGATTAACTCATGGGCGGATGTGCGTTGAGCCGCCAGGAGATCGCGAAGATATGCCTGCCGCAACTCCTCTGTGTCGATAGAGACGATTGTTTCTACGTTCCGTTTCATCATTGTACCTCCCGTTCCTGTCAGGTATCCCGAGGCAGCAAAATGCGGACGGTTGTCCCTGCTCCGGGGGAGCTGTCGATTTCAATCCGCCCCTTATGGGCCTCAATCACCTGATGGGCAATGTTTAAACCGAGACCGACGCCGGCGCCGACCGGTTTGGTGGTAAAAAACGGGTCAAAAACCTTGCCGAGATGCTCCGGCGGGATACCGTCGCCCTGATCCGCCACTTCGATACAATACCATGCTTCATCCCCGTGTGTGGCCACCCGGACCGATTGGCCGGCGTGACTGGCCTGGATGGCGTTGATCAGGATGTTACTGATAGCCTGGTTGAGTGGGCCGGGAGAACAGAGTACCTCGGGCAGTTCCGCGAACACGGTTTCAACGGTAACTCCATGCTCTTGCAGCAACGGTACAAGAAAGCGTAGCGCCGCCTCAATTCCCGATGAGAGGCTGCAAAACTTGCGTTCCGCTTCATCAAGCCGAGAAAAGGTACGCAAGTCAAGGATGATTTCCTTTACTCGCTCCAACCCCTCGATGTTGGCCGTAATCTTGCGCGGCGCCGCCTCCATCAGGTACTCCAGGTCAATTTCAGCGGCTTTGTCGACAATGGCGTCATGAAGCCGCGGCGATACGTCAGCCAGTTCCGGCAACCGCTCCCCCAGGGTGGTAATAAAGGTCAGCAGATCATCAAAATCACGTTTAAGCACCTGTTCATTGTTCAACATAAAGGCGATCGGGTTGTTGATTTCGTGAGCAATGCCGGCGGTTACCCGACCCAACGAAGCCATCTTCTCGTGATGCACCAGCATTGCCTGGGTTTTCTTGAGATCATCCAGCATTCCGGCCAGTTCGCGTCCCTTGCGGGTGTTTTCACGGGAAAGTACCACCAATTGGTTGTTAAGCTGAAGCAACTCTTCATGTAGCAATCTATCAACGTCCGGCGGCAATTCGCCTGTAAACAGCACATAGTCATCAGTATGGATCAACCGGCAGAGAAGTGAAACGGGGGGCCGGCCGCCACCAGACACCATGTTGAGGATGAATTCGTCATCAGGCAGCGCCTCGATACCGGTCAGGTATCTGCTCAACAGGTCAGCGTTGGCAGCGGTGAGATAGCTCCTGATGTTCAGGCCGGAGAGCGTGGCGGCATCGGCGGCAAGGCTCTCCGCCAATGCCTGGTTTGCCCAACGGATCGTACCGTCATGAGCGAGCAGCGCCAGATTGAGCGACTTTGATCCCCTGATGAGAGATACTATCTGGGGAAGAACTGATGCAAGAATCTCCTGAAGCAGAGCGGAGTCGTCTGAAATGGTCATGCTCATCTTTCGGAGGTAATACGCCGATTATTGAGTCACTACTTTAGCAGGAAACGAAGCAGGTTGCCATGATTTCCAGCACAACGAAAAAAACTATTACCACAATATTCGGTTGTACCGTTTATTTTATGATTTTCTCCGTCTCTCTCTGTCTCCGTGGTTCAAGTATCGTTTATCGATTTAAGGTTAATCGCTTGACGGAGCGGGGATGCTTCCGGTACTCTCCCTGTCATGAACGATACTCACGACAGACAGCGCAAACCGGAACTTCTTGCCCCCGCCGGCTCCCTTGAGGCATTCTTTGCCGCCATGGAGAAGGGGGCCGACGCGGTCTATGCCGGGCTTACGGAGTTCTCGGCCCGAGCCAGGGCCAAAAACTTTACCCTCCCCCTCATGGCGCGAGCCCTGGGGTACGCTCATTCCCACGGAAAGCGGGTCTACGTCACTCTCAACACACTCGTCAAGGAGGCGGAACTTCCCACACTGGTGGAGGTAGTGGCGGCCCTGGAGGAGATGCGGGTGGACGGGGTCATCGTTCAGGATCTGGCGGTTGCCCGACTGGTCCGGCGTCACTTCCCCGGCATCCAGCTCCACGCCTCCACCCAGATGACTATTCATAATTCACCGGGGGTCAGACAACTGGAAGAACTGGGCTTTGAGCGGGTTGTGCTGGCCCGGGAACTTCACCTGGACGACATCCGCCGGATCATTGCCCAGAGTCGGGCGGAGATCGAGGTATTCATCCACGGGGCGCTCTGTTTTTCCATCTCCGGCCAATGCTTTTTCTCCTCGTTCCTCGGTGGGCAGAGCGGCAATCGGGGACGCTGCACCCAACCTTGCCGCCGCCGGTACACCCACCGGGGAAAGGATGGTTTTTATTTTTCCCCCAACGACCTCTCAGCAATTGATCTCCTTCCCCAGCTCGCCGCCGCCGGTGTAGCTTCGCTCAAAATTGAGGGACGGATGAAGTCCGCGGAGTACGTGGCCAACGTGGTGGCGGCCTACCGATTGGTACTGGATGCCTCCGTACAGGATCAGGCGGCCGCCGTGGCTCAGGCCAAGGAACTGTTAAAACTTTCCTTCGGACGGGTCCCCACCAAGGGATTTCTGGCTTCCCGCGCCCCCACTGATATCGCTACTCCCTCCCTCACAGGGGCCACCGGGCGGTTCCTCGGCGAAATCAAGAGTGTGAAGAACGGGCGGATCAGCTTCGAGACCCGTGACCGGCTCCATGTGGGAGATCGACTCAGGGTTCAGCCGAAAAACGACCGTGCGGGACGCGGGTTCACCGTCAAGGAGCTGTTCGTTGGTAATAACCCGGTCAAGCAGGTTCGGGAGAAAGGAATCGTCACCGTCATCTCCCCGTTTCCCTGCGTCATCGGGGACGCGGTCTTCAAGGTCTCCACTGAAACCGCCTTCACCATGAGCGAAAATGCCTGCCTCCGCCGCCTCGATTCAGTCAAGGGAGCAGTCATCCCCTGTGAACTGCTCATGACGCTTAACGACGGCATCCTCTCGATCACGGGAAACGCCGACGGGACGGTCGTCTCCGCCGAGTTTCCCCTCGGCGACCTGGAGTCGTCCCGCACCGTCGACATGGCCGGTGTCCTGGCGGCCCAGTTCGGCAGGTGCGGCGACACCCCTTTTGACCTCCGGTCGCTGGCCGCCCCCTGTTTTCCGTCGGTCATGATCCCGCCGACTCGGCTCAAGGAGATCCGGAAGGAGTTTTACCTGATTCTGACCAAAACCG
>Ga0194037_1002714_pt1 | contig 11431 bp, 10 predicted proteins | sample JunL306m_MetaG_FD_148653 | JGI IMG/M metagenome (GOLD analysis project Ga0194037, IMG submission 148653) | Anoxic zone freshwater microbial communities from boreal shield lake in IISD Experimental Lakes Area, Ontario, Canada - Jun2016-L304-6m | ecosystem: Environmental > Aquatic > Freshwater >...
TACCCCGTCCCGCGTCCCGGCATAGGTATCAACATCGACTTTGAGTGCAACGGTCTTAGGGCTCATGAGCAGGGAGAATATCAGGTTTTAGTACAAAGGAAAAGGCCGTAAACAATCGGCCTTTTTTTGTTTCACTCCTATAATTTATGCTGATCGGCACTACGTATCATGTCACGGAAACTTGAAGGTTAATCCGGTTAACAGTGCTATATCGGTTTCGGGTGAGTTCAACCCACCCTTGACACCCAGTGAAAGATCCAGACTGTCAAACGCTGAATAAATCATACCGCCGGTCATGAAGGTCGGCCAGATCGTGCTGGCTTTGTCGGGGTTGGTAGCGGTGCCGATCTCGGCTACAAGCTGCAACCTGTGCATAACCTCAAACGTACCGGCCAGGGAGAAATTCCAGATGCTCTCGCGGTTAGCACTCTTGTCAGCATCCGTATACTTCTGGAGCGTATAGCCAATGTTGGCATGGACGGCAATCGGTTTGAACTCAACAGTTGAGATCAGGGTGACGCCGTAGGCGGGGCGCCCTGAGCCAAGGCTGCGGTTGTAATCGCCGGTAGGGAATGTAACGGCAGGCTTGATGGCTAAACTGGCCGGGCCAAGTTCGAGAAAGCGCCATTTGAGTGACATTGAAAGATCGTTCAGACCTCCGTTGTCAAGAAGCTTTTCACCGTTATCCTTGACCTGCTGCCAGGTAATGGGGAAGGCGACGAACACGTCAAGCGTATCAAGTAATCCGGCGCTGACTACAAGGCCGACAGACTGGCTGTCTGACGTGATACTGTCCCTTTTGTCCCAGGCAAATTCTGCGCTGGTCTCAACCTGAAATTTCATTCTGCCATTTGTACCGGCATCGTCGGTAGCCAGTGGATGAGCGGCAAAAGCCGGTGCCGAAAATGATAAACAAAGGGCGGCTAGAAGCGCTGACAGCATTCCTGTTTTCATGGTACCTCCGGAAAGTTAATTGACGACTGCACACATATACACCACAGCTTTTCAATTCGTCAATACCATAGAGCTATTGATATCAGGAGATACCTTTGGCGTTCAAAAATACACCATATTTTTTATCTTCGCCCTGAATATGGGAAACAAGCCAATCTTTGAGAAAATTCAGGACTGTAATCGTCAGCACGTCTCCCCCCGCCTGGAATTTTTTTTGCAGATCAAGTACCTGACTGACCAGTTTTTGATGCATGCCCTTGTGTCGCACCAGGTCGGGGTAGCCGTTGGCCTGCATTACCTGCTCTTCATCCTTGAAATGGGTTGCCGTATAGGATATGAGCGATTGCAGGACAGTGCCGAGCAAGGCGTGACCCTGTCCGGCCTTCATCGCATCATGAAGCTGGTTGACGAGTTCAACCAGTTTCTTGTGCTGGTCGTCGAATTTCCTGACTTTTACACTGAATGCCGGACTCCATTCCATAAGTGCCATTGTTTTTCTCCTTTGATTAGCGATTCTCCGCCGAATATCCGATCCTGACACCGCCCCAGTGCTTGCCGGCAATGACAATCGGTGTCGACAGGTCGTTCATGACCTCGCCGGTGTCACGCTGATATGTCTGCAGAAGGAAGGGATCTTCACTGGTGGCCGCGCGAAGGCCGGTTTTGTCGTTAAAAATTCTTTTGGTTCGATTGCCGTCCTTGTCCTTTTGCATATCACCGGTCAGACGTTGTGTGTAGCGCAGATTGTGCGAGGGATTATAACCGGAACGGTCCACGCAGATGGCATAGAACATGCGCTTGTCCCTTCCGACAATACTCTCCTGGATGGGAGAGATGACTTCGTCGAAGAAGCGATCAAACGGAGTGGAGAACTTCTGGGGAAAAGTATTCGGAATCTGCTTGTAGTCCGTACTGAAAAGTGCATCACGGCTGATTCTGCCGCTGTTGACAGCATCCTCGAGAGTTGCCGCAACCCGATCACGAAGTTCGCACGCAAAACCCTTGATGAGGTCATGATCGTTGCCAACCTTGAATTTTCCCACCGTATTGTAGATCTTTTCCGCTGTTGAGGTAAGTTCCCCGAACGTCGAGACAGCCTTTCCCATCTGCGTCTCAATCTCGTTCGAAGTCTCGGAAACCTGATGGATCTTGCTGGTAATGTCGATTGTCGTCGCACCCTGTTCCTCCGTCGCAATGGCTATCGAATTGATCATGCCGGCAGATTCTGATGCAAGGCTGAGGATGGTGGAAATCTGCCGGCTGGCCCGGTCGGAGTTGACAATTCCGTGTTCGACGCGACCCTTTTCATCCTCGATGGATTTCATGGCCTCACTGATATCATCCTGGATTGTCCTGATGATGACGGCGATCTGCCGTGTAGAGGCGGAAGTCTTTCCGGACAGCAGCTTGACCTCATCGGCCACAACTGCAAAGCCGCGGCCCGCTTCTCCTGCCCTGGCGGCTTCAATGGCTGCATTCAGCGCCAGCAGGTTGGTCTGGTCGGCAACATCCTCAATCATGCCGACAATTTCACCAATCTGGCCGGACGATTGCTCCAGCCGCTTCATGACGCCAAGAGTGTGTTCGACTCCAACCCGGATCCGGTCAATACTGTCCGCTGTCTCTCCCACTATGTTACGCCCGTCGATGGCAGATTCATCTACCTGTTTCGAGAGAAGCGAAGCTCTGGTGGTAGTTGCGGCAACGTCATTCAGCGTGGCTGACATCTCTTCGGTGGCAACCGCAACGGATGAGGTCAGCTCCTTCTGCTCGAAAATTGATGCTGCAAGACGCTCGATACCCGCCATGGTACGACATGATGTGATGGCGACATGCCCGGCCTGATTATACAGCTCAGAGATGACACTCCTGAGTTTCTCCACGAGACTGTTGACTCCCTCGGTCAAGGTGCCGATTTCGTCGGTTGAAGTCACAGGGATCCGTATTGTCAGGTCTCCTTCGCCCTTCGACAACATCAGGATGTTGTTCGACACGCTGACAATGCTTTTGACAATGGTAAAACGCATGAAAAGATTCAAACTGCCGACGATCAGTAAAAAACAGACCGCTCCGACCGCGCACAGCAGCAAGGCCAGCTTTTTTGCATCGTTATAGCCGTCTTCGATTGAGGTCGTCAGCAGGATAGCCCCGGTATTTCCGGTTTCCGGATGACATGCCTTGCAGCGCTGTTCGTTGGGAAGAGGCAGTACTGTTGTCAGAGTATTGATGCCATTAATTTTTCTTTTAATGGTGAGCGGTTTACCTGTTTTGAATGTCTCAAGGACCAGAGGTTCAGCGTTTGAACCGCCCCCCGAGGGTTTGCCCTCCTTGCCGTATATCGTCAGGTCAAGCACTATATTTTTGTTTTTCATCTGTGAGGTATAATTTTTTACGGAATCAAGATCATTCTTCATCATGAATTCCTCAACGCTCCCCCGGATAGATAATGACAAATCCTGGTTGGATGATTCGTGGCTCTTGATTATAGCATCGAGCCCCAGCCAGAGCGAGGTAATCCCCATAACGCTGAAACCTAGAAACAGAGTGATTCCGATAATGCAGAAAACTTTTACCGACAGACTCATTTTCATGACCAGATCCTTTTCTCCGATTTATGGACAGCAGTGAACCGTTACATTCTTTTTGTGATGTAACGAGGAACAAACAGCCCCTTCTATTACATGGCCATCAGCAATCCTTTTTCCGGATATTGCATTGCATTTCTGGTAGCAATCTTATAGTCCCTGACCACCGCAGTGGCTGCAATAAGGCAGTCAAGCGAGGTAAGTGTGATGCCTGTTGCGCGGTATTTCCGGTAGAGCTCGCCACCTTTGAATGCGATGTCTGCAGTAACGTGTTCAATCACGCAGGCCTCTATGAAATTGCGCGTCGGAATTTTCTCCGAATCCCGCATGCCGGCTGTCAATTCATAGACCGTCAACACACTCAGCACAGCCTGACCTTCCACCCACAAACCAACCAGCAACGACTGTGCGTACGGAATCCCACGCAGAAAGTCAATTGCCACGTCGGTGTCAACGAGCACGCCCGGCATAATCCCGCCCCTCTTCCAGCCTCAATGCGTTCACAAGATCTACACTGCCTTCTTTGCGCCCCTTCCAGCTTCCGAAACTCTCCTTTGCTTTCTGAACTTTACGTTGCCGGATATATTCCCGCAGAGCCTCAGTGACAAGACCGCTGACGTTCCGCGATATTGAGCGGGCTTCTTGCAGTAGATCGTCAGGCAAGGTAACGGATGTCTTAACAAGATGCATATGTACTCCGCCTTAATAGTAGTATTACTTTATACCACCATATCGCATTTCAGCTCATGAGACAATAAAAAAGGGCATGAAAACCAATCATGCCCTCTCTGCGATGATACTACTTGATCCCGCTACTCCCGTGCTCCGGCCGATATCTCCTTGCCGGGACGTACAAGCATTTTGGGGGTGGATAATGTGGCGCGCGACTTTTTGAGCGGATCTTTGGGGGCCGCCGGAGCCGGAGGGGGGAACTTTTCCAGGGCCAGCTTGAGAGCCTCCCCGACTTCCGAGACCGGCACTATCCTGACCCTCTTCAAAATTTCAGGGGGAATGTCCTCCAGGTCTTTCCTGTTCTGCTCGGGAATAATTACCAGCCGCATGCGGGAACGGACGGCAGCCAGAATCTTTTCCTTCAGACCGCCTATCGGAAGCACTTTCCCCCGTAGCGTCACTTCTCCGGTCATGGCAACATCTTTTCTTACCGGGATTCGGCACAGGATCGAAGTCAGAGCTATGGTCATGGCGACACCGGCCGATGGTCCGTCCTTTGGTATGGCTCCAGCCGGAACATGGACATGGATTTCGTTATCCTGGAAAATTTCCGGTTTCAGCTTCAGAGTGTCGGCATGAGCTCTGATATATGAAAGAGCTGCCTGAACCGATTCCTTCATCACATCTCCCAGTTGTCCGGTCAGCGTCAAGCCGGCCTTGCCACTCATCAAACTGGCCTCTATATGCAGGATTTCGCCGCCCACCGGGGTCCAGGCCAGGCCGTTTACAACTCCGATTTCGTTCTTGTCCAGCTCCTCCTCACGCACGAACTTGGGAGCCCCGAGATAGGTATGCAGCGACCTGGCAGTCACTTTGACAAGACGTACGTTCCCCTCGGCCACTTTGCGGGCTACCTTGCGGCAGACCTTGCCTATCTCCCGCTCCAGGTTACGCAACCCTGCCTCGCGGGTATATTTGCCGATAATCTCGCCGATGGACTCATCGTCAAAGCAGATATGCCTGGGCTTAAGTCCGTTTTCTTTCGTCTGGCGCGGCACCAGATACCGTTTTGCGATCTCCAGCTTCTCCTCCTCGGTGTATCCGGCCAGGTTGATAACCTCCATCCGGTCGCGCAGGGCGGACGGGATCGGGTCGATCTGGTTGGCAGTGGCCACAAACATTACATTGGAAAGATTGAAAGGCTGGTTGATGTAATGGTCGGAGAAGGAATGGTTCTGTTCCGGGTCGAGCACCTCCAGAAGCGCCGAAGAGGGATCACCCTTGTAATCGTAGCCGAGTTTATCCAGTTCATCCAGCATGAAAACCGGATTGTTGGCCCCGGCCTGCTTCATCCCCTGCAGAATACGCCCCGGCAACGCCCCGATATAGGTTCGGCGGTGACCGCGAATCTCGGCTTCGTCGCGCACGCCGCCAAGCGATATGCGTACAAATTTGCGGTTCATGGCACGGGCGATAGACTTGCCCAAAGAGGTTTTACCGACACCCGGAGGCCCGACGAAACAGAGAATGGGGCCTTTCATCTTCTTCCGCAACTTACGCACCGCCAGAAATTCAAGGATGCGTTCCTTTATTTTATCCAGATAGAAGTGGTCATCGTCCAGAATTTTTTTGGCGCGGACAATATCAAGGCTGTCACGGGTCGACTTGCTCCAGGGAAGCTCCACCATCCAGTCCAGATAGGTGCGTATGATGCCAGCCTCGCCGGCATCAGGATGCATGTTCTCCAGGCGCCCCAGCTGTTTGAGCGCTTCTTTCTGCACCGCCTCCGGCATCTTGGCTGCCTCAATGCCTTTTTTTATCTCGGCCAGTTCCTCCTTCCCCTCATTGTCGCCCAGCTCACTCTGAATGGCCTTCATCTGCTCACGCAGGTAATACTCCTTCTGATTTTTCCCCATCTCCTCGCGGGCCGCGTTCTGAATTTTGGCCTGAACGCTCAAAAGCTCCACTTCACGGTTAAGGAATTCGTTAACCTTGGTCAGCCGCACGATCGGATCGTTGATTTCAAGCAGCTGCTGGGCATCAGCGACCTTTAAACCCAGATTGCTGGAGATCAGGTCAGCCATACTGCCGGGATCCTGGATGTTCTCCAGAATAACCATTACCTCGGGCGAAATCTGTCTGCCCAGTTCCATCACCTTTGCAAGCTGTTCGCGCACGGTACGAACAAGCGCCTCTATTTCCAGAGAAATATCCGCTAGCGGAGAATCGTACTGCCGCACGGCGCGAACGGTATAAAACGGGTTATCGGAGATATACTCGGTAATACGCGCTTTGGCCAATCCCTGTACCAGAATCTTGACACGCCCATCCGGAAGTTTGAGCATCCGCATGATCATGGCGACCGTGCCGACTTCGTAGATTTTTTCGGGCGGCGGGTCCTCATCGCCGATATCGTGCTGGGTGGCCAAAAGGATCATCCGGTCACCGGCCAGAGCGCTGTCAACCGCCTTGACCGACATATCGCGCCCCACAAAAAGAGGGATGATCATGAAAGGGTAGACCACAACATCCCGTATCGGCAAGAGTGGCAACAGGTCAGGAATCTTCAATTCTTCGGAATTCTCTTCGATTTCGCTCTCAATCTCGATCAATCTGAAATCTCCTTTATCGGCACCAGCCGTTCACCACATTTGGGACATATCACCCGTAACACTCCCAGGCGGTATTCCGCCGTAATAGAACCGGAATCAACATTTACCGGGATAAGTACCGTATGGTGAAAAAGGCCGTAGCTTCGTTCTACGCAAATAAACGTCCCGTCGTTCTGCTCCCGTGGTTTCTGAGCTTCAAGCACCAGTGTCAGCCCGCACATTTTGAGGGTGATGCTTTCCACGTCGAACCCCGGCAGGTCAAACTCGATTATGATTTCCCGGCCGGTTTCGTACATGTCCATCTTCGGCCGGTTTTCATCCTCTTCAAAGGTGTCGCGCAACTCAAGGGCATGCAGCAGGTTTCGCATTTCGCCGACATGACGGCTGAATATTTCCTGTTGAAACGGTTTTCTGCCTGTGAATCTGGGCATGGGGGACACCTGTGGACGGGGTAAGCGACCTGAGTGAAACAACTGCTTTCGAAAGTAATCATTACACCCGGCAATGTCAAGGAAGACATTCCGTTGCAGGTTAATTCGAAGTGTGATCCTGTTGTAACGGGAAACGGGCCGGTGTTGATAACAATCTCTTTACGTTCAGGTATTGCGAATGTCCGACAACAGTTCTTCTTCCGTGAGGTTGATGGCTGGGGTTCCTACTCGCTGCAGAGCAAGAGCTCGGTAATGTCATATGGCAGACATGGATATTTTTTGCAATTGCAATAATCACAATCAATCACTATGATTATATCATCAACAAAAGGAGGTGCCATACCGTATGACCACGAAAGTTTTGACTGCGCATATACCGTTGCCGCTTGCCGATAAAGTCGACGAAATCGCCGCTCGCCTGGAGCGTTCGCGCGGGTGGATTGTGAAACAGGCTCTAAGCGCCTGGGTCGGACAGGAGGAAGAACGCCGGAGATTAACGCTGGAAGCATTGGCAGATGTTGATGGCGGACATGTCATTGATCATCAGGCTGTCCAGGCCTGGGCCAACAGCTTGAGCGACACCACACCATTACCGACGCCCCGCGTATGACCATACAATGGACCAGCAAGGCGTTATCCGACCTGGTGCGTCTGTACGAATTTCTTGCCATGAAAAACAAACCGGCAGCAGCCCGTACGGTGCAAGTATTGTCGGCCACGCCGGTCAGGCTTCTGGATCAGGTAAGGATAGGTGAGAAACTTGAAGAATTCGATCCACGGGAAGTCCGGCGAGTTGTCGCGGGCAACTATGAAATGCGCTATGAGATACAAAGTAGCGTTATCTACATACTTCGGATCTGGCATACACGGGAAGATCGGTAGAGTTTCAATAACTGCCGGTTCAAGGTGAAAGCATGAAGTAATATTTGACTTTGAGCACTCCATGCAATACATAGACTAGCTTATTCGGGGGTTGAACAATCGGAAGACAGGATGCATGACAATGGAAAAATGGAACATCAACGAATCCGCCAAGATTTACAACATTGACAATTGGGGAGCAGATCTCTTCTCGATCAATAAAAACGGGAACATTTGCGTCCATCCGTCATCCAACTCCAAGCAGTCCATCGACCTGCGCGATCTGGTAAACGACCTGATCAAGCGCAAAATCAAACCTCCAATCCTGCTCCGCTTCATGGACATTCTTCAGGGTCGCATCGCTTCTATCAACCGGGTTTTTAAAAACGCTATCCAGGAGAATGACTACCCGGCCAGATATCAGACCTTTTATCCGATCAAGGTTAACCAGCAACGGCAGGTGGTTGAGGCCATCGCCGGTTACGGCAAACGCTACAATATCGGGCTGGAAGTAGGATCAAAACCGGAACTGGTAGCCGCTATCTCAATCTCCACCGGCAACGGTCTCCCTATCATCTGCAACGGTTACAAGGACGCCGAATACATCGAGACCGTGCTCTACGCCACCAAAATCGGCTATGACATCACTCTTGTGGTGGAGAAACTGTTCGAGCTGGAAAAGATCATAGATCTGTCGAAAAAAACCGGTATCCAGCCCAAGCTGGGCATCCGGGTCAAGCTCTCCTCCAAAGGGACCGGCAAATGGGCCACATCCGGTGGCGAAGACGCCAAATTCGGCTTGCGGATGTCCGAGATCATCGCCGCCATCCGGATGCTGGACGAACAGGAAATGCTGGAATCAGTGAAACTGCTGCACTCTCACATCGGCAGCCAGATCACCAAAATAGACAAGATCAAGACCGCCCTGATCGAGGTTACCCGCATCTACGCCGAGATGAAGAAGCTGGGGGTCGGAATCGAATACCTCGATATCGGCGGTGGACTGGGGGTTGATTACGACGGCTCCAAATCCAGCTACTTCTCCAGCGTCAACTACACTATCGAGGAATACGCCAACGACGTTATTTATCAGATCAAGAACATCTGCGACGAAGCGGGAGTGGAATGTCCCAACATCATTTCGGAATCGGGCCGGGCTACCGTAGCCCACTACTCGGTGCTGGTGACCAATGTTCTCAACACCAACACCCAGAACCTGATGCCTGATTTCGAGCAGATGCTGGCCGAATCCGAGAAGGTGGCACCAACCGTCAAGAAACTGATGGACATCAATAAAAGTATGGACCGTTTCTCGCTGCGCGAGGACTACCACGACACGCTGCAACTGATCAATGAGGCTGTCAGCCTGTTCAATCTGGGTTACCTTACGCTCAACGATCGCGCCATCGCCGAATGGCTCTACTCAAAGATCATCAGAAAGATCAACAGTATCGTCGAGAAGATCAAACCAATTCCCGAGGAACTGCAAAACTTCCAGCTGCATCTGCGCCAGACCTATTTCGCAAACTTCTCTCTGTTCCAGTCCATTCCCGACTCATGGGCCATCGACCAGATCTTTCCGATCATGCCGCTGCAGCGTCTTAACCAGAAACCGGATGTGATGGCCTCTATCGCCGACATAACCTGCGACTCGGACGGCGAAATCACCAGTTTTGTGGGTGAGCACGGCCGAACCAGATTTCTGCCTCTCCACAAGATCCGCAAGGATGAGGAATATTACATCGGCTTCTTCCTGATCGGCGCCTACCAGGAGATCCTGGGTGACCTGCACAACCTGTTCGGCGACACCAACGCAGTGCATATCACCTTTAACAAGAAGACCGGCTACATGATCGACACGGTCATCAACGGCGACGTAACCTGGGAAACTCTGAAGTATGTCCAGTACAAGGGGCCTGAAATCCTGAAGAATGTTCGGGATAATCTGGAAAAGAGCGTGTCACTGAAGAAAATTTCCATCGAGGAGAGCAGCCATTTCATCGAACTACTTGACAGGACATTGCAGGGATACACCTATTTGGGCGAATAAATCTGAAAAATAGCATGTTTACCTGATACGGGACTCTCCCTTTCATCTCAAAGGAAACGGCAACAAGGCCTTCTTGCAGCCAACGTCGCTCCCCAGTTGGCATGCCTTTTGATAATCAGCCACGGCCAGCTCGATAGCACCTTTTTTCATATGAATATCTCCCCGCCCCACATATGCTGTGTCAAGCTCGGGATGCAGCTGTAACACAGTGTCGTAGTCCTTGATAGCCTTGTCAAATTCTCCTTTGTTCTTATGAGCCAGCGCTCGATTCAGGTACGCGGCACTCAGCCCCGGCTGCAGAACAATTGCCCGGTTGTATTCGACAATGGCGAGATCGAATTCTTTTTTTCGAAGAAACACACTGCCGCGATTGGTAAAGGCATCCGCAAAGTCCGGTTGCACCTTTATTGCTGTGTCATAATCCTGTAGCGCTCTGTCGTACTCTCCTTTGGCAACATATGCCATACCTCGGTTGAGATAGGCGTCCACATAGCGGGGATCAAGAGAAATGGCCGTAGTGAAGTCCTTTATCGCCATGTCGAACTCGCTCTTATCGCCGAAAGCAACTCCTCGATTAAGATACGCAGTCGGAATTCTGAGGGGCTCCCGTTCAATCACATGGTTCCAGAGGTTGATACTCGTTTTCCAGACAGCGATCTGATTCACTGTCAGGTATGACATGACCGTTACCAGTACAATCACACCGGCCACAACGGTTTTTTTAACGGCTCCGGATGCATTTCCACTGCTCCAGCACCAGGCAGTCGCCAGTCCGGCAAGCAGGAACGGCCCGAGGCTGGGAAGGTAGGTAAACCGGTCCGCCATGGCATAACTGCCTACCTGGACGATGCCGAGTACCGGCAGCAGAGTAACGAGATAATAGAGCCACGCCGGCAGCAAAGCCCGCATTTTTGCCGTTCCCAGAAAACACACCACGCTGATGGCAATGAAAAGGAAAAGAGAAGCTGCATAGACCGGAGACAGTAACGATACGTCTTTCGGATAGGGGTAGAATGGCAGGAGATCCAGCGGGACAAGCATTTTCCCCAGATAAGCGGCGAGGGACTGGAACGCCACAAGCAGCCGTTGCCCCAACGCTGTGCTGGCCATCATCGGCATGGCACCGATCGACTGTTGAGCTGTGATACTCACCACCGAGATAAGCAGACTGGCGGCAATATAAGGAATCTTCTCCACGAGCATGCCCATCAATTCCTTAATGGAACTGAGCCTGTCAAAAAGGTAGCGGTCAAGAATAATGAGAAC
>Ga0194037_1002715_pt1 | contig 11429 bp, 8 predicted proteins | sample JunL306m_MetaG_FD_148653 | JGI IMG/M metagenome (GOLD analysis project Ga0194037, IMG submission 148653) | Anoxic zone freshwater microbial communities from boreal shield lake in IISD Experimental Lakes Area, Ontario, Canada - Jun2016-L304-6m | ecosystem: Environmental > Aquatic > Freshwater >...
CCTTCACCGACTTCGGCTTCAAGAAGATTTTTGGCTCGGAGGTGAACAAAGATCTGCTTATCGCTTTTCTGAACTCGTTGCTGCCTGATGATGCAGGTATTATTGCAGATCTCTCATTTATGCCCACGGAGCAAACAGGTCGCAGCGAGTATGATCGACGCGCCATTTTTGACCTGCACTGCACGAATGAACATGGCGATACCTTTATTGTTGAGATGCAGCGGGCAAAGCAGAACTATTTCAAAGATCGTTCGGTCTTTTATGCCTCATTTCCCATTCAGCAGCAAGCCCGGAAAGGGTCATGGGATTTTCGCCTGAAACCAGTCTATATGGTCGGAATTCTTGACTTTATCTTTGATGAGGATCAAGTATCGCGTGATGTTGTTCATCATGAAGTGAAGCTCCTTGACCGTACAACAGGTCAAGTCTTCTACAATAAACTCACCTTCCTCTACCTTGAACTGCCCAAGTTTCGCAAAAGTGTTGACGAACTGGTGACTGATTTTGATAAATGGTGCTATCTGCTTCGCCACCTGCCGGAACTCACTGATCGTCCACAACGACTGCAGGAAAAAGTATTCAGCAAAGTCTTCGAAATAGCAGAGATAGCCAAATACTCACCTGCGGAAGCTGCCGCCTACGAGGATAGTCTCAAAATATATCGAGACTTGAAAAATGTCATTGATACAGCCTTCGATGAGGGCAAGACCGAAGGGAAGGCAGAGGGCAAGGTGGAGGGTATTGAAGAGGGCAAGCTTCAGGTTGCCCAGAGATTGGTAGAGATCGGGATGAGTGCTGAACAAGCAGCAGAGATTGCAGGTGTGCCGATTGCCCTGCTGCAATCGTCCTAAACCTGAATGGGCAGAATTATTTGATTGCTTGCATTATTGCATTAGTTGAAGGGAGTTATTATCCTAAAAGTCGGATAAAACGTACACTATCAGGAGGTCACTCCCAGATATTCAAGGAACAGCCGATCTCTGGCTACTGATTCGGTAGACCAACGGTAGGTGCCCATGGCAGTCTTTACATGAGTCGTCTCAATGCAGTCGAACCAATCCAGAATCTGATCGAGAGAGCGTTGCTCAAGCCACTTGTCCAATTTGCTTTCGAGATTGACAAGCGCTTTGGTTTTTCCGCTTCCGTTCTTTCCAAGCTCTGCCCGCATTTCCTTGATTTTCTTGGTCAGGAAGCAATGATACCCCAGTGAGACAAACTGTACGAATTGCCTGCCCCGCAGGTTGTCAGGATGCCATGTGCGCGGTCGTGCTCCATCAAGCCCTCCCTTCATCACGGCGAAGATCTCCTCTATTTTTTCGCGCAGTCGATAGTCTTCCAACGCCGTGAAGGTCTCCATGGCCTGATTGCTGACAAGCGCGAAATAGCCGAAGTATTTCGTCGCTTCGATAATGGCCTTGTCGTTGAAACTGACCTTCAATTGTCCGCCACGCCCCTTTTTTGAACAGATCAGGTACCGCTCGATTTTCCGTTGCGCAGATTTCGTGAACTCCTCCACCCCATCTTCCACTTGAGCCTTGAGCTCAAGCAAGTCCTTGCGGAAGGCGAGTTGCTTCTTGGTGTCATTGTCGGGAGAATAGAATACATGGACGTAAAGGCGGCGAACAAACGTCTCTTCTTCTCCACTCAGCTTGTTGTTATGTGACCGCTGGCGCACTCGACCGAACTCGTGCATTCTCATCGCCGTGGCGCCGCAAACTGACGGATCAAACGGACAAGTGCTGGACATGCCCGCCAGCGTCTCCCGAAGCGTATTCACTGTCTCGCGAACCCAGGTGACGTTGGGGTCAGCCAGAGTAAGGAATTTTATGTTGTGCAAGGCGAATTTCATCATGTTCTCTTCACTGTAGTAGCCGTTGTCGGTGACGATCAAGGGTCTCTCAAGGTTAAGGCACTTGAGCTGCTTCAGGGTGTTCTCAATGGATATGACATCCGGAACATTGCCAGGCTGCTTGGCGAAGGCCAAAGGCTCGCGTTCCTTTACGGAATACAAGGTCAGAAGCTTGATGGTATTCAGTCCGTCACCATCCTTGTTGAACCCGCGCCGCGCTTCCGACTGATTCTCGGAGTAGGTCGATATCGTGGTTGAATCGAAGGCCAGCACGGGGGCCTTGCCCAGGCGATCCGCCCGGAAGGAAAAGTAGCGCTGCACGCCGTCTTCGTCGCACCCGACACTTTTGAACAAGTCGCCGTAAACGTCTTCGGTGATAGCTTCGCTGTAGGGAAGGGAGTGCATTATCTGCCAGCTCTCAAGGCGAGGCAAGGTGTTTCCGCTGGAACCGATCCAGTATCGAGCAATGGAGAGAATCTTGGCTGCGTCGCCCTCGCTGAACGAAGACCGGATGTCATCGTCAATGCCGGAGGCTTTTCCGACCCACTCCAGAATATCCGTGAGGCCACTGTGCCTGCGCACCGCGCAAGCCACGACTCCATCACCTTTGCGTTTTTTCGGGCGTGTAGGGAGTATCTCCTGTGTTCCCGACTTGATTTTCCCTTGGAGCTTCTGACTGATGGTATAGGTCTTTCTGGTCCGTTCATTATAGCCCGTAACCCGCTCATAGATGTAAATGTCGCCGTTCGGGCGCTTTTCACGCCGCTGACCAACATGAGTTTTTCCTGTTACTGGTTTAGGCATGGGGTGTACTCTTTTTTAACATGTATTCATTATAATAAATACGTGCACGTTATAAAGCAAGAAAAAAGCACGACTTTTCTGGAAATCGTGCTCATTTGGCGATGTTTTTCAGTTAATGTGTACGCTTTATCCGACTTTCAGGTTATTATATGGCAGGATTCTGGCGTTATTTCATCGATAATACAGTTGCCGGTTCTCTAAATTGCCTCCTTCAAATTCATGACCGACCAGTAATCAAACACCGGCCCGTCAATGCAGGTGAAGGTTGAGCCCACCATGCAGCGGCAGCATTTGCCCATGCCGCAGTGCATTCGCCGCTCCAGCGAGACGAACATGCGGTTCATTGGAATGCCAAGTTTGTCGAGGTAGCTACAGACAAATTTGAACATGATCGGTGGCCCGCAGACGATGGCATAACTCTTTGTCACATCAATCGAAATGTCGTTGAAAAGATTGGTGATCATGCCTGTTTTTCCTCTCCAGTCAGCATCGCCATGTTCCACAATGGTGTGCAGGCCGATATGGTTAATCATCTCCCACTCCTCAAACTGCCAGGTGAAAAGCAGTTGCGACGGCTCTTTGGCACCGTAGAGCAGGTTGACATCAAGAAAGCGGTCGCGGTGCTCGTTGATCCAGAAGAGCGGGGCGCGAAGTGGCGCAATGCCAAGCCCTCCGGCTATCAGGAGAACATGGTTCCCGGCCATCTCATCCATCGGAAACGACGAACCGAAAGGTCCCCGTATGGCAACAGATGCCCCTGCTTCGATGTTGAAGAGCGCCGATGTCACATGACCCGCCTTGCGGATGCAGAGTTCCAGAAACTCATGGTTCGTGCTGGAGCTGGAAATCGAGATTGGCACATCGCCATAACCGGGCAGTTCCAGCATGAGAAACTGTCCTGGCTTGAACCTGAAGAGTGCCCGTTCAGATGGCTCAACAATGCGGAGCTGAAAAAGCTTCTCCAGCTCTGTCAGGCGGATAATGTTGGTAACCCGGCACTTGAACCCCCTGTCAGTATGCATCATCTCCGAGCGACGATTAAAATCAGGCGATGATGAGGCAAAAGCTTCGCGATTTATCTCTTGCCGGGGGATGACGAAACGCAGGTCAGGCATGACTCCTTCTCCATTCTAAGGTCGTTGATCACATCTTTCGGATTAATGCCCGACAGGCAGGCTCTCCCGCAGCGATTGCAGCCAACACAGATCTGCTGGTTGCCGTTTTCTGCAAAGCCCCGGTGCTGATGGTAGTAACGGTATTTCAGTCGGTCTCCGTTTTTTGGTCGAAAATTATGTCCCCCTGCTACGACGGCAAAGTCAACAAGGTTGCAGGAGTAGAGTTGTTTTTCCCGCTTGGCTACTTTCAGGCTGGTGTCAAACGACTCTGTGAGCGAGTAGCAGTAACAGGAGGGGCAGACCATGGCGCAGGTGCCGCAGTTGAGGCATTTGTTGCCCCATTTTCCCCAGACGGGTGAGTCGAACTCAATATCAAGAATGGTTGGAAGGGCAGTGACATCAATTTCGGTGGTAAAACCATTCTGGATCTGTTTTCGCCGTTCGACCAGCATACAGTTATCGTCATCATTCGGGTCGCGGGTCTCAAACTTCTTCAGAAAGTTGAAGGCCTTCGACGAGTTGATGGAGAGGTAGTAGTGGTCGCCAATATCGGAGCAGAAGAGGTTGAATCCGGTCGTGACCGTGTGATGGTTCATTGATTTACAGAAGCAGTCGGGCAGTGGCAGATGATCCATGCCAATCACAAAAGTATTTTTCCGTTTGGCCAGATAATAGGGAGAAGGAAAGTGGCCGTTCAGCAGTACATCGTCGAGAATATTGAGAGCGCTGATATCGCAAGGCCTCAAGCCGACAAGTACCACAGGATCGGCTTCATAATTGATCTTCTGTGTCCAGTCATTTTCCATTCCATGAACAAGTTCAAGGTCCGTGTGCGGTAACCGGTCGGATTCGGAAGGCTCAAAAGAGAAGCGGGAGAGCTCTTCGCGAAATGGTAAAAAAAAATGTTTGGCCGATGATTCGGTAGCGGTATAGTCGAAAGCGATATCGTCAACCGATTGTACCGGTGCATACTGATAGACAGGATTTCCATTTCTGTCGGTCTCAACCTGCTGCGGCCCATAAGAGCGGTTGTTGCTGACAAGTGCATCAACAAATGCCCTGAACTCATTTTTGGAAATGACTTTGTAAATCATCGCTCACTGTCCTGTTTTCAGCCATTGCAGAGCCGCTCTGTTGCTGCGGAACAATACTCTCTGACTCAAAGGTACACAAAATGCGGCGGCAATTGAAAAGCTTCGTTACCTTTCCTTATCTACGCTTTTCCAACAGATAGACCTTGTCGTTTTTCCGCACTGGCGGGCACTTGATGGTGACGTTGTCTCCCTTCACAGCATCGGTATCCGGCAGGTCGTTGGTGAAAAAAGCATCAGCCATGACCGTGACAGCACCTGTTTTAGGCCCCAGAATAGAGAGCTTGTCGCCCCGTTTGAGCCCTCTGGCGTAGATGAACAACTCGGCCACTCCAGCTATCGGATAGTATTTCTTAATCTCTCCGATATAGGTCTTCTTCTCCTGTGCAAGGGAGCCATACTCCCTTGTCCATGCCTCCAGAGGTTTGCCAAAATAAAAGCCCTCCGAGAAGCCACGGTTATAGACCAGGGCCAGTTCATTTTTCAGCTTCAGGGTCAATTCGCTGTAGCTGCTTCTGAACTCAGCGTCAGTACGATGGTTGATGCAGAGGTCAAGTGCCTGGCGATATGCTGCGGTTGTTGTCTGCACATATTCAGGGCTGCGGCTTCGCCCCTCAATTTTGAAGCCGCTGATTCCAGCATCCATGAGCACATCAAGAAACTCAATGGCGCAGAGATCTCTAGGGCTCATCACATAATCGGTGCCCAGTGCAAGCTCCTCGTTTTCCTCCGGATCAGTAATAAGGTATTGCCTGCGACAGGGCTGCACACATTGTCCCCGGTTTGCCGAACGTCCAAAGAGATCCTGCGACATAAAGCAGCGGCCCGAGACGGCGACGCACATTGCTCCATGAACAAAGCATTCGAGGCGAACAGCAAGGCCGTCGTGTGCTTTTTGTGAGCTGATGCGGCGAACCTGTTCCAGTGTCAGCTCGCGAGCCAGCACAATCATTGAAGCACCGAGCGACGCATAAAACTTGACGGCACTGTAATTACTGACAGAGGCCTGAGTGGAGATATGAAACGGCATCTGCTGTCGGCGGCACTCTTCAATAACAGCCATGTCAGAGCAGATCACGGCATCAATTCCGGCCGCTTTGGCCGCAGTAACACTTTGTGCCATCTTTTTCAATTCACCATCGTAGATAATGGTATTCAGAGCCAGATAGATTTTTGTGTTGTATTGAGTGCAGAGTGCTTTGACCGTCGGGAAATCGGCTGAGGTAAAATTGCCGCTTCCAGCACGCATGTTATATCCCTCTGCTCCAATATAAATGGCATCGGCTCCTGCCTTCAGGGCAGTGACCAGGCAGGTCATATCGCCAGCCGGGGCAATAAGCTCTGCGTGCGCTCTTCTGTTGATGCTAACATCAGGAGTTGTGGTCTGGCTTGGCCTTGTCAAAGACATCTCGGTTGCTCTTTTGTCTGCAAGTGTGGTGCTCTTGTGCCGACAATGTAGTCAAGAGGCAAGAGAAAACCAGAAGGCAAGTTGATTTGCTCCGGAAAGTAACTTACCTTGCTCCTGAAAACTTGCGACCATAACCAATGTCCAGAAAATAATCACCTCTTTTTTGCTGTCAGTCGATGAACCGAATTCTCCATTACAGACTGTTTTTTGCAATTATCCTGTTGCTCATGGGGCAAATAACATCGGAGGCCGTCCAGGCTGCTTCCGCAAAGTCTCAGGAACCATCATCGATGGTCGATGCCTCTGCTCCTCAGTCAAATGCGGAGCTTCGCAAGAGTCTCCGCTCTTTTTCTGCGGAGGTTGACCGCCGTGTCAGCGCTGTGGGCTATCCGGGCGGGAGTTCGTTAGCGGTAGTAGCACAAAAACTTACGGTTGGTTTGCCAAGTGATCAGGCTCGGCTTTATGCTCTCTACAGGTGGATTACGAGGTATATCGAGTATGATGTTGATGCCTATTTTTCCGGTGATTTGCGCAATGCCGTCGGGGCTGCCAACACCTTTCAGCGAGGCAAGGGGGTTTGTGACGGCTACTCTGCGTTGCTTCAGGAGATGGGGCGGGTTGCCGGATTGCAGATTGAGAAGGTTGATGGCTATGCCAAAGGGTATGGCTATGCTGTTGGTGTTATGACGGGGGGATCCAACCATGCATGGAACGCTGTGAACCTCGATGGTCGCTGGTATCTGCTTGATTCTACATGGGATGCAGGTTCGATTGATGACTCTCGCCACTTTTCAAGAAAGAGCGGTACATGGAACTATTTTCTTGTGGATCCACAGCTTTTTATCACCAGCCATTTTCCTAAAAATCCGACGTGGCAGCTTTTGCAGAAACCTGTAAATCTCAATGCGTTCCTTGCCATGGCTTCCGTGCCTCCAGGAATGGTTGATCTTGGTGTGGATATATCGAAGCATTCCCGTGTACACCTTGAGAGAGTTGCATCACCCTTCGAGTTTGATTTTGGAGCGAATGTGCAGCAGTTGAGCGGTCGCCTGCGTGCTGGCTCAAAAGAGGTCAAGGGTGCATGGGCCTTGCAGCTTCGTCAGCCCGACAACCATTTGAAACTCCTCTTTTCAGCTCCAAAAGCCGGAGATTATGTGGCAACAGTTTTTGTGGCAGAAAGGTCAACCGATACCAAAAGCAGTGATGCTATATCGTATAATATCACTTTTTCTGATGTTGCAGCGTATCCGCAAGGGTTTCCCTATGCCTTTACGGACTATTATGCACGCCATGTTGTGCTGGTTGAGCCATTACGTGGTGTTTTGACTGCCGGAAAGCTGGTGCGTTTCAGGCTCAAATCGGATGGGGCGGAAAAGATGATGATTACCCAGCATTCAAAACCTGTAGCGCATTTGCTGCTGAAGAGTGGCTATTTTACTGGTGATGTTACCCTTTTGCCGGGGGAGGCAGGGGTGTTTGCCAACTATGGTAATGGAAACTCCTATGCGGGTCTGCTGAAATATGAGGTGGAGTGATACGTTCCAGTCTTTTTTCTTCCTGAAAATCTGATCTCCTGATATCTGGAACTCTGAAAAAGAGAGCTCACTCGACAAGGCAGAACTGACATGGGGAGGTTAGAAAATTTTTTTGAGCAAGGCCGCTCAGCCGATACTTGTCCACAAACCACTGACCGCTGACAACTTTCCTCAAATCTTCACCCATTCAAACTTGCTGACATTCCTTGCTTTGGGGTCAAAAACGATACCAATCAGATAGCGTTCACCAGCATATTTCTCGTAATATTTCATCTTTTTGATCTGCTCAAGCGGCTCCGTTTCGGTTACCTTGAACTCAAAGAGAAATGTTCTCCCTTCGGTCTTCAGTGTCAGGTCTATTCTGCCCCTGTTGCTCACATCCTCGGCGATGATATCGACACCGATACTGGCAAAATAGGCATAGAGTACGCTGGCGTAAAAGCCCTCATAGCTCTCGATATCATTGTTGGTAAAATTATTGTAGGCAATGCTTGCAAAAAGGCGTTTGATGACTGGCTCCAGGCGTTCAACAGCTCCGGTGTTCATGATATAAAGCAGCTCATGGCGGATTGGCTCTTTCTGTGAACTGCTGGTCATCGAACGCAAAATATATTCATTAAAACTGATCTGCACCTCCTTGTTTGGAAATCCCAGTTCATAGCCAACTCCCATGCCAGACGGCAGCAATCGCTTGATGGTCAAGTAGCCAGTCTGAAAAAGAATCGTTTCCAGATTGAGATTTTCAAGGTCAAAACTGTTGACCAGACTTTTGTCAACGTTGATATTGAGAAAATCAGGGATGTAATAGCGGTTTTTATTGATCAACTCAACCAGAAAGCGCGGAGTACCAGTTTCAAACCAGTAATTGTCGAACACAAACCTGTTTTTGATAAAAAGCAGAATATCATAAGGATTATAGACTTTCTCACCCAAAAAGTTATACCCGTTGTACCACCGCTTGACCTGTTCCATGTCGACACCCTCAAGATAAGGTGCAAAAGCGGTTTCCACATCAAGCTGGGTGTAGCCGCAGATGGTGCCATAGTCGGGGTTGAGACTGATATCTTCGAGATTGTTCAGGCCGCTGAAGAGCGATACTTTTGAGAACTTGCTCACGCCGGTGAGGAAGGCAAAGCGCAGGTACTCGTCGTTTTCCTTGATTTTTGTATAAAAGTCGCGCATTCCATCCCTGATGGCAATCGCTTCAGGGATATGCTCAATATTGTCGAGGATAGGCTTGTCGTACTCATCAACCAGAATGACAACCTTCTGCTGATATTTCTCGAATGCTTTTTTGATTAATTCCGCAAAAAAGTATTGTGCTCTTGATCTGTTTTCGCATGTCAGGCCAAGTCGCTCCTCATTGGATTTGAGTATGTGCAGCAAATCCTCCTCAAGATCGGCCCTTGAGTGAACCCCTCCACTGAAACTTATCTTGATGACCGGCCAGGTCACCTCCCAGTTCCAATGCTCCTCAATGAGAAGTCCCCTGAAAAGCTCCCGTTTTCCCTCAAAAATATTTTTCAGCGTATCAAGAAAGAGGCTTTTGCCGAAACGGCGAGGGCGCGACAGAAAAACGTATTGATATTTTTCAATCAACGTTCGGGCAGTCTCTGTTTTGTCGATGTAGAGATAATCACCCTCAATTATTTTACTGAAGGTCTGTATGCCTACTGGCAGATTTCGCATGGCAGCCGCCCTGAATTTGATTTTTGTTTGTCGTCACGTTTAAGGATGGTTACCCTCTTTTTCAGAAGCTCACTTAAAAAGCCTTCCAGAATCCTGAAGTTGGCTTTACCTTGACAAAGATAAGCATAAAGGGTTCAGATTCGCAATGGCTTCTCCGGCTCACTTCACTGTTCGATCGAGAGCATGAAGCGTTTGGGACATAACATCGCTATCATGACCAAATACTCAGATTGCAATGAAGTGCTCTTTTATGTTTAGCAGCCCATGCGCTGAAGGAGGGGGATAGCACGGGGCAGGTTCAGGAGCGAAGATATTTTGTAGATGTATTTTGATGGGCTGAAATTGTGTGATATACTGCAAAATGCAGTTGCACTGACAAGATAAGTGCTATTGATGGGCGGTAATCAGTGTTTTTTACCGGTCAATATGAAAAGCCGGTATAGAGAACAATAAAAATTATAACTTGCTGTTGTGTATTTCATTAGTGGTATTTTAGATGACTTCTGATTGGCGTATTGTATTTGCAATTCAATAATCTGCCGTTCAGGCGGATCAATGTAATGAGTGTTATGCTCAATGAAACATTGATGTAAGGAGCGTACATACCTGATGTTAATGTTCAGACGAAAGCTGCCACAAGTAAGGCCGGTAAAACTCTTGGCACCTCATCAAGTGCCAAGGAAAAGTCAGCAGCCGCCAAAGCACTCGCCAAACGTTCAGTTGCAACACTGAAAGTACATGAGGCACCCAAAATAGGTTCAGTTTCCCGTGCAGTCGCAAAAAGTGCCGTGAAAAAAGCCATTGTAAGCCGTAACCTGGATAGTGGCGAGAAGTGAGATGGCAACGTAACTGTACGTGTTCCATGGTGTAATGACGCTTCAGGACGTTGCTGTACCCTGGATAGAGTTTTCTGAACGATACTATTCCGACTATGCTGACTATGCTACATACTGAAGAGGATCTGTGCCTGGCCTGCGTTCAGGCAATTGCCGCTAAAGCCAGGGTAAATTTGAGCGTGAAAGATCGCTCACACGATTATACTATTGATGGCACATTTCACCAGATATCATACTTCAATGGCCATTATCATGAAACTGGTTTCAGCCTTGATTTTCAGCTCAAAGCATCAATAAATTGTATTATAGATGATACACATCTTCGTTATGATCTGGATTGGAGAGATCAGTCTAAACATTATCTGGCAAAATATAGAGGATTGCTCGGGTTGTAGAGTAATTTCAGATTCAGCATGAATATCAGTAATCAGAAAGAATAAAGACTTTTTGATAATTACCCGCTTCATTGCTTTGGTACTGTGGTCAGATATATTTCGAATACAGTACCGTTCCAAATATGAATAAAAAAAAGCAAAATGAAATGAGAGTTTATCTTGACAATTGCTGTTTCAACAGACCGTTTGATGACCAGTCATCGTTAAGTATACGACTGGAAACAGAAGCAAAACTTGGTGTTCAGGAGAAAATCAAATCGGAACATCTTTCGTTGGGCTGGTCTTACATTCTTGATTTGGAAAATAATGCTAATCCGTTCTTGGAAAAACGAGTTGAGATTCAAAGATGGAAAGAAGTGGCTGATTCATTTGTTGATGAAACAGAGGGGATTCTACTAAAGGCTATTGGCTTAAAACCTCTTGACGCTTTGCATATTGCATGTGCGGTTTCATTACAATGCCAATACTTTTTAACAGTGGATAAAGGTATTTTGAAGAAAGCGACAGAATTTCCAGAAATAAAAGTAACAAATCCTGTAAATTTTATAATCGAACGGGGGAACTAAACAATGAGGACTGATTCTGAAATAAAGATGTCAGGTTTTGAAGTATTGAATCATAACCTTGGAATGGTTGAAACTGAAAGATTTATCGTTCTGATTCAAAGAGAAAGATTTGACTACACAAAATGGAGAGAGGATCTTTTT
>Ga0194037_1002716_pt1 | contig 11429 bp, 14 predicted proteins | sample JunL306m_MetaG_FD_148653 | JGI IMG/M metagenome (GOLD analysis project Ga0194037, IMG submission 148653) | Anoxic zone freshwater microbial communities from boreal shield lake in IISD Experimental Lakes Area, Ontario, Canada - Jun2016-L304-6m | ecosystem: Environmental > Aquatic > Freshwater >...
CGTTTTCGGGAGTGTGGATTAGAGCTACACCCTGATAAGACGCAAATAGTGTACTGTAGGGATAGCAACCGCAAAGAAGAGCATCCGGTAAATGAGTTTACATTTCTTGGTTTTACCTTCCGTTCGAGAAAGGCCAAGCGCAAAGATGGAACTTACTTTACGGGGTTTCTGCCTGGGGTAAGCAGTGATGCACTACGACACATGCGGCAGACTATCAGGAAGTGGAAGCTCCAGTTCAAGAACAGTCTGGAGCTTGCTGATTTGTCAGTACAGTTCAACCCGATACTGAGGGGATGGCAGAACTACTACACGCGATTTTATGGTTCAGCAATGGCACCGGTATGGCAACACATGAACTCTTACTTGGTACACTGGATGATGAGAAAGTACAAGCAATTGAGTGGTAAGAAAACCAGAGCAAGCAGAAAGCTGCGACTTCTGGCGGAGGAGAATCCAAACTCATTTGCGCATTGGAAAGCGGGGTATACCTCGATGGTTGGATGATGGGAGCCGGATGAGCGAAGACGCTCCTGTCCGGTTCTGCGAGGGGCTGGGGGTGAAATTCCCCCGGTCTACTCACCACAACAATAAGTAGGACAAGCAGATAAAGCAGGGCTATAATGCTGGTAAATTTAATTGCGTAATTAATACTACGTTTACTGATATTGCCAATGGCGATGGAAAGGAACTCTGATGTATTGGTTTTGGATAGGTCCTCATGAGGATTCTCAATACCTGATTCGGTCTCCTCTACAACGAAAGGGTACTCGCAATGGAGCCCTTTGCGGCTTCTTGCGTCAAAATGTAACAACCATATTTTTTCTGATCTCTGGCTTGTCAGCCATTCATCTTGCGTTTTAATCCCAAAAGATTGTAATCAATCACTATCTTCCGTCATATAAACCGAACCACTATGAAAACAACAAAAACAATCATAAGAAATCTGCCGGCAGTACAGCGGCGGGCGGTGACGGTGGAGGCGGTGATTGAGCTTGCTGCCGAGAAAAATCCTGCATCCATTACGACTGCGGAGATTGCCGAGCGGATGCAGTTGACACAGGGCGCTCTGTTCCGCCATTTTCCCACCAAAGACGCGCTCTGGCAGTCGGTGATGGAGTGGGTCGCTGCTCAACTGCTCGGCAGGATTGACAAGGTGATTGCCACAACCGGGTCGCCGCTGGAGGCGCTTGAGCTGATGTTTGCAGCGCATATTGATTTTGTGGCGAAGCATCCCGGAGCACCGCGCATGATGTTTGCTGAACTGCAGCGACCCGATCCCACAGCGGCCAAGGCCATTGCTCAAACCATGCTTCACCATTATGGCGAACGTGTTGGCAAACTCCTTGCAAAAGGGATGGACGACGGAATAATCGATCCCGATCTTGATGTAACAGCCGCTTCGGTGATGTTTATCGGGATGGTGCAGGGGTTGGTGATGCAGTCCTTGATAGCCGGTGATCTTGCCGTGATGCTTGGCAATGCCAAACCGCTCTTTGCGCTTTACGCCAGGGGCATAAAACAGAGAAACCATGAAGTTTAAAGCCATCAATAAAAAAATGCTCCGGTTGCTGGCGGTGCTGGTGCCCCTGCTGTTGCTCTTCTTCTACGTTGCACTCCGCTCCGGCCCGCTTGCCTCAGTGCCAGTAACGGTTGTGGCGGTTGAAAAGAGGGCGATCACGCCCGTGCTCTCTGGCATCGGTACCCTTGAGGCCCGATATACCTATCGCATTGGCTCGGTTTCATCGGGTCGGGTCAAGCAGTTATCCGTTGATGTGGGTGATCTGGTCAAGGCTGGTCAGGTGGTTGGGGAGATCGATCCTGTCGATCTGGATGAGCATCTGGGCGCTCAACGTTCCGCCGTCAAACGGGCGGAGGCCGGGGTGCTTTCGGCAGAGGCGCAGTTGCGTGATGCCAAAGCAAAACAGGCCTTTACCGCTTCGCAGGAAAAACGGTACAGGTCGCTGCTGCAAGCGAGTGCAGTGAGTGCTGAGCTGATGGACGCGAAGCATCAGGAGGCGGATGCAGCCAGCGCTGCTGCATCCGGTGCACAGGCCAATGTCAATGCGGCGCGTCAGGGGCTGGCTTCTGTCAAGTCGGAGTATCAGGGCATGGTTAATCAGCGGAACAATCTTTTGCTGGTAGCTCCAATGGATGGAGTGGTGACAAGCCGTGATGCTGAGCCGGGCAACACGGTGCTGGCAGGCCAGACCGTCATCGAGATGATTGATCCAAAAAGTCTTTGGGTTGCTGTGCGCTTCGACCAGTTGCAGAGCGCAGGACTGAAGGCGGCCCTTCCGGCGGCGGTGAGGCTCCGTTCGCAATCTGGCAAGAGTTTTGCCGCTTCTGTGCAGCGTGTTGAGCCGCTTGCGGATCGCGTCACCGAGGAGATTCTCGCAAAAGTTGTTTTCACGGTGCAACCAGATCCGTTGCCGCCAGTTGGTGAACTCTGTGAGGTGAGCGTCCAGCTTCCGCCACTGCAATCGGTTCCCGTTGTTCCGAACGCCAGCGTGCACCGAGTTGACGGGCAGCTTGGTGTCTGGGTGGTTGATGGTTCCGCATTGCGCTTTGCGCCGGTTCGCATCGGTGCGACTGACCATGCTGGAAACATCCAGGTGCTTGAGGGTTTGCAATCCGGCGACCGCGTTGTGGTATACAGCAAAAGCACGTTGCGTGCCGGAAGCCGTATCACGATTATCAAGAATAACGGGAAAGGAACTCTTTTATGATCAGCCTTGCCGGACGTGATATACTGCATGGATGGGTGCGCTTCCTCATGACCGGCTTCGGCCTCGGTCTCTTGATCGGCGTCACCTTGAGCATGGCCGGGATCTATCGCGGTATGGTTGATGATGCCAATGTGCTGATCGACAACAGCGGAGCCGATCTCTGGGTGGTGCAGCAGGGAACGCTCGGCCCTTATGCCGAACCATCCAGCCTCTACGACGATAGTTACCGCAGCATCCTTGGCATGGCGGGCGTTGCGCGAGCGGCAAATGTCACCTATCTCACCATGCAGGTACGTCATGGAGGAGGCGATGTGCGGGCGATGGTTGTGGGCGTGGTACCGGGCGGACCGGGTGAGCCTGGGCAGCCGGGCTTTCTCGTCGCTGGTCGCCACCTGACGGGAGGCCGCTATGAGGCTGTGGCTGATGTTAAAGCTGGATGTGCGCTGGGCGATACCATTGTCATCCGCCGCAACCGCTTCAGGGTCGTCGGGTTGACGCGGCGTATGGTCTCCTCGGGTGGCGATCCGATGCTGTTTATTCCATTGAAAGATGCCCAGGAGGCGCAGTTTCTCAAGGATAACGATATGCTTCTCCAGCAGAGGCGGCGCACGGATTTAAATCCACTCTTTAACCGACCAAATGTGCCAGGGCTGCTCGATGCCGTTATTGCGTCACAAACGACAAGCGTTTACGTCAATGCCGTGCTCGTGCAACTGAAACCCGGATACGCTCCGGAAGCAGTTGCGAAGGATATTCAGCGCTGGCAGCGGCTGCAGGTCTATACTCGCCCACAGATGCGGACGATTCTTGTCGACAAGCTGATTGCAACATCGGCCAAACAGATCGGGATGTTTCTTGTCATTCTCTCCATTGTCAGTGCAGCAATTGTCGCGTTCATCATCTACACCATGACGATGGCAAAGATCAGGGAGATTGCGGTGCTCAAGCTGATTGGAACCAGAAACCGCGTGATTGCCAGTATGATTCTTCAGCAGGCTGTCGGGCTTGGAGCAATTGGCTTTGTGGTTGGAAAGATTGCCGCAACGCTCTGGTCGCCCTTTTTTCCAAGATATGTGCTGCTTGAACCCGGCGATGCCATTCGTGGCTTCATTATCGTCATGGTGATCTCGGTTCTTGCCAGTATTCTTGCCATTACAGCAGCGCTCAAGGTCGATCCTGCTGAAGCTATAGGAGGTTGAGATGTCGGGCAATGGCATTGTGATTGAGGGGTTACAGAAGCGGTACGGCAGCGGCGACACCCATGTGGATGCCCTGAAGGGGGTTGACATGCAGGTTGCTCCAGCAGAGGTTGTCGGGCTTGTCGGCCCTTCGGGCTCCGGGAAAAGCACGCTCCTGAAGTGCCTCGGCGCCGTTATTGAACCATCCGCAGGACGAATAAGACTGGGGGATGAGATTATCTATGATGGTGGCTGGAAAATCAGGGATCTCCGGGCGCTCCGGCGCGATAACATAGGCTTTGTCTTTCAGGCACCCTACCTGATTCCCTTTCTCGATGTGGTGGATAATGTGGCACTGCTGCCGATGCTGGCCGGTGAGCGGAATGGAGCGGCCCGCAAAAGGGCGATGGAGCTGCTGGAGGCGCTTGATGTCGCTCATCGGGCAAAGGCGATGCCTGCGCAGCTCTCCGGTGGCGAGCAGCAGCGAGTGGCTATTGCCAGAGCGCTTGTCAACCATCCGCCGGTTATCCTTGCCGATGAACCGACCGCTCCTCTTGACAGCCAGCGGGCGCTTGCGGTGATCGCCATCCTCAACGACATGGCGCGTCAGTACGAAACAGCAATTATCATTGTCACGCACGACGAAAAAATCATCCCCACCTTTAAGCGAATCTACCATATTCGCGATGGCCGGACGCATGAAGAGGCAGGGGAGGGGAAGAGGTTCGACTAGCCCCGTCAGGGGCGATACGTCGGTGGCACAGGGTGTTCGCCTTGGGAAACGAGGATTTGTTATATATTGCATCTCATGTTTCCAACGGGACTTTTCCCCCATGGGATTCACGCCATGCCTGAAGGGCGAGATCGCCATAATAACATTGAACCATCGTTTTCGGTGGATTTTGACACTCTATGATGCATCATTTTTATTCCTGGTATTGGTCTAATTCCTCGCCGGTTGTCTTCTTTCTGCTCATGGTATTGCTATGCGGAGCATATTTTATTCCGTCTGTTGTGGCTTTCTTGCGAGCACATCACAGCAAAGTGGCAATACTGACCCTGAATATTCTCCTCGGATGGAGCGGCATTGGCTGGATCGTTGCTCTGGTATGGGCGATGGCCTATCCCGGTCACGATTGAATCGCGACAAAATGCCCATTGATCCATACGGCTTTATGGCTCTGGTGGTTGATACCGAAGGCAACATGATTGGGCTGCATTCGATGGAGTAGTTTTTTAAAACACCAATATGTCAAAGGGGAAATTATGCTGATTACATTTTCGTCCGATAAAACCGTTGCCGAAGTTGCCTCGGCACTTGAAATTGCCATCCCGTTGCATCAATTTGGCCTCATGCAGATTCATAATATCAAGGCAACGATGGCAAAAAAAGGGGTTAAGTTTGACCGTGAGTGTCTGATTTTTGAGGTGTGTCATGCTCAAAAGGCGAAACAGGTGCTTGAGCATCAGATGATTATCTCAACCGCATTGCCCTGTCGTATCTCAATTTACGAAGAGGGGGGTAAAACGGTGATTGCAACGTTACAGCCAACGATGCTTCTTGCCATGTTCAACGCACCGCAGCTTGCCGGTGTGGCGCAGGAGATAGAGGAGACACTTGTGAAGCTTATGCAGGAGGCTGCGGCAGGATGAGTGTTTTTATTCACGTTTGCAGCAAGATGAAGAAGCCATAACACCTTTTGCTGAATTGATTAAACAGGGGCAGAAGAAGATGAGGGAACAGAAAAAAGCGCTTTATCAGCCGGTGGCCGAGCGAATTGTGGAGGGGTGGGCTGCTGGCAAGCCGCCGCTTGAAGCTACCGGAAAACCAAGTGGCTATTATCGGTTGACAAACTATCTGCTTGAGTATCTTGTTGCCTATGGCACGTTTCCTGAAGGAGTTCATGCCATGCCGGAGGGGCGGGATCGCCATAACAACATTGAGCCCTCATTTCCGGTGGATTTTGATGCCATTATTGGTAACGCGACCTTGCCGGACGGGGCTAACCAATAACCTTTGATGATATTACCGATGGTCACTCTGTCCCGTAAAGCAAACCGTCTTGCAAACGAGAAAAGTCCCTATCTCCTGCAGCATGCTCACAATCCGGTCGAGTGGTTTGCCTGGGGTGAGGAGGCTTTTGAAAAAGCACAGCGTGACGATTTGCCCATCTTTCTCTCTGTGGGCTACTCGACCTGCCACTGGTGCCATGTCATGGAACGGGAGTCGTTTGAAAACGAAGAGGTTGCTGAACTGCTGAATCGCCATTTTGTTTCAATCAAGGTGGATCGCGAAGAGCTTCCTGATCTTGACCGGATCTATATGAATTATCTCCATTCCACCACTGGGCAAGGTGGTTGGCCGATGTCGGTGTGGCTCACTCCCGATCGGAAACCATTTTATGGAGGTACCTATTTCCCCCCTCAGGATCGCTTTGGACTTCCCGGATTTACAACGGTTCTGCTCTCACTTGCCCGGTTGTGGCAGCATGATCGTGACAGAATCTTGAATGCCGCGCAGGGCTTTGTTCATGCGGTTGGAGCGGTCACTCACGCAGATTCATCTGTCTTGCCTGCTGACGATCAGCCACAGCGTCACTGTTTCGAATGGCTTGCATCAACCTTTGATCCGCTCTTTGGTGGCTTCGGTGGTGCCCCGAAATTTCCTCGTCCGGTATTGCTGAACTTTCTTTTCAACGAGGCGTACCACTCTGGCAACAAGAGGGCGCTTGACATGGCGCTCAAGACGCTCGTCAAAATGGCCGAGGGTGGTATTCACGATCACCTTGGTATTGAAGGCAAAGGGGGAGGAGGGTTCGCCCGTTACTCTACGGATGCCCGATGGCATATCCCCCATTTTGAGAAGATGCTTTATGATAATGCCCAGCTTGCGCTCTCTTATCTTGAAGCTTTTCAGTGCAGTGGTGATGCTTTTTATAAAACGGTTACACAGGACGTTTTTAATTACGTGCTCTGCGATATGACTTCTCCTGAAGGAGGTTTTTATTCTGCTGAAGATGCTGACAGCCTTGAGGATGCATCTGCTACCATAAAAAAAGAGGGGGCATTCTACCTGTGGAGTGCTGATGAGCTGCATGAGCATCTTGCCGATGAGCAGCTTGAGGCGATCTTCTCTTTCACCTATGGCATCAAGGTGAAAGGAAATGCCGAAAACGATCCCCATGGAGAGTTTATCGGAAAAAATATTCTGATGCGGCAGGCCACTGTTGAGGAGACAGCAGATCGGTTTGGCAAAATTGCCTCAGAAGTTGTGGCTGCACTTGATGAAGCTCGTGAAAAACTCTTTGAGGCAAGAGCTGGGAGGCCACGACCCTTTCTTGATGACAAGATACTCACCTCATGGAATGGTCTGATGGTTTCGGCGCTGGCAAAGGGGTATAGAGTATTGCATGACGATCGTTATCTCGTCGCGGCCAAAAAAGCGGTTGCTTTTATTCGTGAAAAACTTTATAACACACAGGAAGGTCGCCTGTTGCGCCGCTATCGCGATGGTCAGGCTGCCATTCCGGGCAAGGCTGAAGATTACGCCTTTTTGGTGCAGGCGCTCCTTGATCTGTATGCAGCCTCACTTGAGGTTAACTACCTGCAGTGGGCACTCGACCTCACCGATCTTCAGAACACTCTTTTTTACGACAACTCGCGGGGCGGCTATTTCAGTACAGCGTTTGATGATAATACGGTTCCATTGCGGCTCAAGGAGAATGATGATGGCGCAGAGCCTTCGGCCAACGCTGTTAGTGCCCTGAATCTGCTTCGTCTTGGCGAAATAACCGGCAGAGAGGAGTTTACCATCAAAGCGGAGCAAACCATAGCCTGTTTTGGCACTACCCTGAAAGAGAGCAGTCATGCTTTGCCACAGATGCTGGTTGCTCTCAACTTTGCCAGTAAACACAAAAGCAGGGTTATTCTTTCGGGAGAGCTGCACCATCCAGAGATGGCCCGATTGCGTGCTGTTGTTGATGAGCGATACCTGCCCGGCAATGTCATAATCCATGCTTCCCGCGAGATGGCGGCGCTGGTGGAGTTTTCGGAGACTCTTCAACCCGGATCAGCTTCTCCGCAGGCATCTCTCTGTATTGATCGCCATTGCCTTTTGCCAGTGGATGATCCGGAAAAGCTTGCAGCATTGCTCGACAGCCATTGTGGAGGCACCATCGGGCAGAGTGGTTAAGCCGGAGCAGCCCGTACATTTGTTGCTGCGTTGTTGGGGAAAGTGTACAAAAGTTGATACAGGGAGTGCGAGAGTGAAAACAGTACAGCGAGAGATTATCATCAATGCACCGGCAGAAAAGGTGTGGGCTGCTCTGACCACCTTTGCCCTTTATCAGGAGTGGAACCCCTTTATTTCTGCCGTTACGGGCAAGGCTTCGGTGGGTGAACGATTGAGAGTAAAGGCCAAACTACCCGGTTTACCGGAGATTGCTTTTGGTGCCACGGTCAAAAGTTCTCTTTTTCCCGTCGAACTGGAATGGCAGGCAATCTTTCTGAAAGGTGTTTTTGAAGCCTCTCACTCCTTCACGATCGAGAGGCTTGCTGTTGGAGAGTGCCGATTTCTTCATGTGGAACAGTTCAGCGGGATTCTCAGTGCGGCCGTACTTTTTCTGCTCGAAGGAAGGTTTTGTGAGGGATATCGGCTGATGAATGAGGCCTTGAAGGCGCGAGTGGAGCGAAGGGAGGAGTGAGGCTCTTGTTTTTATGCTTTTGTATCTTCGGAGAGTTTTATAAACTGCGGCTGTTCATGAAATACTGCTCATCCTGTCAACGATTAACAGAACAATGAAATACTCTCGTTACACTCTCATGGGTATTGCCCTCCTTTCTGGATGGTTGATCTCCCCGTCGCTTTATGCAAAAAACCTGAAAAACAGTGCAGGAGTGGGTATCGCAGGTGGTGGTACAGCAAAAGCACCATCTTTTTCGATGGAGTATGATTTTTTTACAACCAACAGAAGGTACAATTACATGGTTGGGGGTGGGCTTGATCTCATTTTCAACAATGATCGTATTCCTGGAGATATTGCTGATTACCCTGTGCCGCACAACTCATTTGTTTTTGTGGGGGTAAAACAGCCGCAAATTGAGATTGGTCTTTATGGAAAATATGGGATAGAAACGGCGAGAAACTCGGGTGTTTTTGTGTATGCACTTGGCGGTATCAGTTTTGCTGAAAAAATATTGCTTTCCAGATCGACGGTCACCGGATGGTATTACACTGAAGAGAAATTGACCGTCAGTTATGGCATGTTTGGGGGGGGGATTGCCTATTTCCCTGTCAGGCAGCAATACTCTCTTCAAGCCGGGTATGATAACCGCACCGGAGTCAATCTGGGATTGGGTTATCAGTGGTAAAGAGCGACGTTATTGGTAGATTTCAGGGCAAAGATTCAGGAGAGACGTATTACTCAACAAGGTAAACTTTCATGGGGCAAAAGAGGGGAGTATCTGGTGATTTTCCAGTTTATCCTCATGATCATTTTTGTTTTTCTTTCTGCTACTCCTTGCGTTGATGCCGGGTTGGTGAGAGCGATGGCTCCATTCAGATGGTTCATTCTTGTTTTCACCTGGGGTGCAGCTCTTCTGCTTGGAGCCTCTGCTTCAAGGCAGCTCAGGAAATTTTTAACACCGCTGCCCTATCCTGTCGACCATAATCAGCTTGTGACCTCTGGCGCATACGCACTGGTTCGTCATCCGCTCTACAGTAGCCTGCTTTTGGCGGCTACCGGCTGGACACTTTTCACCATGAGCCTTGCTCACCTTTTTCTGACGCTGTCTGGATTTATCTTTTTCAGCTATAAAGCTTCTCGCGAAGAGCGATGGTTGACTGAACGCCATCCTGAGTATGCGGACTATTCACTTCGGGTGAAGCGATTTATTCCCCGGTTTTTTAAGCCGTTGATTTGAAAATTTTTTGGCAGGCAGGTCGTGAATTTTTGTTACTATTGTTCAGTGCGTTTCAACCAATCATAACCAAAAAAAGCGAGTAAACATGAAAAGCAACATTGCACGGGCAATACTTACAATAGCCATTATGGCGTTACCGTCATTGGCCACTGCAACTTCGTGGAGTATTGATGCCGACCATTCAAATGTGGGATTCAGTGTCAGCCACCTGATGGTTTCCCATGTCAAGGGTAATTTCAACAAGTATAGCGGGGTTGTTGATATTAATGATCAGGACATCACAAAATCAATGGTTGATGTCACCATCGATGCTGGCTCCATCAACACCAATGTCCAGAAACGTGATGAGCATTTGAGGAGCGCGGAGTTCTTTGATGCAGCAAAATATCCGACGTTGACCTTTGTGTCAAAAAAATGGACTCGTACAAGCAAGGGTGTCATGAAGGTTACGGGAGATTTGACGATTCATGGTGTCACCAAATCGGTCGTGTTAAGTGTGGCCCCCTTCTCCAAAGAGAGCAAAGATCCCTGGGGTAATATCCGGCGCGGAACCTCGGCCAGCACAACCATTAATCGCAAAGATTATGGACTTATCTGGAACAAGGCACTGGAGACAGGTGGAGTAGCTGTTGGCGAAGAGGTTAACATTTTGCTGGATGTTGAACTGGTTAAGGCGCAGGCAAAATAGTGAATAACGGGATGGAAAAGGTGATGCCAGCAGTTTTTTTCGGTCATGGTAATCCGATGAATGCAATCCAGACAAACCGCTATACCGAAAGCTGGCGCCGATTCGGGGAGAGCATCCACCGACCGAAGGCGGTACTTGCCATTTCGGCCCACTGGTACGGGGCTGACATGGCGGTGTCGGGCAGTATCTCTCCTGAGACCATACGCGATTTTTACGGATTTCCCCGTGAGCTCTTTGAGATCACGTGGCCAGCTCCGGGTAGTCCGGAACTTGCGCAGCGGGTGCAGCAACTGCTTTTGCCGCTTAATGTTCGTTTCGATCAACAGCGGGGGATCGATCACGGGAGCTGGTCGGTGCTTTGCCACGTTTTTCCTGAGGCTGATATTCCGGTTGTTCAACTTAGTATTGATGAATCGAAGGCGGCGGAATTTCATTATGAGGTGGGCAGGCTTTTGCAGCCGCTCCGTGATGAGGGTATCCTGATTGTCGGCAGTGGCAATATTGTTCACAACCTTCGGGCTTATGACTGGGGCGATCAAGCAGTGCCAGCTTTCGACTGGGCATTGCGTTTCGAAGCAGGAGTGCGGGGGCTCATCCTTGATGGCCGGGAAAGGGAGCTTGCGGATTTTAGCAGGCTGGGCGATGATGCCCGGCTTTCAGTTCCTTCGCCTGACCACTTTTTGCCGTTGCTCTACGTGATGGGCCTGCGGAGAGAAGGGGAGGCGGTAAGTTTTCCGGTTGAGGGGATTGAGGGCGGGTCGCTCTCCATGCTTTCGGTTCGAATCGGCTAAACCGAAGTTCCCTGTGTAATAAAACGATAAATCGTTATAGAATAAGCAATAGAACAGAAAACCAACTTCAATCTACTGGGTACAAACGGAAGGATGCTGTATGATATGAAATAAGCATATTTTT
>Ga0194037_1002717_pt1 | contig 11428 bp, 12 predicted proteins | sample JunL306m_MetaG_FD_148653 | JGI IMG/M metagenome (GOLD analysis project Ga0194037, IMG submission 148653) | Anoxic zone freshwater microbial communities from boreal shield lake in IISD Experimental Lakes Area, Ontario, Canada - Jun2016-L304-6m | ecosystem: Environmental > Aquatic > Freshwater >...
CTTTAATAGTGGTGGCTGGGGGCGGAATCGAACCGCCGACACGCGGATTTTCAATCCGCTGCTCTACCAACTGAGCTACCCAGCCATCATTTCTTGATGCTTGCACATCTAGAAAGACGGGCATTATAGCAAACTAAATGCCTTCTGGCACCCCTAAGATTGGATCTGCTGGCTTTTCTATTCAAATAAATTCAAGTTTGCTCCTTTTGTCCAATAGGTTATGGCTTGTGCAATAATTAGTGCATTGTTTATTGTTTTTTAAGGTTTTAGATGGACGTCTATTTAGTACGTCATACAGCGCCAAATGTCTTATCTGATATTTGTTACGGCCAAGCAGATGTTGGACTTGGAAGCAGTTTCAATGATGAGTTTAATTTATTGAATCCTAAGCTTGCTCATTTGACCGATCCATTAGTATTCAGTAGCCCGCTCCAGCGTTGTTTAAGGTTAGCTGAAAAAACGATTGAATATTTTAATTTCTCTTCTTTGAAGATAGATAGACGGCTGCTAGAACTTAACTTCGGTGATTGGGAAATGAAACCTTGGGCAGATATTCCTGAAGGACTTTTGGGAGAGTGGTCTGATGAACACGTTAAACAAGCACCCCCTAACGGAGAGTCTTATGTTGAATTGCATCAAAGAGCGTCAGAGTTTTTAAAGGACTTGGGAGAACACCAACAAAGCGCACAAGCTTTAGTCTTTACGCATGCAGGCGTTATTCGTGCTCTAGTATCTGAGGCGCTAAAGAAGCCTTTGCAAGAAGCCTCGATGGTAGAAGTGAACTACGGTAGTGTGACCCACATTGCTATAGATAATGGGGTCACACGCCTTGGATTTGTCAATCGTTAGGCAATTTGGTTATTAGCGACAGATAACTTTTTGAATGCCGCTTGCACAACCCAAGCAGATCCAATATAGAAAATCGTGTAACTGAGGTACGGTGTGTAGTAATGAGCAACTCGTTGTGAAAACTCCATGACTGTTAATGTATTTACTTTGTCTGAAAATGCATACCAAAAAGCATTTGATAGGATAAATGCCAAGCTAGTGCTTAATAAAGCTGCAGGGACGAAAACAGTTAAAGCAAACGGATGATCTTGTTTAGCTATATAACGCCCTGCGCCCCATACCATGGCATATGTCGGAATTAAGCCCCAATAACCTAAAGACATGCAGTAGTCAGAAACGCCAGCGAAACCTAAAGCGTAAAAATCAACAGCAAAAGCGACTACGATGGATATCGCTAACCAACGTAGTTTTTTCATAAAGATACCAGTTAAGAAAAGCGCTGCAATTGTCGCATCAGGTAAAAGAACACTTGTCCCAAAATGGCTAGTGCGTGTGAGTAAAATTAACGCAACAAGAGCAATTCCAATCAACGTTAAATTTTTTGTATTTTCAGGCATAACTAACTCCATTGATAGTTAATAGCATTGTAACCCTTATCCGACTATTTTTGTCTGATAAGGGAGGGGTTGGTTAAAACTTTGGTGTGTATGTCATGCTTACAAATATGTTCGCTCCTGGAGTATTGTATGCAGGATTAGATGGCGCCCATGAATATGCTGTAGAGGACAAAGCATAGTCTTTATCTAGCAAGTTATTGATGCGCGCGTTAGCTGACCATTCTGAATTTATTTTATATTTTGCAGTAACATTAACCAAGGCGTATCCAGCAAGAGGAATGGTGTTCTCTGCATCATTAAAGCGTTTTCCACTAGCAATAAGCTCACTGCCAATTTCTATGTCACCCAATGACTGACCAAGCCAAATAGCGCCGTGCTCTTTGGCTCTCCGGGCAAGTACTTTGTTGCCTCCATCTTCATTCTTTGGATTTTGAAAATCTGCGTTTGCTCGCAAGTGATAATTTGAAAACCATCCTTCGTAAGCAAGCGTAAGGCCTAGAATTGTGGCGCTACCGACATTTATCGGGCTGTCATTAAATAGACCTTGTGTACCTGCTATTAAGTTTTTTATTTTATTTTCAAACATTGTTGCAGATAAGCGATGATGCCCTTGGTCGTAAGCTAAGATAATTTCTTTATTACGTGCAGTTTCGGGTTGTAAATTTGGATTGCCCGCAAATGTTCCCCAAGCACCAAAATCTTGATATGGCCAATATAAATCATTAAAAGTAGGAGCCCTAAATGATGTCCCATAACTGCCAGAGATGCGCCAGAAATCGGCAAAATTGAACGCGTAATTGATATTGCCAGTAGTGTGATTGCCAAATTGAGAATTATCATCTTCACGTAAAGATAAATTTAATGCATGACTATTTTGATTTAATTGATAACTAGCCACAAAGCCATCATTGATACGACTCTTAAAGGAATAGTCAGTTGTTGCATTGATTTTATCTTCAATGCGGTCGTACGCTAAAAGCAAATTGCCTAAAGGCAGTTTTAATTCATTTTGCCAGTAGATTTGATTTTGCGTTGATTTTGTATTGCTGATGCCGAAATCTCCATAGGCATTTGCGATATCAATACTTTGGCCAAGCTTGAAATTACTCCGCCAAAAGTCAGACAGTATGTTTTTACTATTAATCGCAAAAATTTGTTGTCTATTGTTTTGATAAGCGGGAAAGTTATTACCATCTAGATTAATATGGCCTTCATTCGAAAATGCTTGAAAGCTAATTTCATGGCCATTAATAATTCGGTGTGTGATATTGCCGTTAAAGCTTAGATTGCGATAAGCATCTCTATCTGCATCTTGGCCACTATGTAGTTTTATTGATGAAATGCTATCGCTGGTAACGGATGCAACGCCAATGGAATAGCTTGTCTCATTAACCGAGCCACTAATGTTTGTAGAGGCTTTCTTTGTATTGTAACTACCATATCCAGCACTTGCAGAAATATGTGTTCCTTGGCTACCGTGCTTTGTGAAAATTTGAATAACCCCACCAATTGCATCGGATCCATAAAGACTTGATGCCGCACCTCTTAATATCTCAATGTGATCAACTTGGTCTAAGGATATTTGGCTGAAATTTGTTAACCCATTTGCGGCTGCGGATACGCGCATTCCATCAATAAGAACCACAACTGATTGAATATTGTTACCACGAAGTCTTATGTTCGAAAGTGATCCCATGCCTCCATTAGATTCAATCTCGACGCCAGGTTGAGTTTGCAATATTTCGGTAAGTGTTGATTGCCCCGCAGTTTCTATTTCCTGCTGAGTGATGACGGAAATGTCGCCAATGACATTTTCACGTAGTTGCGGTATTCGGCTAGCTGTGATCACTACGCTATCAGCATAAATGGATGTTGGTACAGCAAGACTTGAGGTGCTAAAAAGCAAGCCTATGAGGCAAGCTATCGTGGTTTTTTTCATTATCATCCCTATTAAAGGCGTACGTCCCCGAGCGCCAATATTGAAATGAAAATGCCGAGCGTGTGGCTCGTTAGAATAAGAGATTGTAGTGGTATTAATTCAAGAGGAATCAACACAACAGAAACCGTCACCCCGCGGCATTTCCATGCTTAGGTTGTTAGGCCGGTCTCCGGGCTTGTGAGGACATGATTTGCGCCTTCCCAAACATATGTTCAGTGGCTTATTGCAAACCTACAATCACTTACCGTTGCGGGGGCAGCATAGGAGTTGTTTTAGATAAAACGCACCTATTTCCCAGTTTCACCTTTATTGCAGAAAAGCAACGCAGGCACCTATCAACTTGTAATCATTATAGGGGATTTTATTCATCATCGTTGAACATTTTAGATGAATAAACGGGCAGCAAGATCTAGTAAAGCTTTCAAAGTAGTCGCTTAAGAAGTTGACTTAATGAGGAAATAACAATTATAGTGCATGCATGGATGCTGACTTAAAAGCTTTGGAAGAGAAGATTTCACAACTCGTTGAGTTGTGCCAATCTATGCGTAAAGATAATCTTGAATTGAGACAAGCGCTCGCGCTATCACAAGATGCTGAGCGTCAACTTAAAGTGCGTATGCAAGAAGCCCAGGTTAGAATAGAAAGCATTATTACTAGCTTGCCAGAGGATACTTATGAGTGAAGTTAATGGCGTTGAAGTTAGTATTATGGGGCGTGAATTTCGAATCTCTTGCTCCCCTGATGAGCGCGAGGGCTTGCTGAACGCCGTTTCTTATCTTGATAAAAAAATGTGCGATATTCGCGATTCTGGCAAAGTTATTGGTACAGAGCGCCTTGCAATTATGGCTGCGCTTAATTTAGCACACGAGCTTCTTACAACTCGAAGCGGTGGCGTGGACGTTGGTGGTATGAAAGGCAAAATTGCTAAAATGCAGGCCATGGTTGATGGCGCAATTGCAGAGCAAAATAAACTGTTCTAATCGTTAAGAAGAGATTTTGTATTACAAGTTACTTTTGTTCCCTGCGGTATGGTTTAGGTTATATATTCCTTGAACTAGTTTCTAGCATAGGTCTCTGTTATTCAAGTTGTTGTGAGCACGATCCACTGCGGTTGAGCCTAATACACTTTAGATAGTTACCACTTGAGCCTTTTTGGTTCAGGATGCTAGCCTAGGCAATGCTTAGTGGGGGACACCTTATATTATTTGGTTTATCGCAATGCGTGATATTTCAAATCTGCCAAACTCACTTTTTCTAAACAGTTCTCGTGGCTTGCTTCTAAAATTACTGGTGGAGCAAAACCTGCTTCAGCAGCTTCTAGCCACCGTATAGCACATAAACACCAGCGGTCCCCAGGCTTGAGACCTTCAAAGCCATATTCTGGCCTAGGGGTGCTTAGGTCGTTGCCTTTTGTCTTTGAAAAAATCAGAAACTCTTCGGTGACTTCTGCACATATCGTATGACTGCCTTGATCTTCAGGGCCCGTTTCACAACACCCGGAGCGGGTAAAGCCTGTTAGTGGATCTAAGCTGCATTCCTGTAAGGTAGTTCCTAATACATTTTTTGCCATGCGCTGCCTCACATTCAATATTAAGTCGGGTTATGATACGAGAGTCTAAGTGCAAAATGAGATTGATTGAGGAATAAATGCGTTATTGGTTAATGAAATCGGAACCGGCTGATGTGTCTATCGATGATTTAGCTTCGTTTCCCAATCAAACGGTTGATTGGTATGGCGTGCGTAATTACCAGGCGCGAAATTTTATGCGCGACCAAATGCAAGTTGGGGACGGTGTTTTGTTTTATCACTCCAATTGTGATCAGCCCGGAATTGCAGGCATTGCAGAAGTTTCTACCTTGGCTTACCCAGATCGGTTGCAATTTATTAAAGACCATAAATATTATGATCCCAAAGCGACGCCAGAAACCCCACGATGGTTTAATGTGGATGTGAAATTGGTTCGCAAAACTAGGCTACTTTCTTTAAAAGAAATGCGTGAAAATCCCACATTAGAAAATCTAAAAATTCTGCAGCGAGGCAATCGACTTTCTATTACTCCCGTGGACCCAAGAGATTGGCAAACGATTATGGCGTTGTTAGCCTAGTGAATAATAAAAAGCCCTGAATTTCAGGGCTTTTTTAATGGCGGGGTTTGAGCTGACCTTAAGGCTGATCTAAACTTCCCATTGATTTTGGATAAGTCACAACTCCCCATGGCATTTCTTTGTCGCTGATCTCTTTTATTTTTTCGAGTGTGTCGACATCAATGACCAGGACAGCTTGAGACTTGCCACAGGCGAGTAAAATCTGTTTGTCATCTGGTGTAAAGCTGAAGTGCCAGCAACGATTGCCAGTGCTGATATCTTTAATTTTTTCAAATGTTTTTGCATCAAAAACTTGCAAAGCTTTCTCTTTAGAAGAGGCGATAAAGATACGCTCACCTTTACGGTCAAATGAAACGCCATATGGAGATTGGCCTGTTTCAACGGTACGTGTGACGTTAAATTTCTTGTCCATGACCATAAATTTATTGCCTGACTCTAAAGTAGCAATATAAGTTGTGCCGTCAGGGGATACCTTTATGCCGCGCGGACGGTCACCATAATCTTTAGTTGAGATGGTCTTTAGTAGTTTGCCCGTCGCAAAATTATGAACGGTAATGGTGTTGTCTGCCTCATTAGTAATGATGAGCTTTTTTCCATCCTTTGAGAATTCCACGCCTTCAGTTTCAGGGCCGCCAACAATTTCACGAACTTTTTTGCCCTTCTTTAAATCTACTACCGAAATAAGTGCCGGTAACTTTTCTTCGGCATCATCTTCTTTAATTGCTTCACCTGCCTTAGGAGGTGGTCCACCTTTGGAGCTTGGTTCGGTTGAGACAAAAACTAGTCCTTTATAGACTCTTATAAACTCAGGGTTCTTGCCAACTGGAATGTGCTTAACTAACGCGCCACTTGCTCTATCAATCACTGAAATATTGTCATCATCTTTGTTTGCGGTGATGAGGTATTTACCATCTGCAGTTACAGCAATTCCGCGTGGACTTTTAGCTTGGATATCAATGTTACTCGTCGCTTCCATGGTTTCTAAATCAACCACGGTCACCCCGCCATCTTGATTCGAAATATAAGCATTCCCTTTTTCGCCAGCAATTGCGGAAAGGCTTGTAGTTATAAAAATAAGCGCTATTGCAGAAAAAGAAAGATGTTTCATGTAGTTCGACTCCAATGTTGAATTGTATTTTATTTAGTCAGTGGTTCGCCAATAAGGTTCTAAGAGCAAACAAGTCAGGCATTTATCCTAAAAAGAGTTTGTAAGCAGGGTTGCTGCTCTCGTCCCAATACGGATAGCCTAGTTGATTCAAAAAGCTTTTGAATGCAATTCGATCGCTTTGCGGGACTTGCATTCCGACTAATACACGGCCGTAATCTGCACCATGATTACGATAATGGAACAAACTAATATTCCAATCATGGCCCATCGTGTCTAGAAAGTTCATCAGGGCGCCGGGTTTTTCTGGGAACTCAAACCGATAAATAACCTCATCCGTTGCTTGGGGCGCATGCCCTCCAACCAAGTGGCGTAAATGTAATTTAGCGACTTCGTTATCGCTTAGGTCCAAAGCTGGCAATCCATTTGCTTTGAGCATTTCTACCAATTGTGTTGACGCTAGATTATCGTTGATCGCAATGCCGACAAAAATATGGGCTGATTGTGGGTCTGAATAACGGTAGTTAAATTCAGTAATGCTGCGGCCACTGAGCAGTCTGCAAAACCTTTTGAATGAGCCTGGTTTTTCAGGAATAGTCACAGCCAAAACTGCTTCACGTTTCTCACCGATCTCGGCACGTTCTGCCACAAACCGTAAGCGGTCAAAATTCATATTGGCACCAGAAGCGATTCCGATCATCGTTTTCCCGGTCAATTTGTTACGCTTTATATACTCTTTCATGCCAGCTACAGCTAATGCGCCGGCCGGTTCTAAAATAGAGCGAGTGTCTTCAAATACGTCTTTAATGGCAGCGCAAATGGCATCATTGTCCACTAATACCATTTCGTCGACATATTCTTGGCACAGCTTGAATGTATGTTCACCCACTTGTTTAACGGCGGCGCCATCGGCAAACAAGCCCACTTGATCCAACATTATGCGCTTACCTGCTTTGAGGGATTGCGTCATCGCATTGGCATCATTAGCTTCCACGCCAATGACTTTAATTTCTGGACGTAATGCTTTGACATAAGCGGCGATGCCAGCAAGCAAGCCACCGCCACCAACGCAGCAGAAAATTGCCTCGATAGGCTCAGGATGTTCATTGAGAATTTCCATCGCAATGGTGCCTTGGCCAGCAATCACTTCAGGGTCATCATAAGGATGAACAAAGGTGAGGCCTTCAGATTTTTCTAGTTCCAATGCATGTAAATATGCATCGGAATACGAGTCCCCAAAAAGGATGACTTCACCACCGCGGCTTTTTACTGCATTGATTTTGATTTGTGGTGTTGTGGTTGGCATAACGATGATGGCACGACATCCTAATTTTTGTGCTGACAAAGCAACACCCTGTGCATGATTGCCTGCAGAGGCGGCAATAACACCTCGATTGAGCGCTTCTTTCGATAGGTGGGCCATCATGTTATAAGCGCCACGAATTTTAAAAGAAAATACTGGCTGCATATCTTCACGTTTAAGCAGTACGCGATTATTTACACGAGCAGATAAATTCGGCTGATATTCAAGCGGCGTTTTTTTAGCAACATCATAGACGCGAGCATTACGAATTTTTTCTAGGTAGTCGTTTTTCATTCAGTCTAGCAAAGTGTATGATTGAGGATAGCTTGTAATTATAAAGAAAACGCATGATTAAAGAATTTTATTATGCAATTTGAAGGGTAAAAGAAGATGGCAACACAAGACGAATTAAAACAACAAGTCGCTAAGGCTGCGGTTGAATATGTCAAAGGCGGAATTATTGGAGTGGGTACCGGTTCCACAGCGAACTTTTTCATTGATGAACTTGCCAAAGTTAAAGCAAAAATTGATGGGGCAGTTGCAAGCTCAGAAGCCACAGCACAACGTTTGCGTGGACATGGAATTGAGGTGTTTGATTTAAATTCTGTAGATAGCATGGAAATTTACGTCGATGGGGCCGATGAAATAACTGAGCACCTACACATGCTTAAAGGTGGCGGTGGCGCATTGACTCGGGAAAAGATTGTAGCAGCGTGTGCAAAAAGTTTTATTTGTATTTGTGATGAAACTAAGTACGTGCCGGTGCTGGGTAAATTTCCGTTGCCTGTGGAAGTTTTGCCGATGGCGCGAAGTTATGTAGCTCGTGAATTAGTCAAGCTTGGAGGTCAGCCAAAATTGCGTGACTTTACAACTGACAACGGCAATGTAATTTTAGATGTCTATGGATTGGTCATTAGTAACCCGATTGAAATGGAAGCGAAAATCAATCAAATCGTTGGGGTTGTGACAAATGGATTATTCGCTGCGAGACCAGCCAATGTGCTTTTATTGGCAACTGCTGAGGGCGTTAAAACCTACAAAGCTAATTGACATTAAAATGTCATAAACAAGTTTTAAAATGTATGGTTAACTGAAGTGCTTGAGAATTAATTTTTAATAAGGATATTCCGGATGCAATCTGAACATACCTATAAGCAATATGATGCCGAATTGGAAGCAGTAAGAGCAAAAGTGCTCAAAATGGGTGGCTTAGTCGAACAACAAATCGTGAGCGCCTTAGAGTCGTTGGTAAATGTTAATCCAAAACTTGCTGCAGAAGTTATGCAAGCCGATCACCTTGTTAATGCACTAGAAGTTCAATTGGATGAGGATTGTAGCCATATTATTGTTCGTCGTCAGCCTACTGCTGGTGATTTACGTATGATTATGATGGTAGTTAAAACCATTACTGATCTCGAACGTATTGGTGATGAGGCCTCAAAAATTGCACGCGTCGCTCAAAAGATTTATGAGTCAGATCGTATGTATAAGACGCGTTTTACTGAAATTAACAGTATGGTTCAGTTGGTCCGTCAAATGCTACGTACGTCTTTGGATGCATTTGCGCGTTTAGATGTCACTAAGACGGCTGAAGTTGCTCGTCAGGATGAGCAAGTGGATGAGCAATTTCGAGCAGCAATGCGTCAATTGGTGACTTTTATGTTAGAGGATCCACGTACAATTTCAATGTCGCTAGAGGTCTTATTTGTGGCGAAAGCCATTGAGCGTATTGGGGATCATGCTAAAAATATTGCTGAATATGTGATTTATATGGTCAAAGGCAAAGATGTTCGTCATACGACAATCGAAGAAATGGAACGCGAAGCGCTCGAACCATAGTTTCGATAGTTTTAAATTAAAAAAGGGCGGTCATGTACCGCCCTTTTTTGTTTTTTTAGCTTTAACTTGTAAAGTATTTCTTTATGGTTTGGGTGGGATGTAGCCGCTTGCTTTATCTGCACCTTCGCCAAAGAAGTAAGCTTCTGTTTGTTCTTTTAGGTAATTGCGCGCTTGTGGGTCAGCAAGGCTCAGACGATTCTCATTGACCAACATGGTTTGTTGCTTTAGCCAGGCTGCCCAAGCTTCTTTTGAAACGCTCTCAAAGATACGTTGACCAAGGGGGCCTGGGTAGGGAGGAAAGTCCATGCCCTCAGCTTCTCGACCTAATTTAATGCATTTAATTGTGCGTGCCATTTTTTGATTTTCTGCTAAATGAGATAGTTGCTAATGATAGCGCAAGGCTAGCTGATTCGCACCTAAAGCATTGCGATTTATTATTAAAACTCTCCACGCAAGCCAAGCAATACTGAACGTCCGCCCATCGGAGCAATTTCTTTTAAGAACGAGCTGTGATCTCGAATGTCTTCATTTAGTAAGTTACGGGCTTTAGCAAAAACTTCTAAATTAAATGCAGTTCTGAGACGGTAGCTGATGGTGGCGTTGATCAGCACGTATCCTTCAGTTGGCAATTCGTTGCTTGCAACACGATACTGCTTAAAACCATACAGTAAGTCTATTTTAGAAGCAAGATCGCCGAAGTTATAATCAAGCCCGGTGCCTAAGCGCATAGGGGAAATTCGGGGGAGTGGCTTGCCGGTATGTTCATCTTTGGCTTGAACGTAATCTCCGCGAAGGTTGAGATTCAAATCACCATGTCCTTCATAAATACGAAACTTTGCTTCACTCTCAAGCCCTTTAAAGATGGCAGGGATTTCTTGAGCTTGGAATACATTGAGTCCGCTATTAATTGTGCCGGTATTGAATAAGGTAATGAAGTTGTTAAATTTTGTATAAAAACCGCTCAAACTGATGCTATTTTTTTCTGTTTTCCAGCATAGCCTGCCATCAAGTCCGTTAGACATTTCTTTGCTAAGAGATAAATCTCCTTTTTCGTATTGATGGGTTGCTATATGGGCGCCATTAGCAAATAACTCATCTTGACTTGGGGCGCGTTCAGTATGGGTCAGATTCGTTTCCACAGACCATTGATGATCGAAATGATAGAGGGCTCCGACCGATAAGTTTTTAGGTTCAAATTCCCGAGTGAGTGCACTTCCAAATCTAGTCCCGCCTGATGAATGAATATTGGCCTGATCAATACGAGCGCCGGCACTAAGTTTGAGTTGGTTAATTGGAAGCTCTTCATAGATATAAAATCCCTGCTTGGTATTATGGGAAGACGGAACAAATGCTTCGTTTCCTAACGCTTCGAATCTTGTGTTTTGAAATTGCATACCAAGTACGCCGACGAGATTGCCAATTTGTGTGTGAGCGCCCTCAAGCGTTCCCTCTATGCCATGATTTAAAAAGGTGGTCTCAATGTTGCCGTTATTGATTTCTTGGTGTTGATAATCGGTATAAACCATATGAAATTTAATCCGCTTGAGGGCACTATTTAAGTCAAATAACTCAGATGAAAAGTCTATACGGTCATTCACCATATCGATTTTTACATTAGGCTCAGCAACAGTTCCGTAGAAACTGTTAGTGCGAGCATACGAAAATCCAGCATAGCCTTTTTCAAAAGTAATCGAAGCGCCGAATGCTCCCCCATCAGATTCAGCTGCACT
>Ga0194037_1002718_pt1 | contig 11421 bp, 9 predicted proteins | sample JunL306m_MetaG_FD_148653 | JGI IMG/M metagenome (GOLD analysis project Ga0194037, IMG submission 148653) | Anoxic zone freshwater microbial communities from boreal shield lake in IISD Experimental Lakes Area, Ontario, Canada - Jun2016-L304-6m | ecosystem: Environmental > Aquatic > Freshwater >...
GTATAGGTGAGGTCGAAGCGTTCCGGCATCACGTAGTCAACCTGGACGGTGCCGAGCTGCCATTTTCTGCCGAGTGCGTCACGCACGATAAAGTCAATTTTCGGGCCGTAGAAGCTCGCTTCGCCGACGCCGATAAAGTAGCTGATACCCATGCGGTCGGCTGCCTCTTTGACATCTTTCTCTGCCTGTTCCCATACTTCGGCGGTACCGCCGTACTTGGCCTGGTTTTCGGGGTCGTGCATGGAGAGACGGGTCTGCACCTCTGAAAAGCCGAGGGTTGCAAAGACAAACTGTGTCAGGTCGATGGCGTCACAAATTTCGTCAACAAGCTGGTCGGGGCGGCAGTAGATGTGCGAGTCGTCCTGCGTGAAGCCTCTCGCACGCACAAGGCCGTTGAGCTCACCGGACTGCTCGTGCCGGTACACGGTACCGAACTCCGTCAGACGGAGAGGCAGATCGCGGTAGCTCCGCATCTTTGAGCTGTAGATGAGGTGGTGGTGCGGGCAGTTCATCGGTTTGAGAAGATACTGCTCCTGCTTGCCCTCTTCATCGTGATAGGTGAGCGGCGGAAACTGCGAATCGCTGTAGTAGGGATAGTGGCCTGAACGCTTGTAGAGCTCGATATTGCCGATATGCGGCGTATAGACGGGCAGGTAGCCGCGCTTGCGCTGCTCCTCTTTCAGAAATGCTTCGAGTTCGTTGCGGATGATAGCCCCTTTGGGGAGCCAGATCGGCAGGCCGCTGCCAACTTCCGGCGAGAGCATGAAAAGCTCCAGTTCAGTGCCGAGTTTGCGGTGATCGCGTCTTTTGGCCTCTTCCAGCCGGGTAACGTGCTCTTTCAGCAGCTTCTCTGAAGGGAAGGTGATGCCGTAGATGCGCTGCATATTCTCCCGTGCAGAATCTCCACGCCAGTAGGAAGAGGAGATGTTGGTCAAGAGAACAGCCTTCACTTTGCTGGTTGAAGGAATATGCGGCCCGATGCAGAGGTCAGTAAACCCGCCCTGATGATAAAGTGAGACGCTTTCGAAATCCTTCAGGGTATCTTCAAGAATCTCAACCTTGTAGGGGTCGTTCCGGACGGTTTTGAAAAAGTCAATGGCATCAATGCGGCTCATCTCTTCACGCCGCACCTGGATATCACGCTTGCTGATCTCCAGCATCCTCTCCTCGATCTTGCGGAGATCCTCTTCGCGGAAACGGTGTGTGGAGGCAACATCGTAGTAAAACCCCTGCTCGATGGAGGGGCCGGCGCCGAATTTACTGCCGGGGTAAAGTTCTTCAATTGCCTGGGCCATGAGATGGCTTGAGCTGTGCCAGAAAATATCCGGCCCGGCAGGGGAGCTGAAGGTAATGATTTCTATGGCCGCATCAACGGTCAGTGGTGTGTTGAGGTCAATCGCAACACCGTCAACCTTGAGTGCCAGAGCATCCTGGGCAAGTTTGCGTCCGATGGAGAGTGCAACGTCGTTGCCGGTCGAGCCGGTGGGAAATGTTTTCACACTCCCGTCCGGAAGGGTAAGGGCTACTACAGCCAGTGGTTCCTGATTGTCAGACATTCTTTTTTCTGTCGTTTCATTCCATGCAAAAGGTGCCCTGTTTGCTGCTCCTTTGCCGGAAAAATATCAATGCCGCCGCTTTATGTTAGTACTGTCGGGCCGGGGGGGCTGCTCAGTTTAAAACTGTTTTCCCCGATTCCGTAATGTGGACTTGTACTATACACATAAAATTAAAATATTCCAAATCAGTTAGCCATTCGCAGCAGTTCCGGTGTGACGCTCTCCTTGCCCTGCTTCAGGGTGAGCAGCTCCGCTTTTCGTTTAAGCTCTCTTCCATAGGAAATCTGGCTGATGAAGGGCGCTTTTTTGACCAGTTCATTCAGGAGTGCATTGGCTTCGCTGCTCCAGGCAACTTTCTGTGCCGGTTCTTCCATTGCAGCGGTGCGGCGGTTAAGGGGAAGAAAGTTGAAGAGCATGTCGTAGAGAGCGTTAACGATCTCCTGTAAAAGATAGACGGCTCCGCTGTGGCCCATGAAGGGAGTTCCAAGTGCCCGGCGCACAATGGGGCCGGGGAAGCTAGCCGGGATAAATCGCGTTTTGGAGTCAAGTTCGGCCAGATAGATTTTATCGACAATCCTGCCGAAAAGGAACTGCGGCTGTTTTTGCTTTATCTCTTCGCGGACCAGGGTATTGTCTGCCTCGGCAGTGTTGTGGCTGAAGAGGCACTGCATGCCCATCTCTGCAGAAAGAAAGGTTTCAAGCCCGAGGGCGTAGGTTTTTGCTGCGGTGACGCCGAACCGGATAGTGGGGAACCATTCTGCCTGTGGCCCGCGCCAGAGATCCCAGATGGGCTTCAGGGTTGTGCGTTTCTCTTTTTGCATGAACGCTTCAGACTCTTGTTCCTTGTCCAGGAGACGGCCAAGGTCGCGAATGAATTGTTCTGTTTCGCCCATGCCAAAAGGGGCCTGCAGCACCGGACGGCCAAGTTTTTCGGTCAGGGCGTGACCGAATTCATGGTACATCTGCACGATGACCTCAGAGTTTTTCAGATCGGCAACATCATGCAGTGAACTTTCAAAAGGGTAGACGTGCAGCAGCTCTCCACCGGCTCCTGCAATGAGGCGTTTGATTTCAGCCAGATCAGAGGGGCTGTTGAAGCAGCCGTAGGTGGGGCCGATAATGGAGACGGTGCCGGGTTTGATGGCTGCCGGTTTGTTGTCGCCGAATGTTTCGTGGAGCCAGAGGAGGGCGCGGTCACGTCCCTGCCACTCATCTTCACCGAGTGAATTTGATGGAAAGAAGCGGACGTCGGGATATTTCATGGTGAGCATCCGTTCATGGTCGCTGCCGATCATTTCGCTCTCGGCACTTGATACCAGAATCAGTTGCCGGCCCGGTGCCTGGAGTTTTTCGATGGTCTCCCTGACGATCTCCGAGCTGCCTGAAGAGGCTATCTCCTTTTCGGTCAGGCTGGTAGGGGTAAAATTTTCAAGGTAGGGTACGGCATCGGTATAGTCGATGACGGCTACACCCACCAGATTGTAGCAGCCGACCGGTGCGTCGGCAATGACGTGGACATCCTGGAGGGCACAGAAGGTGTTGACTGCTCCCCAGTAGGCGCTTGCGGTCGATTCGTCCCGAACTGTTTTTCCCATAAGTCGATATGCTGGTAATCGTTTTTTATACTGTTGTTTTTTCAGCGTGACTGCCCCTGCAATGATACAGGAAGCACTCCCTCGGGTTTAAGTTCTCCTCTCAAAGCATCAATTGCCGCCTCTTCACTTGCCTCATTTGAGGAGTAGGTGCAGAGGTAGGTGGTTATTTCCGGAAAATAGTTGATGATGTAAGGGGTGCCGAGCGACACGAAAATCAAGGGACGCTCTTTCGGCACCATACCTGCGAGCGAGTGGATGAACTGCTGCTGTTTTTCGGTCAGTTTCAGGGTGCCGGAGCCGGAGAGCGCTTTGACATATCCGGTGACAATAACAGCCGGTGCCTTCATTGCAAGATCAGCAGCGTTCGCATATTCGGCTGAATCGGTATCGGGGTTAATTCTGATATGGTTGACGCTGTAATAGCGGTTGAGCTCCTTGATATACTCTTTTCCGGTTTCATTGTTGGTTTTATCCTGCAGTATGATATTGAGGATGCGTCCTGATGACGGATCTGTTTTCAGGGGGAGGTAGTGGTTTGCATCATTGCCCAGCGTGACGGCGCGAGAGGCAATTGTTCTGGCAAGTGTGCGATGGGATTCGGGGTTTATCTCGTCCTTGATCCGGTTCAGATCGACAAGTTTGCGGTTTTCGAGGTCAAGCCACTTTTTAACCTGCAGGATTCTGCGTACCGAGGCATTGATCTGTTCTATCGGAATCACACCCTCTTCGACCGCCTTGACAATAGAGCTGTGGGCAAGTTCGGGATCAGGTGAAAAGAGCAGGAGGTCGTTGCCGGCCTGAACGGCTTTAACAGAAATTTCCGGCACGTTCTGGCCGTTGTAGAGCGCTTTCATGTTCAGTGCATCGGTAATGATCAGCCCTGTGAAGCCGAGTTCCCGGCGGAGCAGATCAGTGACGATTGTTTTTGAAATGGATGCGGGCTCCATGCTGCCGGTCAGTTTTGGAACTGCCAGGTGTCCGGTCATGATACTGATGACGCCCTGTTCTATGGCTGCTTTGAAGGGTTTGAGTTCGTATGCATCCAGTTGCTGGCGATCAGCCTGGACAACAGGGAGTGAAAGATGGCTGTCGATGGTGACGTCTCCATGCCCCGGAAAATGTTTTGCGGTTGCAATGATTCCATGCGACTGGAATTCCTTGATGATGGCGTTCGACATGGTGATGGCGAGGGGCACATTGTCGCTGAACGAACGGGTGTTGATGATGGGGTTTAACGGGTTGTTGTTCAGGTCAACCGTAGGGGCATAGTTCTGGTTGAGTCCAAGCAATTTTGCCTCTTCAGCGATGGCTTTTGCCATCTGGGCGGCAAGTTCAGGATCCCGGGTTGCGGCAACGGCCATGTTCGGTGGAAATTCAGTGGCTCCGCTCAGTCTCATCGCTACACCCCGTTCCATATCGGCACTCATCAGAAGAGGCCGTGGCGCTATCGACTGAAAATGGTTGGCGAGCATGGCTGCGCTGAAGGCGTCTCCCTTGAGAAACATGACGCCTCCGACTTTGCCTTCCTGTACCAGGCGGCTCAGAAGCTGGTACTCTTTGTCATTACTGCTGTTGAAGTGGCCTTCAATTTGCGCGATAAGCATCTCGCCGACTTTTTCAGACAGTGTCATGCTGTTCAGTGTCTCCTCGATACGGGAGTCTTTACGGCTGAAAATCTGCTGGGCGCACCACTTTTCGCTGCCCGGCTTTGAGGTGGCCGATCCGGTCGATGCTGCTGATGTGATGAGCAGAAAGAAAAAAAGGCAAAAGAGAGAAAAACGGAAACTTGTTTTCATATAAAATTGATTTTTTCCGGGCACGCTTATTATTTGGTGAAGTGCATCGGGTTATCTGTTGAAAAGTAAAAAAAATCCCGACATTCCATTATTTCGGAATCAGAAGGTTGCCTTGTTTTTCCCGGAAATTGTGTGGTGTCGTGATGGCTGTGGAAGAGTCTATTGCTGATCCTGTCCATTGTAGAGCATACCTCCATTTTCAATGTAAAGCTGCAGAACCCCTCGGGCTTCGCTGCGGCAGATGCCTGTAGCCACCTCTATTCTGCGCTTTTCCAGTTCAGCAATCCACTCTTTTGGCTTGACTCCTTCATCAAACCCGGCGTGTTCTGCATCAGTGGTGCAGGCTCCGCAGACCAGACGGCTGATTCCTGACCAGATGATCGCGCCGAAACACATGGCGCAGGGTTCAGAGGAGGTGACCAGTTCATATCCCGGAAAGCCTGGCCGGTTCAGCGTATATGAGGAGAGGCGGCGCTCGGCAATGGCGATTGCCACCATTTCGGCGTGGGCGTGCGAGCAGTTGCTTTGGACAACCAGATTGACCCCGACAGCAACCAGATTGCCTGATGAACGTTCAAAAACAGCCGCACCGAATGGGCCGCCGGTTCTGTTGATGACGTTCTGCCTGGCAAGTTCGATGACGAACCTCATGCGCTCATCGTCCGACAGGAGTGCTCCGCATTGTTTAGCGGAAAACTCGTTAAGCCATGGAGGCAGAAGGGCCTCGGAATTACAGTCAGGCATCAGCAATAATTATCAGGAAAAAATGGGTTTGTATGAGCAGGAAAAGCTCAGCTCATAAAGAGATACGGTTTCCATTGATCGGAAAACGTTGTTGTCAGTTGCTGCATGAACATCAGGTTATTGGGCCTGATTGCCTGTTTCAAAGGGTGCATGCCTGCCTCGCGGGGAGTTCTGTTTCCTTTTTTCGAGTTGCAGCGCGGGCATGCTGTAATGAGGTTTTCCCATGAATACTCACCGCCTCTGGAGCGTGGGACGATGTGATCAATGGTTAAGGGCATATCTGTTTTGCCGCAGTACTGGCACTGGAAATTGTCTCTGAGGAGAATGTTTTTCCGGTTCAGTATAATGCTCTTGTAGGGTACCCTGACAAAACAGGTGAGTCGAACAATACTCGGGAGAGGAAAGCTGCGGGAAACCGTGCTGATGAACCGTGCAGGGTGGTGGGCCACCTGCACGGCTTTTCCTCCAAAGAGTAAAAGAACAGCTTTCTGAGCGTCACAAATACTTAAAGGTTCATAGCTGCTGTTGAGTACAAGAACTTTTGTGTGATGTAATAGCATACCCCTTGAGTTTCTTTACAGTATAACGGCATGGATTTTTACTTCAAAACATGTTATGTGAACTTTCAGATAATTTTTTCGTTGCGCTCGCTTACAGTGAGCAGCAGATGTTCAGTTGCCTTGAGGCCATCGCTTCATCGAGTCGTCTGACCGGTGTCGTTACCGGGGCTGAGAGTACCAGATCCGGATTGTTTGCGGCTTCATCGGCAATGCTGAGCAGTGCCCGGGCAAAAACATCGAGCGTCTCTTTTGATTCCGTCTCTGTCGGTTCAATCATGATTGCTTCGCTGACAATGAGCGGGAAGTAGATGGTCGGTGCATGAAAGCCGTAGTCGAGCAGCCTTTTTGCCATATCAAGCGTTCTGACGCCGTGTGCCTTTTTCTGCCGGTCTCCCGAAAGGCAGAACTCGTGCATGACCGGTTTGGGGTAGGGAAGGTCATAGCTTTCGAGCAGCAGGCTCAGCAGATAGTTGGCATTGATGATGGCATTTTCCGAAACCCGGCGTAACCCGTCAGGCCCGAGCATCCGGATATAGGTGTATGCCCTGACCAGCACGGCGAAGTTTCCGTAGAAATTCATCATTCGGCCGATGCTTTCGGGGCGGTCGTATGAGAGCTTGTAAGTTGCTCCTTTTTCGGTCTCCTCTTTTTCAATGATCGGGACGGGCAGGAAGGAGAGAAGTTTTTCGCTCACGCCGACCGGGCCGCTGCCGGGGCCGCCGCCGCCGTGCGGAGCCGCAAAGGTCTTGTGCAGGTTGTAATGCACCACGTCAAATCCCATATCACCCGGACGGGTTATGCCGAGCAGGGCGTTCATGTTTGCGCCATCCATGTAGAGCAGGCTGCCGTTGTCGTGCACCATTCTGGCTATGAGCTGGATCTCTTTTTCAAATAGTCCGATGGTATTGGGGTTGGTCAGCATCAGTGCGGCCACATCACCGTCAAGCTTGCTCCGAAGGTCGTCAAGGTCAGTGCGTCCGTCAGCATTGCCTTTAACGGAGATAATCTCGTATCCGGCCAGAGCGGCTGAAGCGGGGTTGGTGCCGTGAGCCGAATCCACAACAAGGAGCTTGTGGCGTTTTGATCCGATGGATTCATGGTACTTCTTGATGAGCAGAATACCGGTCAGCTCTCCGTGGGCGCCAGCCGCAGGTTGCAGGGTTACGGCGGCCATTCCGGCAATTTCGCGCAGCATCTCTGCCAGTTCATACATGAGCTGGAGTGCCCCCTGTGTCGTTTCGCCAGGCTGCAGCGGATGGAGGGCGCTGAATCCAGGAAGGTCACAGGTGTAATCATTTATCTTGGGATTGTACTTCATTGTACAGCTTCCCAGCGGGTACATGTTTTTGTCAACGTGGTAGTTGAGGTTCGAGAGACGCACAAAGTGACGCACAACCTCGCTTTCAGCCACTTCAGGAAGTTCAGCAGGTGTGGTGCGAAGAAACTTCGATGGGAGAATGCTCTCCAGCGGCTTTTCAGGGAAATCGTTGCCGGAGAGGCTGTATCCTTTGCGTCCTTCGCGGGAAAGTTCAAAAATAAGTTTTTCTCTCATGGTATTGCTTCAAGAGTGGCTGTTGGTCTGTATGATCGACTGTTTTTGAATATAGAAGAAGGTGAAGAGAAGCTCAAGACAATCAGAAAAAAAAGAGCGGTAAAAGGAATATTTCAGCTTTCCATACTTTTCACTGCGGCGATTTTCTCCATAGCCTCTTTGGCGGCAAGCTGTTCGGCATCTTTTTTCCGCTGGGCGGTGCCTGTTCCAAGGAGCTGACCGGTGCAGGTTACTCCGACTGTGAAGCTTTTCTCATGTTCCGCGCCAGCTTCGATTATAACGGAGTAGATTGGTGGCGGCAGGTGGTTAGACTGGGTGTACTCGATGAGGCGGCTTTTATAGTTATGTTCAGCGGCTACGATCGTCTTGTAACCGGGATGCTGGATGATGTGGCGGATAACAAAATCGAAAGCGGTCTTGATGCCTTTGTCGAGATAGATCGCGCCGATAAGCGATTCGAAAGCATCGGCAAGTGCGGATTCGCTGTTCCTGATTTTATGGTGATCAGCCGATTCACCGAGGAGAAGATGCTGGCCGAGGTCAAGGCTGCGTGCAAATCCGGCAAGGGATTTACTGTTGACAATCTTTGCGCGGTTGCTTGAAAGTTCGCCTTCAGCGCTGGCAGGAAAGCTTTGAAAGAGGTATTCGGAAATCAACATGCCGAGCACTGAGTCGCCGAGAAATTCAAGGCGCTGGTTGGATTCAATCAGGGATGCCGTGGCCGGGTTATGGACGACTGAGCGGTGGGTCAGGGCTGTCTGGTAGAGTTGCAGGTTGTTGCATGGTTCCCCTACAAGTTGTTGCAGATAGGCAACGGTTTCATCTGAAAGCCCGGTATCTGTCTCGCAAGCTTCATTAGGCGTATTAATCCCATCCCCCGAATCTGATCGGTGAAAAGCCAGAGAGGTCAGCTTATGCCAGAATTGCTCCACAGGCAGCAATGGTTTTGTCAGAGCGATGAACCGTTCCTGAAAATAATTGAGCCGTTGTGCCCGCCAAAGCCGAAGCCGTTGTTGAGTGCGTACTCAATTGTGCGTTGTTTCGGTGTGTTTGGTGTTACGTCCAGATCAACCAATGGGTCAAGATTGTCAAGATTGATGGTTGGAGGAACGGTCTGGTGCTGCATGGCAAGCAGGCAGGCAATCGATTCAACAACTCCTGCAGCGCCGAGCAGGTGGCCTGTCATGGATTTTGTAGCACTGATGCTGAGTTTGTAGGCGTGCTCACCAAAGGTGGTCTTGATGGCAGCGATTTCGGCAACATCACCGAGCGGCGTGGAGGTGCCGTGGGTATTGATGTAGTCGATCTGTTCGGGTGTAATTCCAGCCATGGCGATGGCCGTTTTCATGGCATTGACCGCTCCTATGCCTTCAGGGTGCGGTGCGGTCAGGTGATAGGCATCGGCGGTCGCCCCAACTCCGACGATTTCACCGTAGATTTTTGCTCCACGGGCTTTTGCGGAATCAAGGGATTCAAGAATCAACGATCCGCCACCTTCGCCCATGACAAAGCCGTCGCGATCCCGGTCGTAGGGACGGGATGCCTGCTGAGGACGGTCATTGGCCGTCGAGAGTGCCTTGGCTGAGTTGAAGCCTCCAACGCTCATCTGCGTGATCGGTGCTTCTGAACCGCCACAAACCATGTAGTCAGCCATACCTGCCTGAATAAGCATGTAGGAGTCAATAATGGCATGAAGCGATGTCGCGCAGGCGGAAGCTGTTGCATAGTTTGGACCCCGGAGTCCATTGCGGATTGAAATCTGACCGGCAGCGATGTCGGGGATCAGCATGGGAATAAAGAAGGGGCTGATACGTCTTGGTCCTCGTTCCAGAAAATTCTTGAACTGTTGTTCGTAGGTGGTCATGCCTCCGATTCCAGATCCATGCACGACACCGATTCTCAGCGGGTTAATCTCTTTCAGATCAAGACCTGAATCTGCCAGTGCATGGCCTGCTGCGATCACTGCGTACTGACAGAAGGGATCCATGCGATCGGCAGATTTTCTGTCGATATAGTCCGATGCCGTAAATCCCTTAAGTTCGCAGGCAAAGGTTGTCGCAAAATCAGTCGTATCGAAATAGGTTATAGGTGCAGCCCCACTTTTTCCCTGATAGAGTGCGTCCCAGAACTCCTCTTTGGTTAGACCTATTGGAGTTAAGACACCTATTCCGGTAATGACGATTCTTTTGCGTTCCTGAGCCATCTGTTATGATTTAACTGGTTTTCCGTTTGCCTGCTTTCTGGCGGTATTTGTTACTTTTTGACGATATAGTCGATAGCCTGCTGTACGGTGCCGATCTTTTCAGCATCTTCATCAGGAATCTGTACACCGAACTCACTTTCGAGCTCCATGATCAGTTCAACGGTATCAAGTGAATCTGCGCCGAGGTCATCGGAAAACTTTGATTCCATCTTGATCTGATCTTTGTTGACGCCCATCTTGCTGACGATAATATCGTATACCTTATCTTTGATTTCTGCTTCAGTCATTGTAATGTTCTCCTGATTAAAAGTTGTTGATTGATAAAAAAAATTGAAAAAGTTTGACAATATACAAAGAAAACAGGCTTGCCCAAATCACATTACCATACCGCCATTGACGCTGATGACCTGACCGGTGATGTACGATGATTGGTCGCTGGCCAGGAAGGCAACGGCATTGGCTACATCCTGCGGTGAGCCGAAGCTGGAGAGCGGTATGGCGTCGAGCATTTTCTGACGGACATCATCGGAAAGCGCGTCGGTCATCTTTGATGATATGAATCCCGGTGCGACTGCATTGGCCCTTATGTTGCGGGATGCAAGCTCTTTTGCGACCGATTTGGTGAAGGCGATCACCCCCCCTTTTGATGCGGCATAGTTGGCCTGGCCAGCATTGCCCATGAGGCCGACGACCGAGGCGATGTTGATGATCGAGCCGCAACGCTGCTTCATCATGATGCGGCTGATTGCCTTGGTGCAGACAAACGTTCCTTTCAGGTTGACCGTCAGCACGGCATCCCAGTCCTCTTCGCTCATCCTCATCAGGAGCCCGTCACGGGTGATACCGGCATTGTTGACAAGGATGTCGATTCTCCCTGTTGCTGCAACGATGTCATTGACACCCTTCTGCACAGCTTCGCCATTGGTGACGTCAAGCTCAAAGCTGTAGGCCTTTCTTCCAAGCTTCTCTACACCTTCGGCTGTTTCCGTCAGCCATTCAGCCTTGATATCGCAGACGACAATATCGGCGCCTTTCGCGGCCAGATCAAAAGCAATAGCCTGCCCGATTCCCCTGGCAGCTCCGGTTACAAGAGCAATTTTCCCTTCAAACATAGTTTCAGTCGGTTGATGTTAATGGTCTCGTTCCTGACAGATGAAATTTTTTTTAGACAAGAGGCAGAAGATCTGCTGCCGTGTCAATGCCTCGTATGGTGACCGTTTTGTCAATGCGTTTGATCAAGCCCTGCAAAACTTTTTGCGGACCAACTTCAATAAATTCTCTGATCCCGCTCTGCACCATCGCCTCAATAGATTGTGACCAGAGTACCGAGCTGGTGAGTTGCAGGATAAGGTTTTTGCGGATTTCAGCAGCGCTGGTTACCGGGGTCGCAACAGCATTCATGCAGACCGGTATTT
>Ga0194037_1002719_pt1 | contig 11420 bp, 14 predicted proteins | sample JunL306m_MetaG_FD_148653 | JGI IMG/M metagenome (GOLD analysis project Ga0194037, IMG submission 148653) | Anoxic zone freshwater microbial communities from boreal shield lake in IISD Experimental Lakes Area, Ontario, Canada - Jun2016-L304-6m | ecosystem: Environmental > Aquatic > Freshwater >...
CTACACCATAGAGCTTGTCATACATGCGGGAGAGGTCATCGGAATTCAGACCGAGGTAGGCGGAGTAAATGCGAAGAAAACCTTTCAGGTAGGCCCGATTGGCAAACTCGCTGATCTGGTCATCCTCCAGTGCTGACAGGTGCGAGATGCCTATTTTTGTCGTCTCGGAAGCCTCTTCAAGCGTGATCTCATGGTATTCACGACAGCGTTTGAGAATTGCCCCTGGTGAGCTGGTGGCTGTTTCGACAGGTTTTATAGCTGGTTCAGACAATCACTACCTCACTCACTTCAGCAAATCCAGGTACCCCAGAGCAGAACGCCCCAACTCGGTGTCAGGAATCAATCTGATGGCATCCTTGAAGGCGGTCCGGGCAGCATCTACATTGTCACGTTTAAGCTGAGCCTGTCCCAGGTAAAAACGGGCAGCTCCATAATCCGGGTAGATTTCGAGCGCTTTATTGTATTCGCTCATTGCCTGATCAAGCCTGTCCGTTGCAAAAAAAGCTCGCCCCAGCGAGAGTCGTGCAACCGGGTTGCGGGGATTAGCTGCTACTATGGCCTGCAGCTCTTCCAGTGATCTGGCATAATCCCCCTTGCCCAGATACGCGAGCCCCAGATTTATAGTGGCATTTTCATTATTATCGTAGAAAAGATCATCCTTAACGATTTTGAACTGCTCGACCGCTTTATCCCAACGCTTCATTTCAAGATAAGCTACCCCAAGATCATTGCGGGCGATCGAAAAGTTCGGCCTGAGGTTCAGGGCCCGCTGAAAGCGGAGTTCAGCAAGTTCGGGGCGTCGTTTACCCATATATGCCTTGCCAAGATTGTAGAGTACATCCGGATTGTCAGGATCCAGTTTTTCGGCCTCAGTCAGATCGAACAGGGCGGCGGTGAAATTGCGTTCCCCCAGATAGGAGAGCCCCATCTGATAATGATAGGCAGCCGGGTTAGGTTTGAATGCATCCTGATTCCGTCCGGAGATGCAACCTGATAGCAGTGCACTCATAAGCAGCACAGATATGGGGTAAAAAGATAATTTCATTGTATACCGGTCTTCAATACAGCATCAGATGGTGATGGCGATATTATTGAAACTGGTTAAAGATCTGAAGCTCTTGAAGCGGGCCTCAATCTCTTTGTATTCAAGTCGCTTCATGCGTTCCAGGCTGAAATCCTCGACATTAAACGATGCCATAACACTGCCGATAACGATGGCCTGACGCAGTCCATCTTCCGACAAATCTCCCGTATTGGCCAGATAACCCATAAATCCACCCGCAAACGTATCTCCGGCACCAGTCGGGTCATAGACTTCTTCCAGGGGATAGGCAGGCGCTCCAAAGACCGTGTCGGCCGTGAACATCAATACACCATACTCGCCACGCTTGATTACAAGACGTTTGCATCCAAGTGAGATAATCTGGCGGGCAGCTTTCACCAGATTCGCTTCACCGGTAAACTGACGCGCCTCACCTTCATTGATTACAACGATATCTACTTTCTGTAGAACCTTTTTCAGTGCTTCCGGCTTGGAAGAGATCCAAAAGTTCATCGTATCACACGCCACCAGTTTTGGTTTTCTGACCTGCTCCAGAACCTGCATCTGCAGGTCGGGATCGATATTGGCCAGAAAGAGATACTCAGCATCACGGTAGGATTCCGGCAGGTTGGGCTGAAAGTCGCTTAAAACGTTAAGCTGCGTATCGAGTGTCTGGGCTTCATTCAGGTCATAGCCGTAACGCCCGCTCCAATGGAAGGTTTTGCCGGGAATCCGCTGCAGACCGGTGGTATCGATGTTGCGAGATTGCAGAAAATTGACATGCTCTTCCGGAAAATCATCTCCCACAACCGCAACGAGCGAAACATCCGTAAAAAAACTGGCAGAAGTAGAAAAGTAGGTAGCTGAACCGCCCAGCACATTTTCACCATGCCCGAAAGGGGTTTCAACCGTGTCAAACGCAACGGTACCGACGACGACTATGCTCATGAATGTGGTTCTCCTGTCAGAAATTATCGCAGCAAACTACCATGATGACGAGAGTGAGTCAAAAAGATTGTATCTATCAGACAAATTGCAACTACATCAGGATGCGGGTCAGAAAATAATCCGCTACCAGGATCAGCATGAATGAGAGTACGACCGAACGGGTGGTTGAAATTCCGATACCTCGTGCTCCGCCGGAGGTTTTGAAACCGACATAACAACTGATCAGCGAGATAATACCGCCGAAAACGCACGACTTTGCCAGGCCGACCGCAATTTCGGCCGGCTTAAGCGCCTGGCGCAGCGAATCGGCGTAGGTGCCGTAGGAGATAAAAAGGCGCGGATGCAGGTGGCTGACAACAGCCCCTCCCATAATACCGACACAGTCGGCATAAACCGTCAAGATAGGAACACAGATAAGTCCGGCGATCAGACGGGGCATAGCCAGATAGCGGATCGGATCGATGGCAAGCGTCTGCAGCGCATCGATCTCCTCATAGACTTTCATGACACCGATTTCAGCGGCCATGGCACTACCGGCCCTTCCTGCCACCAGAAAACTGGTCATAACCGGTCCCAATTCGCGTACCATTGAAAAACCAACCACACTGCCGATTATGTCCTGTGTTCCGTATTTGGCCAGTTCCATTCCGGTTTGCAGTGCCAGAACCATCCCGACAAAGAAAGCCATGACCGATGCAACCGGCACCGTTTCATAGCCGATGATGACCGCTTGGGCAAACACGGCCTGCAGATTACGCGGCAGCTCCCGACATGAGACTACGGTGCGGAACAAAAATAGCAGTACCTCGCCGATAATTCGGAAAAAGTACAGCAGCCGGTTGCCGATGATTTCCAGCAGTGGGAGACTCATTGTGTCCCTTTCAACTTGTACACATAGGCCAGAACTTCGGCGACGGCCGAATAGAGCGATTCCGGGATCGGCTCGTTTTCCTTGACCTGGGCGTAGAGTTCGCGGGCCAGTAATTTGTTTTCCACCAGCGTAATTTTATGCTCACGGGCGATTTTCTTTATCGCTTCGGCCATCAGATCGGCTCCCTTGGCCAGCACTACCGGCGCGATCATCTTCTGGCGATCATATTTAAGGGCTACCGCAAAATGGGTCGGATTGGTGATGATGACGTCTGCCATCGGAATTATTTTCGTCATCCGGCGTCGCGCCAACTGGAACTGCATCTGCTTGAGCCTGCCCTTTATCTCCGGGTTGCCTTCAGACTCCTTGGTTTCATCCTTAATCTCCTGCTTGGTCATCTTGAGATTTTCAGTGTAACGCCACTTGACATACAGCATATCGAGGATGCCGAGCACGATCATGATACCGCAGGTGTGCGTAACTATCTTGAACGAGATGTGGCCGATAAAATTGAAAATGCTCTGAATGTCGGCTTCTGCCAGAAAGGTGATATTCTGCATTTCGTCACGCACAACGCCGTAAGCTATCCAGGCAACGACCGCCAGCTTGAGCAACGATTTTAGCATTTCAACCAGAGCGTCTTTGTTAAACAGTCGTCCGAAACCGTTCAGTGGATTAAGTTTATTGAAATCGACCTTCAATCGTGACAGCCGGAACTCCAACTGGCCATTATCCTGAACAACGCTGGAAAATACGGCAGTTAACGCAATTGTGATGATAAGCGGTGCCAGTAACAACACGATTGTTCCAAACAGCTTGAGGGTCAGAACGTACATATTGGCTTCAGTCAGCTGGAATTTACCCATGGTCGAAAATATTGTGACCGTACTCTGTTTGAGCCCTTCCATCATGAAATTGCCGAAAACATACAGTGCAACGATGCCTGTCAGCAGGGTCAGCGACGAGGTCAACATCTGACTCATCGGCGGCGGGCCGTCCTCGCGTGACTTTTCAAGCCGTTTCCCGGTTGGTTGTTCGGTTTTGGAATGTTTGTCTACATCTTCAGCCGTAGGTCATCCCCCCTTTGCCATCAGCCGGAAGAGCGTTTCAATCTGCCCCCCCAGTCGCCCGAAGGAAACCTCCAGGACGTGGAAAAAAATTGTCAGCGTCATCGCCAGCACCATCAAACCGAGACCGATGTTGAGAGGCAGACTGAGCATAAAAATATTCATCTGCGGGAAGGCGCGCGCCATAATGCCGAGAGCCACCGTTGCCAGGAGTAAAGACACCATCACCGGAGCAGCCAGACGAATGCCAATAATAAATATATCGGCCATGCCCATGACAAGAACGGTTATCAAATCCCCGCGCAAGTGCCAGCCTCCCAGCGGAATCACTCGAAAACTGTCAATGATGGCACGGATAAACAGATGATGAACATTAAGCGCCAGAAACGTCAGTGTCGCAAACAGGGTTTGAATTACCGACATGACCTGATTCGTGGTCCCCTGGGAAGGATCTATGATCGACGAGATGGTGAGCCCCATCTGCATGCCGATGATTTGGCCACTTAAATCGACGGCAGCAAAAATGATCTGGGTGATAAAGGCCAGCGTCAGGCCGACCATGACTTCGCCCAAAACGAGGAGGGCCAGGCTGAAGGCGTCAGTCGGTACCTCCGGCATAGCGACAGATAACGTTGGAAAACAGACCAGCGCAAGCATGAAAACGGTCGCCGCCTTGATTGTGAGCGGCAGTCGCCGGCCGCCGAAGACCGGCATGGCAGCAAAAATTCCTGCCACACGACTCAGAACCAGAATAAAAAAAATGACTTCGCGCGGAGAAGGAAAAGGGAGCAGCGGATACATGGGGGGCTAACGCCTCATGGTGGCGATAAACGAGTAGATCTCTCGCGTAAAGTCGCTCATGTAGGTCATCATCCAAGGGAAAAAAATGATTATGGCTACCATGACGGCAATTATTTTAGGTGCAAAGGCCAGTGTTGCTTCATTGATGGAGGTCACCGCCTGAAAGACGCTGATGATAAGACCGACAATCAGGCTGGCTATCAGGAGTGGCGCTGCCAGAAGCAGCGTAACTTCAAAGCTTCGGCGAGCAAGTTGTACAACCAGTTCAGGAGTCATGCGTTCACCTAACCAAAACTTTTTACGAGCGAACTGATTACCAGTCCCCAGCCATCAACCAGCACAAAGAGCAGGATCTTGAACGGGAGCGAAATCATGACCGGCGGCAGCATCATCATGCCCATTGACATCAGTACCGACGCCACCACCATATCGACAACGATGAAGGGGATATAGATCAGAAAGCCGATCTGGAAGGCTGTCCGCAGTTCCGAGATCATGAAGGCCGGGATGATTGTTAAGGTTGGAATATCAGCAGAATTTTTGGGGCGCTGGAGCTTGGAAAGACTCACAAACAACGCCAGATCTTTTTCTCTGGTCTGGGAAAGCATAAACGTGCGTACCGGTGAGACGGCACGTTCAAAAGCCTGTTCCTGTGTAATCTGCTGAGCTTTCCAGGGTTGATAGGCATCTTTGTTTATCTGCTGCCAGACCGGCGTCATGATAAAAAATGTCAGAAACATCGAGAGAGACAGTATGATCTGGTTGGAAGGGGCCGACTGCGTACCCATGGCGGTGCGCAGAAACGAGAGCACCACCGAGATACGGGTAAAGGAGGTGGTCATAATCAGCAGTCCCGGCGCAAGCGTCAGGACGGTCAGGAGCAGGAATATCTGTATAGTCGCCGTTACATCATTCGGCTTGCTAGCTGTGCCGATCCCGATACTCAAAGAGGGAATCGGTACCGGTGCGGCGTAAACGACAACTCCCGTCAACAGCAGCAGCGCGGTTAGTGCACAGGTAAGCAGCGAGAAGTTTGTAATGGAGCGACGGCTCATGATGTCTGCCTCAAACGGGCCAGTATGCCGGCAAATGTACGCTGTTCCTGTTTGTCTTCGATAATTTCAATCTCTTCCAGCATATCGACCTGTTTGATAAAGCTAATGGTAGTTTCACTGCTGGCCAACAAGAGATATTCGCCACCTACTTCAACCAGCAGCAAGGCACGTTTGGGACCAAGATAGCGGGATTCAACCAGGCGGATATGTTTTGCGAGCAGATGTTGACCGGCCGGCAGGCCGCGCATCAATTTGCTGGAGTAATGCCACGTGACCAGAATCAGGCCGACGACAAAAGCCAATGCGACGATCATTTGCAGAAAACTGGCCAGAAAACTGAACTGCTGGCCGGGGCTGTCGGCTGCAGTGGCCATGCGGGGAAGCAGGCACAGCAGGGTTACAACCGCTGCTTTCACAGAACCTTCTCCACCCGTTCATTGGGGCTGACGATATCGACCAGACGGACACCGAACTTCTCACCGACAACAACTGCTTCGCCACGGGCAACCAACTTTGAGTTGACAAAGATGTCAAGCGGTTCGCCAGCCAGCTTGGTAAGCTCAACTACCGCTCCCTGATTAAGCTGCAGAATATCACGAACCATCAGCTTGGTTCTCCCAAGTTCAACGGTTACCTGCAAAGGTATATCAAGTATGAAATCAAGATTTTTTTTATCTTGAGCGATTTCATTCATTTCTGGATTTTCACTCACGCATGTCTCCTCTCACTTGTAAATTTTGCTGATCTGAATGGCCTGATTGCCGTGCCGGATACCCGGAATACTGAAATATTTCGGGACACCTTCCAGCTTGACCAGCATCTCTCCGCATGCTTCTTTGTCAAGCATGATGGTATCGCCGGGTGATAAATCCAGCAGTTCACGCAGGGTGATTTTGGCATTGCCCAATTCAACGGCCATTTCCATCGGCGCTTCCAGCAATTCGTTAACCAGTCGATGAGACCACTGCGGATCAACCGCCATCAGATCGAACTGCACACCCGACCTGAGTTTGTCTTTGATCGGATCAATCGTCGTGTAGGGTACTGCAAACATCATATTGCCGGAGATGTCATCCATCTGCAGCTTAAGCGTCATCGTGATAATTTCGTACTCAGGCGGGATAATGTTGAGCAGGCGAGGGTTCATCTCCATTCTGAGCAGGCTGATTTTGGTCGTGTAGAGTGGAGCCCAGGCCTTTTCAAGATCCTGAAGAACATCGCCGACGACTTTTTCCATCAGACGCAGCTCGATGGTTGTGAACATACGGTTGGCAACCGGCACCTTGGCACTACCGCTGCCACCCAATAGGCTGTCGACCAGCGACAGCACCATGCCGCTGTCAAAAGAGATTAACGCGACCCCCTTGAGTGGTTCGATCTTGAAGATTCCCATGCAGACCGGAGTAGGCAGGGTAGCCAGGAACGCTTCGAACTTGTAAGAACGCGCCCCTATCTTTTTGATTTCAACCGCCCTGCGCAGACGATTGGAGAGAGTAATTCGATTGTAGCGAATTAAATTGTCGTAGATGATGTCGAGGTTGGGAACGGAGCCTTTGTGACCTTCCGTGTTGACCAGATCATAGAGTTCAACACCGCCATCGACTTTGGAGAGTTCTTTTTCAGGCGTAATACGACCTTCAAAGACGGCGTTCAGCAGCCCTTCAATCTCCCCCTTGGTAAGAATTTTCTCGGCAGCCACGCGACCAGACCCTATTGAACTACAAAATCGGTAAAATAAACCTTGGCAATCTTACCAGGTGGGATATGTTTGTTGATGGCCCCGAGAATCTCATCCTTAAGGTTGTTTTTGCCTTGCACATCCTGAACATCCTGCAGCGTTTTGGCACTCAAAAGCACCAGCACTGCATCACGAATCGGCGCCAGACGACTTTCAATCTCCGGCTTTACGGAAGCACTCACTATCTCAAGCTCTACTTTCACTTTGAGATAGCGCAGCTCCTGTCCGTCATAAATATTAACAATAAAGGGTTCCAGAGCGTAGATGTTGGTGGCAGTACCGCTTGCCGCAGCAGCTCCGCCATGGCCACCGGCTGCAGGTGCAGCTCCATGACCGCCGGCTGCGGGAGCCGCACCATGACCACCAGCAGCCTCAGTCGTGGCAGCTTCACCCTCTTTAGCCGTTTTTTTACTTCCCTTGCCGAGCATCATAAAAGCGGCAACTCCTAAAATCAGCGCCACTGCTACCGCTGCGCCGATAATGATCATCATCTTTTTCTTGCCGCCGCCACCTTCTTCTGCTTCAGCTTCAGGGGGAGCTTGCTCTTCCTTGGCCATGGTTTTCCTCCCGTAACAACGGTGATGAAAAAGTCAAACAAATGACTTTTAATCGGTTTGCAAAAATCGCGTCATACTATATCTAAAGCTAACGATTATGCAACATTCAAGTTTCCTGCATATAAAACGCTCTTGCAGTCTACCGTGCTTCAATTAATCCGGTTCATCCGGATTGAATAAGACCTGACCGAATGTGAAGCCGGTCAGGTCTTATGATTAGTGCCGTTCGTTATGAGCCTTACTGTTTGAGGTTCAGTAATTCCTGAGTCATCTGGTCAGCCGTGGTGATGGTCTTGGAGTTGGCCGAATAGGCCCGCTGGGTCAGAATCATCTTGACGAACTGGGCTGCCATATCGACGTTGCTCTGTTCGAGGGAACTGGAGAACAGTTTTTCACTGGTCGCCAAACCAGTGGCAACGCTGAACGTTGCACTGTACATACCTGCCGCAGTTGCAGCCGGTACGCCTGTCGTAAGTGACGTCGGTTTGTAAATACTGCCGCCGGCTTTTTCAAGATAGTTTTTGCCGGCAATGTTGAGAGTGCCGATTTTCTTTGCACTGGCTTGGATTTGCGTTCCCCCGGCAGTCCCGTCATAGTAGGCGGCTGTATTGTCATAACGGAGAAAGGTCATGCGTCCCTGCGGATCAATACTGGTAATCCGGACAAAATCCGTACCTAACGGTCCCGGTGTAAGAGATGCGGGACCGTTGGTAATAAACCTAATCGGGTTACCATCTTCATCCAGCACCCGCAAGCCATCAGGATTGGTAAGATATTTGTCATCCGGTGTGGTGGAGTCAGGATTAATGCGGAATGAACCGGCGCGGGTATAGCTGGCACCCATTCCATCTATTGGTGTTCCGGCCGGAGAGTCAACCGCTCCGAGGACAAAGAAGCTGTCCCCCTGGATGGCCAGGTCAGATACGTTTTCGGTTGTTTCAAACGATCCCTGGCTAAAAGCGTTGTCTATCTTCTGGATCTGGACACCGCGGCCGATCTGGTTATTTGAACCGACGGTGTTGCCGACCGTTACGGAAAGCAGATCCGAAAAGCCTACCCGGCTTCCTTTGAAGCCGACGGTATTGACGTTGGCAAGATTGTTACCGATTACGTTGATGCCTTCTGAATTGGCCAACAGGCCGGATACGCCGGTATATAATGCTGATGTAACGCTCATGGTGATGCCTCCTTGTATGCATTTGTTACTTCGGGGAAGAAGCGCGTCAATCGATCGGCGCTTCGCGGGCTTCCTCGGGGAGGTCCAGCCCTGCTTCTGTTGTTAAATAATTACGGCCGAATCGATATTGGTAAATACGTTGCCCTTCATCTGTTGTTTATCGAGGGCCGTAACGACAGTGCGGTTTTTTACGCTGACCACCAGTGCCGCATCACCCATCATGACCAGTGATTCTTTACCACCTTTTTGGGCAACACTGTTGACAGCACCTTCCAGGTTGGCCAGGTCACTGGCTGAAAAATTAATATTTCGCGCTTTGAGCCTTTCCTGCGCGTGCTGCGAAAACCTGACCGCTTCTGCCGGCATTTTCTGATCGAGAACCTTTGCAAAAGGGGAGTTCGCGGTCTGGCCGGTTTGCGGAGACTGCTGCGGGCGCTCTGTTCTGCCCGGTTGCAGCGGATTTGGAAATAAAATGGAGTCTATCATTGCTACACTCCCTTGACGCCAATGACATCGGTCAGCGCAATCGAGGTTGAACCGATCGTCAGCATCGGTGTGCCGCTGACCATGGATACTCCATCGACCCGTCCGCTTGTATAGGGTGATGCAATGGTCGATGTGCCACCAGCAGTTGTACCGGTTGCGGAAAAACTGTATGAACCGGCTGGCAGCAAGGTCCCGCTATTATCACGCCCATCCCAGGCATAGTTCGAATCACCGCTCTTTAAAGCAGCGGTTGTTACAGTCCTGACGAGGTTACCGGTGGCATCCTTGATGGAAATCAGAGTTGAGTCGGTCGCCACCGTGTGATTAAACTTCAAGGTAGCTCCTGAAGCCCCATCCAGTGAAATTGCGTTGCCGTTGGCAGTAATATCTTTGCCGATAAATGATACAGCAGAAATACTCACGTTGTTGTTCTGTGCGGCAAGCAGTTTATCTAAGGCGGTATTGCTGTTATACGACTGTTCTACCAGTGACAGCTGTGAAAGCTGGTTCAGCATGGCGGTCGGATCCTGTGGTGCCAGTGGGTCCTGATATTGCAGTTGGGCGATAAACAGCTTCATGAAATCATCCTTGTTCATACCCATCGATTTTTTCATTGCTGCGGCTGCAGTTGTTGATGCGGTCGCTGTTGCGGTGTTTGTGGCTGTAACTGTGGACATGTTTCTCACCTCGCTTTCAATAATGAATGTCGAGCATCGAGCGCCCTTTGTTACTCTGGTATGCAGCTGCGCCAGAGGGGAGATCTGCTTGGGCGGTGTTGTACCCGCGCGGGGATGACCAGAGCTGCTGTTGTTGCTGTTTTTTTGCAAGTTCCTGCCAGGCATTCTGATTCTGCCCCGGAGTGCCGGAACCTTTTCCGCCGGTAGTTACGTCAAACGACTCCATGGTAATATTCTGACGAGCCAATGTTTCCTTGAGAGTATCGGCGTGCTGCATGATGGCGTCCCGTGCGACACGATTGTCGGTCACGATTTCAACTGTCAAGCGTTGCCCCTGCAGACTCAGGTTCATCTTGACTTCTCCCAGATTCTCCGGAGAAAGCGTCAGTGATATCTGCTGTTGGCCCGGTTTCAGTTCATGCTGTGTCAGGCGATCCCTGACCTGTCCGGCGATCTGTTCCGGCAGTGCCTGCTGTGCAGGTTCTGCAGAAACCTTGGCTGTAGTTGCCAGCTGATGTTCTGTTTTCTGTTGAACGGAAAATGCCGGCACCATGGTCTGATTACCTGATTGCGAATGGTTATCGGCCTGATCTCCTTCACGCCCCAGTGAACTGTCTGAAGTTGTTGTTTCACCGGCAGTTACAATGTTCTGTTGAGCTGCTGTCATTTCTTTGACAGAAGCAGTTTGTTGTGTTCGCGGCTGAACATTTTCAACTGCCGTTTTCAGATCATGCTGAACAGCCGTGCCTCGCAGAGCACGCTGTCCGAGAGTGGAGCGGGTGTCTGCAACTGCGGATACGGACAGTTCCGTCTGCTCTGCTACCGTTACTACCGGCAGTTCGATAGGTGCGGACGGTTGTTTCGCGATGAGCGAATCAGTTGCGAGCGCAGCAGTTTCTGAATGAGATGACACATTTTTGCCCTCTTCGGTATGTGTCGATTTAGCGGTTTCGATTCGCGCACCTGTATCTGTTTGAAGTTGTTGGAGCACTGGCTGTGCA
>Ga0194037_1002722_pt1 | contig 11412 bp, 11 predicted proteins | sample JunL306m_MetaG_FD_148653 | JGI IMG/M metagenome (GOLD analysis project Ga0194037, IMG submission 148653) | Anoxic zone freshwater microbial communities from boreal shield lake in IISD Experimental Lakes Area, Ontario, Canada - Jun2016-L304-6m | ecosystem: Environmental > Aquatic > Freshwater >...
GTCACGCTTTCGTGGAATCTGTGGGACGGCAACAAAACAAAGCACGACAAATCGGCTTTGCAAAAGCAGAAACAGTCGATTGACATTCAACAGCAGAATTTCGAACGTGTGGTGAATATGTCTCTCCTACAAGAGAAAAACCAAGCTGAAAAACTCACCAAACTGCTCGAATCTGATGCTCAAGTCGTTACACTGAAAGAGAACATCGCCAAACGCTCTGCATCGGCACTCGACAATGGAACGATTACTTCAGCAGATTATCTGCGCGACCTCAACGCTTTGTTGCAAGCTAAAGTGGCGTTATCAATCCATAAAATTCAACAACTGCAAAGCCAGGAAAATTTGAAGATTATCAAAGGCAACTTTTAAACTTTAACCGCAGAGGGCGCAAAGATGACGCGGAGAACGCAAAGTTAAATTCAAAATAAAATACATTTAAACTAATCAACCAAATAAAATCTCTGCGGTTCTCTGCGAATTTCTCAGCGGACTCTGCGGTTAAATAAATCAATAAAACGTATGAAAAAAGTATTCATCCTCCCATTGTTACTATTAGCAGCCTGCGCCGGCAACAAAAACCTGCCCGATGCGTATGGCAATTTCGAAACCGACGAAGTAACTCTCTCTGCCGAAAACGGTGGTAAAATCGTGGCTCTGCCTATCGAAGAGGGCACAACCGTAAAAGCCGGAGATATCATCGCGGTGACAGACACCGTTAATCTCGAATTGCAACTGTCACAATTAGCCGCGCAAGCGCAATCCATCGAAGCACAAACGGCGACCATCAATGCACAAATGGCGCTTTCGGATCAGCAAATCGCCAATCTCTCGAAAGACCAAACGCGCATTCACAAAATGGTGACCGACGGTGCTGCCACCGCCAAACAGAAAGACGATGTGGATGGACAAATCGCTGTCGTTCAGAAACAAAAAGGAGCTTCATCGACTCAACTGAACGCTATACGCAAACAAGCGGAAGCCGTGAAAGCGCAAATGGCTGTTTTGAAGGATAAAATCAAAAATGCCACCGTCAAAGTACCCATCAACGGAACGATTCTCGAGAAATATACCCAATTGGGCGAGTTAGCCGTTCCCGGAAAAGCAGTTTGCAAACTGGCAGATTTAAGTTCGTTGATTTTGCGCGTGTATGTGAGCGAGAATCAACTTTCATCCATCAAAATTGGTCAGAAAGTGACTGTCAGCATCGACGGAAAAGATGCGTTGAAACAACTCGACGGCAAAATCGAATGGATTGCTTCACAAGCTGAATTTACGCCAAAAATCATCCAAACCCGCGAAGAGCGCGTGAAACTGGTTTATGCGGTGAAGATTCGTGTGGTGAATGATGGCTCGTTGAAAATTGGAATGCCAGGAGAAGTGAAATTCTAATGAATGAGGGAATGAGGTGATGAGGGAATGAAAACCTCGCCACCGATTCAATCCCTCATTCCTTCAATCCCTGACGAAAAATGATTAAAATAGAGAATCTCAAAAAATCCTACTCCACCACGGTGGCGCTTGACGATGTATCGCTGGAGGTGAAGCGTGGCGAACTGTTCGGACTGATTGGTCCCGACGGTGCGGGGAAGAGTACACTGATGCGCATCCTGATGTCGCTTCTGCTGCCAGACAGCGGAACGGCAAGGCTGAATGGCTTCGACGTAACAACGCAGCACAAAGAGGTGCGCCACGTGACGGGCTATATGCCGGGGCGGTTTTCGCTGTACCCCGACCTGACTGTGGAAGAGAATATGGATTTCTTCGCAACTGTGTTTGGCACAACGGTGAAAGCCAACTACGACATGGTGAAAGATATTTACCAGCAAATTGAACCCTTCAAAACACGTCGCGCCGGTAAACTGTCGGGCGGTATGAAGCAGAAACTGGCGCTGTCGTGCGCCTTGATTCACAAACCGTTGGTGCTGATTCTCGACGAACCGACCACAGGAGTGGATGCTGTTTCGCGCAAAGAGTTTTGGGAAATGCTCAAAAACCTGAAGGCGCAAGGCATCACCATCGTGGTTTCTACGCCCTATATGGACGAGGCTTCGCTCTGCGATCGCATTGCACTTATTCAGCAGGGGAAAATCTTCTCTGTGGATACGCCGCAACAGATGGCAGCCGATTTTGCGGAAGATTTGTGGGCGATTCGTTCACCGAAACTCTACCCAACGGCGCAAAAGTTGCACGAATTGCCAAAGGTGATTTCAGTAAACAGCTTCGGACAAGAACTACACCTCGTCACACCGAAAGGCGCCTATTCAGCAAAAGATATTTCTGATTTTCTGACTAAAAAAGGCGAAACGGAGATTCAAATACAACGCACCGAAGCGACGATTGAAGATGTATTTATGCTTTTTATGACACAACATCACACCACGAAACAATGAGAGAAGCAGTCATTACGGTAAAAAATATGGTGAAGAAGTTCGGGGATTTCGTGGCAAACGACAACCTCAACTTCGAAGTTTACAAAGGGGAGATTTTCGGTTTCCTCGGAGCGAATGGTGCGGGGAAAACCACTGCTATCCGCATTCTGTGCGGACTCTCCACTCCTACTTCGGGCGAAATGAAGGTGGCTGGATACGACATCTACCGCGAAACGGAGAAAATAAAACGCAACATCGGCTACATGAGTCAGAAGTTTTCGCTCTATGAAGATTTGACGATAAACGAAAACATACGCTTCTACGGGGGAATCTACGGAATAAAGCCAGAAGAACGGAAACGCCGTTCGAAACTGATGCTCGACCGATTGGAACTCACGCCTTATGCCGACCGCAAAATCGGAGACTTGCCGCTCGGTTGGAAGCAGAAGCTGGCTTTTTCGATTGCCATTTTGCACGAACCGGACATTGTCTTCCTCGACGAACCAACAGGTGGTGTCGACCCCGTGACGCGACGCCAGTTTTGGAACCTGATTTACGAAGCGGTGGAGCGCGGCATCACAGTGTTTGTTACCACGCACTACATGGACGAGGCGGAATATTGCGACCGCGTGAGCATTATGGACGAAGGAAAAATCGTGGTGCTCGACACACCCGATGCACTCAAAAAGCAGTTTAACGCTGCCAATATGGACGAAGTATTTGTGAAAATTGCGAGATAAGATTTCAACGCGAAGGGGCTAAGACGCAAAGGAAAATAGTGAATATTCTCTCTCATTTTACAAAAAAACTTAGCGACTTTGCAACTTAGCGTTCAATAAAAATAAAAAAGATGAAAAGATTTTTTGCTTTTGTAAAGAAAGAGTTTCTGCATATTTTCAGAGATCGGCGCACGTTGGTCATTCTGTTTGGGATACCGATTGTGCAGCTGCTGCTATTTGGTTATGCACTGACGAACGAAGTGCGCAATGTGAAAGTGGTGGTTGCCGACTATGCCCGCGACGAAAAGAGCCGCGAGATCATCGGACGGCTGCAAGCTTCGCCGTGGTTTCAACTCGTAGGAACGGCAGACAATCCGAACCAATACGAGTCGATTCTGCGAAGCGGAAAAGCGAAAGAGATTATCGTGATTGAGCACGGTTTTGCACAAAAGCTGGTGCACGACCGCGTGGGGAAAATCCAACTCATCGCCGATGCTTCCGAGCCCAACACCGCGCAGTTGATTATCAACTACACCACGGCCATCATCAACGGAGCACCGCCTGCATCGATGATTGAGGTGAAAACCCGCATGCTCTACAACGAAAACATGAAGGAGGCGTACAACTTCATCCCCGGACTGATGGCGATGATTCTGATGCTCATTTCGGCAATGATGACCGCCATCACCATCACCCGCGAAAAGGAGATGGGAACAATGGAAATCCTGTTAGCCTCACCACTGAAACCCATTCAGATTATTCTCGGAAAAGTAACACCGTACATGATTCTTTCGTTAGTCAATGCCATCATCATTGTGGGAGTCGGCACAAATCTGTTTGGCGTTCCTATCAAAGGCAGCCTGATGCTGCTGATGTTTGAGGTGATGCTGTTTATCTTTCTGGCTTTGAGTCTCGGGATATTGATTTCCACCGTGTCAGCGAATCAGATGGCGGCAATGGCGATTTCGGGATTCGGACTGATGTTGCCAACGATTCTGTTATCGGGGTTTATTTTTCCGATAAAAAATATGCCGTTACCTTTGCAAATCATCTCAAACCTGATGCCACCGCGCTGGTTCATCGAAATCAACCGGATGGTGATGCTCAAAGGGGCTGATATTACGTTGGTGTGGAAGCAGACGCTGATTCTGATGGTGATGTCTGCCGTGTTTATCTTCATCAGCATGAAGAAATTTAAGATCAGATTGGAGTAGAGCCCTAAGCTTTACTTCAACAAACGCAATCCCGTAAATTGTAAATGGCTAAATTGTAAATAAGCATGCGTATTCTGTTTTACATTCTCCAAAAGGAGTTCATCCAGATATTCCGAAACAAAGGGATGCTGCCCATTATCTTCGTGCTGCCGATGGTGCAAATGTTGGTGCTGGTGTTTGCCGCCACGTTCGAAATCAAACAAGTGGATATGATGATTGTCGACCTCGACCACTCTCCTGTTTCGCGCCAACTGACGAATCAAATTATGGGTAATAAACTGTTTCGGATGAATGCCTTCCCCACCTCCGCTACCGAAGCTGAGCAGATGATACAAGCCAGCAAAAGCGATTTGGCGTTGGTGATTCCACGCGATTTCGACAAGAAAATCACTTTGCACCAAAATCCCGATGTGCAAATTCTAGTAGATGCCATCAACGGCAACGCAGCGCAACTGGGTTCGGCCTATCTTTCGAACATCATTCTCGATTTTCACAAGTCGGTTTTGATGCAGCAAAAGGTAGCCGGCGCTCCCGAAGCATCGGTCATTGAAATCGAAAGCTCGTTTTGGTACAACCCTACGCTCAACTACCGACACTACATGGCACCAGGCATTTTGGTGGTGCTGATTACTGTCATCGGGATGTTCCTCGGCAGTATGAACCTCGTGCGGGAGAAAGAGCTCGGCACCATCGAGCAAATCAACGTAACGCCGATACAGAAATGGCAATTCATCGCCGGCAAACTGATGCCGTTCTTGTTAATCGGGTTGTTCGAACTCATCTTTGGGTTGACGTTGGCAAAAATTGTGTTCCACATTCCATTTGTGGGCAGTTTTCCGCTGCTGTTTGGCATCTCCGCGGTCTATCTGGTGCTGGTGTTGTCGGCCGGATTGTATTTCTCCACCATCAGCGACACGCAGCAGCAGGTCACCTTCGTGGTCTATTTCCTGATGATGATTTTCCTGCTGATGAGCGGACTCTTCACACCCGTGGAAAGTATGCCGACGTGGGCGCAAAACATCGACCGCTTCAATCCGCTCTTCTACTTCGTGCGCATCATGCGTGGCATCGTGCTGAAAGGTGCAGGAATCTCCGAAATCTTCAACGATTTCGTGGCTTTACTAGCATATGCAGTGGGAATGTTTTCGTTGGCAATATGGAGATATCGGAAAACGAGCTAGGTTCATTCTCCATTTAACGATTTACAATTTACAAGTCGATTAAAACATCCTGATTTAGAGTAAAACATATACGTTTTACTCCTTTTCATGGTTGTTTTACACTAAAACATCCATGTTTTCATCGGAAACAAACATGTTTTTGTCGGATTACAACTTGTTTTAGTCCGAATCAAACTTGTTTTACTCCTTTTCGAACTTGTTTTGGTCGGATTACAATTTGTTTTAGTCAAGATCTTACATGTTTTGCTCTTTTTCCTGTTTGTTTTAGTCTTAAACATACTTGTTTTGATGTTTTTCGTATATGTTTTAGACAAATTACGATTTGTTTTGACCATTTCAGGAGACTGGCCAAAAAACTGTGTGGATATTTCAAATAACGAAAAAGGAGATTTCAAATTGACGGGGTGACTAGTCAATAATTTAATGCAACTAGAGTCACCCCATCAATTAAAAGCCGAATAAAAAATACTGAAATAATTCTTTAATACCTATTTGTTGTTTCAAACATTTTACTATTTTTGTGAAGTGTTTGTTGCAAGGCAAAGCCAACAGTAAAAACCGAGCAACTATTATCAATAAATAACCAAACTCAAAACAGATTATACACGACAAAGAAAAACCAACAACCACCGGTTAGCCAGCTAACCACACATTTTAGAAAATAGAAAGCGTTTTAAATATTATCCCTTACTGAAATCTCGACAATTTCAAAGCACCTGGGATGATAGCAACAAACGCTCCACGACTATATACCTATAGGCGTGGGGCTGTTGCTTATCATTTGACACAGGGAGTCGAGACCCTCAGAGCAATGATAAGACCAACAGTCCCCACGCCTTCTTTTTGTGCCAAAAAAACCAAAACTAGTACAATTAGTAGAATTTTAATCTGACAAACAATTAATAATATTAAAATATATAAAAATACAAAATCAATATCCTATGATACAGACAGTTACATTTAGAAACATAATTATTTTATTTATTGTAATTCTCCTAGCGGGATGCGCATCTCAAAAATATTCAAAATTAGCCTTAAAAAATGAACAGGCAGGACTTTATGAAGATGCTGCCGAATTATATTTAAAATCTTTACAAAAGAATAAAGAGAATATTGAAGCGAAAATAGGTGCAAAAAAAGATGGTCAAATTGTTCTTGATCAAAAATTAGAAAAATTTACCAACGCTTATTCAAGCGGTGATAGTCGTAATGCAGTTTATTTGTTTTTATTAGCTGATAAGTTTTGTGAAAAGTTTTTGTCTTACGGTATACAACTAGAATTTGCAACTAAATTTAGAGATCAATTTAAAGAAGTTCGCGAAATGCATATTGAAGAATGTTACAAAAAGGGTACGACATATTTAAATGAAGAAAAATTTGATTTAGCAGAGTTGAAATTTAAAGAAATTATTTCACTAAAAAAAGACTACAAGGATTCACGAGACTTATGGCAAACTGCTTATTGTGAACCATTATATAGAAAAGGAAAAAGAGAATTAAATAATAAAATGTTTCGTAAATCATACTACATCTTTGACAAAATAACCAAAGAAATTGGTGAATATAAAGAAACTTCTCATTTGAAACAAGATGCTTTAAATGAAGGAATTATCCCTATCTCAGTAACTGATTTTGAGTCACCGTCTAATCTACTTATAGCTTCAACATTAAGAAATTTAATAATATCAAACCTTGCTAACTCGGAAAATCCATTCATCAAAATTGTGGATAAAGGTGTTAATTCAGAATCTGTCAAATCATATAATGTTAAGGCTAAATTAACAGGCAGCATTGTATACTTAAATATATCAGATGGTGATTTAAATAAAAAATCAACAAGAGGCTTCTTAAGACAGGTCAAATACTCAGTTGTAAACGGTCAAACTATCCCAGATTATAATTACAAAAAGATACACTATTTAGACGTAAGTCAAAGAAATACAGTTCGTTGCATGTTTAAATATCAGTTAATATCGTTAGTAACGGGTGCAGTTTTAATTTCTGGGGAAATCCCATTAAGTAATAGCGATGAAATTCACTATGCATATTATGACGGAGACTATAGAAATGTTTTTTCTGGTTATTGGAAATGGGAGCTTATCCATTCTTCCGAAGATATCATAAGGACTGGTTTTTCAGATATATATAAATTACAAAGTTTATTTACTGCTAATAGGAATATCAAACCAACGGGGAAATTAGTGAAAGAAATAATTGATGAAATTTCAGATAAAACGTGTTCAAAAATAATTGATTATAACCCTGAAAACTAACTTCTATATATGAAGATTAAAAGCTCAATTGCCCTGATAGTTATACTTGCATCTTTTATTCAACATGTTAGCTCTAAGCCTACTCCGACAAAACCAGAGTGGTTAATGAATAGACCGATTAACCCCGAATTTTATATAGGAATAGGCACTTGCAACAAAAAATCAAACATAAATAGTTATCAACAAACAACAAAAAATAATGCATTAAACGATTTAGCGGGTGAAATTCATGTGAATATTTCAAACACTTCACTGTTATACACCCTTTCAGTAAACAATACGATTAAAGAGACATTTGACTCAAAAACATCAACAAGCATAAATGAGTCATTAGAAGGGTATGAATTAGTTGATACTTATGAAGATGAGTTTGCCTATTGGGCTTATTACAAACTATCTAGAATAAAATATGCTGAAATAAAACAACAAAGAATTCAAAAAGCCGTAGATTCAGCACTTTCAAAATTTGAAACAGCGGTTACTTACGAAAATCAACAACAATACTATAATGCTTTAATATTACTGATAAAATCTATTGAAGATATAAAACCATATCTTTCTGAATCATTACGTGCAAAATATAATGACAAGGAAATATATCTGGGGAATGAAATATTCAATAAAATTTTACATTGCTTGAGTGAGCTTAAAATATGGTCTTTACAGAAAGAAATAACAGTAAAAAAAGGACAACCAATAAAATCTGAATTATTATCTTTTACCATTTCAGACAGAAATGGTAATAAGATTGAGAATATTCCAATTATTGTTGAATTTACTGGTGGGGCAATTATCAATGATAGAGATAGGACATCAACTCAGGGGGTAGTTTCTTTCTCAATACCAAAAATAAAATCAAAAAAGAGCATAGAATATTTTACTGCAAAAATTGATTTTAACTCTATTTTACAAGATGCCACTAATGACTATTTGATTAGGAAACTGCTTAGAAATGTAAAACAAATTGATTTCCAAAAACAAATCAATATCCAAAATCCCATTTTCTTTGTAACCTCAGCTGATAAAAATAATCAACCAATTCTTGAAGATGCTTTCACTGGATCATTAACACCACTTAATCTTGAGATCACAAAAAATCAGAAAGATGCAGATTTTATTGTAGATATTTCAAGCAATACATTTCAATCCACTACTACGAATTATATGTGCAAAGTTTCTATTGAAGTTACAATTATAGTAAAAAATCAAACGTCCAAAATACTCTATCAACGAAATATCAGTGATATAAATGGAATACAGTCTACGTTTGATTCAGCTAAATCTGAAGCTTATAGAAATGCAGTTGAATATATTGCAAATCGTATAGTAGCTGACATTATTGATCAATTATTTTAAATAAAACTACATCCTTAATATATCCAATTATTCTATTTATAAACTTAAAATTAAATTAATCATGAAAAAGAAAATTTTGAAGGTGTCGAGTATGTTGCTATTAGTAGTGTCTGTAGCATTTATGTTTACTTCTTGTAAATCCAAACAAAATGTTATCGCTCAAAAAGATGATGGTGAAGTAGAAATTAAAATGTATTGTTCTGGCGATGAATACAATAGTTCTCCAAAAGCATTAAGATATTCAGCTGTAGGTGAAAGTATGGATCAAATGACATCAAAGAAAAAAGCAATGAGTGATGCTCGTGCTGGATTGGCGGCTTCAATCAATACACAAGTTAAAGCCGTTGTTGATAATTATGTAAATTCAGGCAACTTTAACAACAAAGAAGAACTAATGAAGAAGTATGAAGGTTTGAATAGAGAGGTGATTAATCAATCTCTTTCAGGTGTTATTGTAAAATGCGAAAGAATGACAAGAACCAAAGCCGGAAATTACAAAAGTTATGTATGCGTTGAATTAGGTAGTGATGATATTTTAAAGACAATCAACAATAGAGCTACCAACGATGAAATGTTGAAAGTTGATTATAACTACGAAAAGTTCAAAAAGACTTTTGAAACTGAAATGAATAAACTTGGCAAATAATCAGCTGTTAAGATTTCCCACATACTACCTAATTAAATTATAAAATAATAACAAACCGGCATTTCATTATGAAGAAAATTGTATTTTTGATGATACTGATTTCATTTTTATCATCTTGCAAGAAGAATTGTGAAACATCAAATCTTGGTTATATTGATATTGTGAATAATTCATCTTATCCTTACACTGTATATATTGATGGCAAAATTGAAGGCGTTTTAGATGGTCATAAATATTGGAATGATCATGAAGTTTTTTCAGGAGACCATTCAATTCGATATGTTCAAAATAGTGGATACATACTTTATGCAACTGATAGAACTGAGAGCGTTAATGTTGTTCAATGTGGCAATACTTCATTTTCTTTTCCTTGATTCTCCGTTCAGCTTAGCGTGTAATAAACCGTAGCGCGGTCGTTTCGCTTAGCGTTTCGCTAAGTCATTGCTATCTGCCAGCTTCCCGGCTGGCAGATACATTATAAAGCGGATTCCTCGTTTGAAAACAAACGGGGAGTCCGCTTTTGTGTTTCACACAGACTAGGTGATTAGCTGTGTTTTGCGATGGAGTCAAAAATCATTCACTTTCAAACAAAAAATAGGCTGTCCGACACAACTCGAACAGCCTATATTTATTTAATCAAGAATACGTTTATTGCAATGTACCTGCTTCAGCTGCTTTAATCATCTGATCGTTTGCAGAGATATAAACCTCAACACGACGGTTTTGAGTTCTACCATCAACAGTTGAATTGTCAGCAACTGGTTTTGTAGAACCAAGTCCAGAAGCAACAACCTTGTTATTAACTCCTTGCATTTTCAAAAAATCAGTTACACTTGATGCCCGTTTTTCCGACAATGGAATGTTCACTTTATCAGAACCGGTATTGTCGGTATGACCTTGAATCAAAACATCTGTTTGAGGGTTGTTTTTTATCGAACTAGCAAACTGAGACAAAGCTGTTTTAGAATTGGATGACAATTCGCTTTTGCCAGTATTGAACAAAATACCTGAGTCGAAAGTAACTTTCAACGCTTTCAAACCATTGATGTCTACAATTTCTTCCGTTTTAGCTCCTTCAATAGCAGCTAATTCTGCTTTTTGTTTGTCCATTTTTTTGCCAATCAATGCACCAGCTCCAGCTCCAACAGCTGTTCCGATTGCGGCTCCAATGACAGCACCTTTTCCTTTTCCTAACAATGCGCCAATACCTGCGCCTAACGCAGCACCGCCACCAGCACCCCACAAACTACCTTTAGCGGTGTTTGACATGGTGCTACAACCTGACATAAACAAAATAGTTCCACTTAACAACAATGAAACAAATACATTTGACTTTTTCATAATTAATTGATTTTTATTGGGTGATAATTTTACAAATATACTAAAAGAACAAAAAAGAGCAGTTCTTGTTTTGAGAAAAATAGTTTTTTTTCGAAAAAAGAGAATATACCATGGAAATATCACTAAATTAGCTGCTGCAATAGTGCTAATTTACATTCAGCTTATGTTTCACACTAAACGCATAACACTTCGAGCACCCGAACCAGAAGACATAGACATACTCTACCGTTGGGAAAATGATGCCGCACTTTGGCAATTTGGCAACACGATCAATCCGCTGTCGCGATATGCCTTGAAGATGTTTATTGCCGAA
>Ga0194037_1002723_pt1 | contig 11411 bp, 7 predicted proteins | sample JunL306m_MetaG_FD_148653 | JGI IMG/M metagenome (GOLD analysis project Ga0194037, IMG submission 148653) | Anoxic zone freshwater microbial communities from boreal shield lake in IISD Experimental Lakes Area, Ontario, Canada - Jun2016-L304-6m | ecosystem: Environmental > Aquatic > Freshwater >...
ACCACACGGTGCTTCCCGAGGCGTTGGAGCGGTGGCCGGTCTGGATGGTGGGGAATCTTCTGCCGCGCCACCTTCAGATCATTTTTGATATCAACGAGCGGTTTCTCAACGCGGTGCGGCTCCGTTTTCCCGGTGATCTGGGGCGGCTGGCCCGGATGTCGATCATCGAGGAGTACGGCGAGAAGAAGGTCTGCATGGCTCACCTGGCCATCGTGGGGAGCCACTCGGTTAACGGAGTTTCGGCGCTCCATTCCGAAATTATCAAGAAGGATGTTTTCCGGGAGTTTTACGAAATGTACCCGGAACGGTTCAACAACAAGACCAACGGCATTACCCCCCGACGCTGGCTCAAGGCATGCAATCCAACCCTGGCGGCGCTGGTTACCGAGACTGTCGGTACCTATTGGGTCAAGGAGCTGGACCTGCTGCGCGGACTGGAAGCGCGTCTAGACGATCCCGCCTTTACGTCCCGATGGCGGCGGGTGAAGCGGGACAACAAGCTCCGGCTGGCCGCCTATATCAAGGAGCATAACACTATTGACGTCGATCCCGATTCTCTCTTTGACTGTCAGGTGAAACGGCTCCATGAATACAAGCGGCAACTGCTCAACGTTCTGCACGTCATCACCCTCTATAACCGGATCAAGGCCGATCCCCAAGCCGTCGTGACCCCCCGCACGGTCATTTTTGGCGGCAAGGCGGCTCCGGCCTATCAGATGGCCAAGCTGATCATCCGGCTCATCAACGCCGTGGGTGAGACCGTCAACAATGACCCCGATGTGGCGGGACGAATCAAGGTGGTTTTTCTGGCCAACTACAGCGTCTCACTGGCGGAAAAAATTTTCCCGGCGTCGGACCTCTCCGAGCAGATATCAACCGCGGGTACCGAGGCGTCGGGGACCGGCAACATGAAATTCGCCCTCAACGGGGCGCTCACCATCGGCACTCTGGACGGGGCCAACGTGGAGATGCGGGAAGAGGTGGGCGAGGAGAATATTTTCATCTTTGGACTCACCGCCGTCGAGGTAGACGATCTGAAACGGCGGGGGTACCGGCCGCGTGAGTACTACGAGCGGGACCCGGAGCTGAAGAAGGTTATCGACATGATCGGTAGCGGCGTATTCTCTCCGCGCCAGCGGGATCTGTTCGCTCCCATCGTCGCCTCACTGCTGAATAACGACCAGTATCTGCTCTGCGCCGACTATACCTCCTACGTGGCCTGTCAGGAACGGGTGGCGGAACTCTATCGGGACCAGGATGCCTGGACCCGGATGGCGATTCTCAATACCGCTCGGATGGGCAAATTTTCCAGCGACCGGAGCATTGCCGAATACGCAGCCGAAATCTGGAACGCCAAGCCGGTGCTGGTCAACGAGTTTCAGGGATATCACAAAAAAGTGCAGGAACTTCCGAATCTTGCGGGGTTTGTGGGGAGTGGGGAGGTGTAGTCGACGTATGGCAAAGGGATACAACGAAAACCGGGAACGCCGGGAGCTGGTGGCCTCCTTCGGCAAAAGCCTGGGGAAGCGCGCCGGATTTGCGTGCGAATGGTGCGGGGCAAAGGATGATCTCCGGCCATGGGAGTACCGGCCCGGCGAAGAGCCGGCGCTGGAACTGCTGGCGCTCCTCTGCTGTCGGTGTCGGGCTCTGGCCGGGGGCGCCCCGGCGGAACCGGCGGAGCTGCATACCCTGCGCAACGCCCTCTGGAGCGATAGCGAGGCCATAGCCGGCGGCGTCGCCAGGGTTCTCCTTCGGAGCAAGGTCCCCTGGGCGCGGGAAGCCATTGAGGAGAGTATCTATGATGAGGAGTTGAAGGGGAGGGTGTTCAGGGAGAACGGTTAGCTTTCTTGTTCCCAAGCTGGAGCTTGGGAACGAGGGGAAAAGAGCGGAGGTTGTATGAACGCTGATGAGAAAAAAGCTTTGTCCACTCTTTCCCATGCCTTTACTGTTGAGGATATAGGCGCTTTCTGGGATTCCAACACTCTTGCCGATTACTGGGAACATACTCGGGACGAGACATTTGATGTTCGAGCGGTACGGAGACGGCGAATCGCTATCGTGCCTGAAGTTTATGAAGAGGTGGAGACCTTGGCTCATGCGCGGGGAGTTTCCCCAGAAACCTTGATCAATCCTTGGGTTGCCGAGAGACTGAAAAAGACGCGGAAATCACGTAATGCCACAAAAAGTTCGGTTCATGTACAGGTAGCCGGCACATTATAAAGCTGGAGCTTAAAGCACTGTAGGCCGGATGAAGCGTAGCGCATCCGGCGGCAATCGCGACCCGGCGGCAACAAAGCCGGTTCCGCTTCGCTTGAACCGGCCTACGGAAATCTATCGCAAATAAACTTCAAACGTCATAAAGATTCGCTTTTCGTAGGGGCGCGATTCATCGCGCCCGGTTTTGGGGGTGAAAAATCAACACAGCGCAATCAAGACGATAAGCGTAATGTTTACGAAAGATCACAAATGCGAGTATTTCTAACAGGCGTGAGTTGCGTCGGCAAGACGACCATCGGTGAGAAGCTGGCTGAACTTCTGGATGTCAAGTTTTTCGATCTGGACAAGGAAGTCGAGGCTTTTTTCGGCATGAGTATTGAGCGACTACAAAAGAAGCTCCGCACAATGTGGGATTTTCGTGATGAGGCGGCAAAGGCTCTGGTTGATCTGTTAAAGCGTCCGGAGAGCCGGGACTGCGTCATCGCTCTGCCACCGAGTGGCCTGATGGGACCGTATCTGCGGGCGATCAAGAAATCTCCCGGCGTCACCATCGCCCTCGATGACACGCCGAAGAACATCCTGAAGAGGATATCGTTCTACGATATCGACTCGAAGCTGATCGAGAAGCAGTTGACCGTTAAGGAGAAAAAATGGTACCTGAGCGAGATCGGAAAGAATATCAGTTACTTTGGCGCGTCATATAAACGGGCGCATCTGAGGGTTGACATTTCCTATCTTACGGTTGAGCAAGCGGCGGAAGCGGTGCGAGACGCCTTGGAAGCATATGTTGAATAACATCAGCATCGTCCTCGTGGAACCGCAGCATCCCGGCAACGTGGGGATGGTCTGCCGGGCCATGAAGAACATGGGGCTTACCCAACTCCGGGTGGTGAAGGGGTGCCGGATCGACCATCCGGACGCGGTCAAATTCGCCGTCTCGGCCAAGGAGCTTATCGGCGCGGCGGAGCGGTACGAGACCTTGGCCGACGCCCTGGCCGATACGGAGTTCTCCATCGCCACCACCCGCCGCCACGGCAAGTACCGTCAAGAGATTCTGACCGCCGGGGAGGCGGCGGAGCGGCTTGTTACGCAACTCGGCAACCGTCGGGCCGCCCTGGTCTTCGGCCGGGAGGACAGCGGCCTGACCACCGAGGAGGTCTCACTCTGCCGCTGGAACGCCACCATTCCCACCGGCGACGAGTACGGCTCCCTCAATCTGGCCCAGGCGGTACTGATCTTCTGCTATGAAATATTTTCCCGTAACGGAACCTTTTCTCTCGAACAAGACGTCCGACCACGGGCCACCGGAGCCGAGTTGGAAACCTGTTTCGGCCAGATGGAAGAAGTGCTGTTGAAGATCGGTTTTCTCAATCCCCAGAATCCGGCCCACATCATGCGGAGCCTTCGCCGGATATTCTTCCGGGCCGAACCGGACGACCGCGAGGTTGCCATCCTCCGAGGAATGCTGACCCAGATTGACTGGGCCTCGGGGGATTTTATGGGGAAAAAGAAGGTGTGAAACCCATGATTACTCGCCGAATTTTTAAGGCGAATGTTCTCATCGCAGGTATTTTTCTCCGTGGTGTCAGGACTCACCAACAGTTCCGCGATTATGCTCCTCTCCTTCAGTAACTCTTTTTACACGTACATCCTCACCTCGTTAAGCGTTCCAATTAATAATTAATGTGTAAAGCTTTCCGACAAAAGTGTCGAATTTTTTTACACTATTTTTTTATTAATGCGCTCTGGTGTGCCTAACTTACTGAAATATCGTTACACAATCATTGGCATCTAAATTGCATATAAGTATACAGTGGTTAATGTAAGCCAGGCAATGATAGCGCCAAACCATTCGCGAGAATGGGGCGGAAAGCCCACAGTGTCTCTATGAGACAGCCGGGTTACCGAATTGTCAAACGATAAACGGCGACCCTGCTGTTATCGTACCAATGGTATCAAAATTTACGTACGGGAGGCACTCTACTATGAACCTTAACAAAGCTTCGCCGTAATGGGTGGGAAAGCAACAAGTGAATAAAAGACGGTGGCAGGTGTACTTTAATTCAAACAATAAATATCAAAGGAGTCACAAAATGAAAAAGATAGCCATTATTTCAATGTTCCTGATGCTCGGTTTTGCAACCCTGGCCCAGGCGACGGCAATTACAACCTACAATAGCGTTGAAGCTTTTCTTGCAGCAACAACCAATATGACTCTGAATACTGAAAATTTTGTAGACTACACGTTAATTCCCGGCCTTACCATTACAGAAGTTGGCAATGCAGGCACGATAGACCACGGAATGTATAATAATGTTGTAAAAAATAATTCATCTTATCAAGTGTTTAACTACGCTCCCGGAATGAACGCCTTTGGGGGTTGGTTTGAAACGGCGATAGGCGGCGAGGGGTCATCCATTAATGTGTACATCAATGATAACAACACATATGCATTGAATATTCCCAGCACTAGTATTGGAGGATTTTACGGTTTCTCAGCGGATTCGACCTTCTATGGGGTACGGTTCGAAGATGGCCTTGGCGCCGGCCGCACGCAAGAAACTTACTATAGTATCGACATGACAACTGCCACTGCCACTCCCATCCCCGCGGCGGCTTGGTTGCTCGGCTCCGGCATTCTCGGGTTGGTCGGGCTCAAGAGAAGGATGAACAAATAATCTAGATTGTCCGTGCAATGAATAAGTAAAAAGGGCCTCCAGCGATGGAGGCCCTTTTTGTTGGGCGCGGGTTCCCGCCCCCAGTGTCTTTAGTCGCCGTTCAACAATAAGTAGGGCAGATACCGTTCGTGGTGAGCTTGTCGAACCATGAACGGCTGCCCTTCGACAAGCTCAGGGCGAACGGAGTTTGTTCATGTTATTTTTGTACGGCTCCCTCCGTGGTGAACCGCTGTTTGAAGGTTGATACGGACTGGACAAACGGGAAATGGATGGAGTATAGTTTCAGGCACCCGTTCTTACTCATCACTACTCAAAGAGGTCCTCAGATGTGGGATTATACCGACAAGGTCAAGGAACATTTTCTCAATCCGCGTAACGTGGGGAGCATACCCGACGCCGACGCCGTCGGCGAGGTGGGGAGCCTCGCCTGCGGCGACGCCCTGAAACTTTTTATCAAGCTCGATGAAACGAAGGAGCGAATCGTCAACGCCACGTTTCAGACCTTCGGCTGCGGCAGCGCTATTGCCTCGTCATCGGCCCTGACCGAGATGATCAAGGGGAAAACCCTGGACGAGGCATTGGCGGTGACCAACCAGGAGATCGCCGACTTCCTCGGCGGACTCCCGGAAGAGAAGATGCACTGCTCGGTCATGGGGCAGGAGGCGCTGGAGCTCGCTATTGTCACGTATCGGGGCGGTCCGGCGCCGACCCATGGCCATGACCATCTCCACGGCGAGCAGGAAGGGGAAGTGGTCTGCAAGTGTTTCGGCCTCACCGACGGTTTTCTCCGAAAAGTCATCGAGCAGAACCGGCTCCACACCTCCGAGCAGGTGACCCATTTCACCAAGGCCGGCGGCGCCTGCGGCGGCTGCATCCCCAGGATCAAGGAGCTTATCGCCGCTGTGCTTGGCGAACAGACGGCGGCCGTTCCCAAGAAACAGGAGAAGCTGACCAACCTCCGAAAAATGCAGCTCATTCAGGAGGTTCTGGAAAACGAGGTCCGGCCCCAGCTCTGGGCCGACGGCGGCGACCTGGAACTGGTGGACATCGACGGTCCGCATGTACAGATCGCCTTTCGCAAGGCCTGCGCCGGTTGTCACTCGTCGGGGCATACCGCCAAGTTCGTGGAGCAGAAACTACGTGACATGGTGAGCAGCGACATTGTGGTTGAGGAGGTGGAAGGATGAAAGAGATCTATCTCGACAACAACGCCACCACCAGGGTCGACGATGCGGTTTTTGAGGAGATGTGTCCATATCTCCGCGAATTCTATGGGAATCCAAGCTCCATGCACTTCTTCGGGGGGCAGGTGCAGAAAAAAGTCGACGAGGCCCGCGACCGGGTGGCGGCGCTGATCGGGGCCGATCCTTCCGAGATAATCTTTACCGCCTGCGGCACCGAGAGCGACAATACCGCCATCCGTTCGGCCCTGGAAGTTTTTCCGGAGCGACGCCACATCATTACCACTCGGGTGGAGCATCCGGCGGTGCTGACCGTCTGCCGCGGCCTCACCATGAAGGGGCGCCGGGTCACGGAGCTGGGGGTTGACGGCGCCGGACGTCTTGATTTGGAAGAATTGAAAAAAGCTCTCGATGACGACACCGCCATTGTCTCGGTCATGTGGGCCAACAACGAGACGGGAGTAGTTTTTCCCATTGAGGAGATCGGCGCCATCGTCAAGGAGCGGGGGGCGCTCTTTCACACCGACGCGGTCCAGGCGGTGGGGAAGATTCCGCTCAACATGGCATCCTCAACCGTGGATATGCTCTCCCTTTCCGGTCATAAGCTCCATGCTCCAAAAGGGATCGGAATCCTCTACCTGCGCAAGGGGACTCCGTTCCGGCCGTTTCTCGTTGGGGGACACCAGGAGCGAAGCCGTCGGGCCGGGACGGAGAACACCGCGGCCATCATCGCCCTCGGCAAGGCATGCCAGGTGGCGGGCGACTGGATGGCGGATGAAAATACACGAGTTCTCGGGATGCGGGATCGGTTGGAAAAGGAGCTGTTGACTCGCATTCCCCACGCCCGGATTAACGGCGGCGCCGCGGAGCGGCTCCCCAATACCCTCTCCATTGCTTTCGAGTTTGTGGAAGGAGAGGCGATCCTCCTGCTTCTTTCCGAAAAGGGGATCTGCGCTTCGTCGGGGAGCGCCTGCACCTCCGGTTCCCTGGAGCCGTCTCACGTTCTCCGGGCCATGGGGGTGCCGTTTACCTGCGCCCATGGCTCCATTCGTTTTTCCCTGTCGCGCTTCACCACCGACGCGGAGATTGACGCCGTTATTCGGGAACTTCCTCCCATCATCAACCGTCTCCGGGAAATTTCTCCATTTGGCAGGGAACTGCTTTAAGATTTGACCAGGTACCGGATTCGTAGTACATTGAGACCTCTCGGATGCATGTCCGGGAGGTCTTTTTTTTGCCATGAAAATCGTTGGATTATTAGCATGAGGAACTGGATGTCACTGGGCAAGATATCGACCATCGGGAGTATCGCGAGGCTTGTTGCCGGCTTACAGATGGCAACCTTGATTGCCGTATTACTGATATGGCCATTGAGCAACTACGCACTGGTCCTGATTGTCTTGGCAACCTCCCTCACCCTGGGCTTGCTCCTGAGGAACTTCTACACTCGCTTCACGCAGGCGGAAGAGGATCGCCGCCGGACCGAAGAGCTGAATCGTGCGACCTTGCAGACCTTGCCTGCTCATATTGCCGTCATTGATCGTGATGGGCGGATCATGGTCGTCAATACCGCGTGGCTGGAGTTTGCCGCCGCGAATCCGGCGTCCGATGCGGATCTGATCGGCGTGGGAGCGACCGGTGTGGACGCCAATTACCTGGATGTCTGCCGAAAAGCAGCCGAGAGCCTTGATGCCGACGCCATCAAGGCTCTGGCAGGCATCGAAGAAGTGCTTTCCGGGAGAATGGCACGGTTTGTCATGGAATACGCCTGTCACAGCAATCAGCGGGAATACTGGTTTCTTATGACGGTAGCGCCGTTTTGCACCGGATATGACGAGGGCGCGGTCATCTCTCATCTGGATATAACATTACGCAAGCAGGCAGAGGATGCGAATCGCGACGGCGAGCTCCTGCTGCGGCAAGCCAAGGAGGAGTTGGAACAGCGTGTCGAGGAACGGACCAGCCAACTTGCCGCTCTTTCACAAGAACTGTCCATCATTCTGAACCATGCGCCAATCGGCATTATCAAAACAATAAACCGAACACTGGTATGGAGCAATCAACAGACCGAAGCGATGCTCCTGTATGCCGAGAAGGAGCTGGAGGGGAAGAACGTCAGGCTTTTTTATCCGTCGGACGTCGCCTATGAACGTGTTGCCCTGGAGATCGAACCGCTGCTGGCTCAGGGCCGGATGGCGGAAATCGAGCAGGAATTTGTCAGAAAAGACGGGGTGCCGATCTTGGCCAAATGTATCGGCAGGGCGCTTGATCCGCGTGATCCCAGTCAGGGGATCATCTGGATTCTGGAGGATATTACTGAACGCAAGCACGCGGAATTATTGCTGCGCCGCAGTGAAGAAAACCTCAACCGCGCCCAGTCGGTCGCCGGTATCGGCAGTTGGCGTCTGGACGTTGCCACGAATCTGCTGGACTGCTCGGCGGAAACGTATCGCATACTCGGGATTGCCTCGGATGAGATCGTGGACCTGGAACGATTTGTCGCGAGCGTCCACCCGGAGGACCGAAAGGCGGTGCGGGTATCATGGCAAACGGCGTTGGCCGGGGGAGGGAGTTACGATTGCGTACACCGTATTGCCGTCCATGGCCGGACACTTTGGGTGAGGGAACGGGCAGAGATCGAACGGGGGGATGACGGTTGTCCGCATACCGCGATAGGCACGGTACGAGACATCACGCAACACAAACAGCAACAGCAAGTCATGGAAGAGTCTCAAGCCCTGCTGCGCACGATTATTGACAGCACGGAGGATATGATCTGGGCGGTGGACCCGGATACTTTTCGCCTTACCGAGTTCAACAAAGGGCTTTTCAATTACTTTCTCAAGTATTTTGGTGTTCATGTCGAACTGGGAATGCGTCTGCAGGACTTGATGCCGAGCGGAGAGAGAGCTTATCACTGGGAAAGTTTTTATCGGCGCGCACTGGAGGCAGGTTCCTTCACGACGGAATATGCCACCGTATCGGGTAATGACCTTCTGGAATTACGGTTTAATCTCCTGCTACGAAACGGCACGATATTCGGCCTGGCGGCGTTCGGTAAGGACGTCACCCAGCGAAAACGACAGGAGATTGCGCAACAGCAACTGATTCTTCGTAATAAGACTCTGCAGGCGGTGACTCAGGATGGCATTCATATCCTGGATATGTACGGCAATCTGGTAGAGTCAAACGCGGCGTTCCGGAAGATGCTGGGGTATGCGGACGATGAAGAACTGCCGCGTAACATCGCGGAGTGGGACGCCATGATTCCCAAGGAACAACTACCGGGCATACTGGAGGATCTGGTATGGAACCATCGCCTCTTCGAGACCAGGCACAGGCGTCGGGATGGCGCCATCATTGACGTGGAGGTCAGCGCCTGCGGGGTACTCCTTGAAGGGAAGGAGTATATCTACGCCTCATCACGGGATATTTCCGAGCGAAAACGGTATGAACTGGAGTTGCGGGTTAGCGCCGCCAGATTCAGGACGGTTCTCGATGCGTCGCCGATTCCCATGGCCATACATGACGCTCACGCCTGCGTCATGTATCTTAATCCGGCGTTCACAAGCGTCTTCGGATACCTCCCGGAAGAGATACCGACACTCGAGGCATGGTGGCGGGTCGCCTACCCTGACGAGGATTATAGCCGCCGGCTCCAGGAAATCATGACGTCACGCTTGGAGGCGATGCGCTGGGGCGACGCCTCTTTCGAACCGCTCCAGGAAGTCATCAGATGCAAGGACGGCACGGACAGAACGGTTGTGGTGGAGATTGCCCTGCTCGGCGATGCTTTTACCGGAGAACAACTCGCTGTCTTCGTCGATATCACGGCACTACAACGAATTAACGAAGAGCTTATGGTGGCGAAAGTGGCCGCCGAAGCGGCCAGTCAGGCCAAGAGCGAGTTTCTGGCAAACATGAGCCATGAGATTCGGACCCCTATGAACGCCATTACCGGGTTAGGCTACCTGGCGCTCCAAACCGATCTAACCCCTGCCCAACGCGATTATCTTACAAAAATGACCACGGCCGCCGACGGGCTGCTGCTCTTGCTCAATGACCTCCTCGATTTGTCCAAGATCGAGGCCGGCCGGCTGGAGCTGGAAGCGCATACGTTCCCGATTCATGCCGTTGTTGAGCAACTGGCAAGTATAATGGGGGCCAAGGCTGTCGAAAAGGGGCTGCTGCTTAAGGTGGAGATTGATTCGGCTACACCGGAATATCTTGTGGGTGATTCCCACAGATTACGGCAACTCCTGCTCAACCTGGTGAGCAACGCCATCAAGTTTACCGCGAAGGGTGAAGTCGCGCTGTCGGTCACCCCCCGTATGGATGACGGGGAACGGGTCATCCTCGAATTTTCGGTGCGGGACACCGGCATCGGCATGACCCCGGAACAGCTCGATATTATTTTCGAGCCCTTTACCCAGGCCGACAGCACCACAACCCGTCGTTATGGCGGCACCGGACTGGGGCTCAGCATCTGCCAACGGCTGGCGGACCTCATGGGTGGACACATCGGAGTGAAAAGCACACCGGGCCAAGGCACTATCTTTACCTATACTGTTTCCTTCCGGCAAGGGAACGCCGTCGACGTCATCCCGGAGCCGAGCTTCTCACACGATGACAGGGTGGCGCTTAGCGGGTGTCGCGTACTAGTGGCCGAGGATAATCCGATCAATCAGCAGGTCATCCGGGAACTGCTCGAACAGGTTGGGGTAATCGTGACCACGGTCGGAGATGGCCAGGAAGCGGTCACCGCGGTGGGAGAGAGGGATTGTGGGTTTGATCTGCTCTTCATGGACCTCCAGATGCCCACTATGGATGGCTTTCAGGCGACACGGCTCATTCGCGATCATTACTCCTCCGAGCAGTTGCCCATTGTGGCCTTGACGGCCCACGCCTTGGCTGAAGAGCGGGAGCGGTGCAGATCGGTGGGGATGGATGACCATCTGACGAAACCGGTGCGACCGGAAGAGGTCTACGCCTGTCTGTCTCGCTGGTTCCGGTCGACGACCGTCTCGCCACGGACGGAGAGTAAGACGGACGGTTGTCCGGAACAGCTCCCCGGCTTCGACGTGAAGGCGGGGCTGGTCAATTTCGGCGGCAATGCGTCCCTTTATCGGCGTATGGCGACGCAATTCATCCGGACCCATTGCGCGGACGCCGCCGTAATCGGGGACGCTCTTGTCGCCGGCAACTCCGATCAGGCGCGTAAGGTGGCCCATACTCTCAAGGGGGTGGCCGGCACCCTTGCAGCCGTCCGGGTCTACCGAATCTCGGCCGAACTGGAGAGTGCCCTGAAACTGGATGACCGGGAGACGGTTACCCG
>Ga0194037_1002724_pt1 | contig 11411 bp, 7 predicted proteins | sample JunL306m_MetaG_FD_148653 | JGI IMG/M metagenome (GOLD analysis project Ga0194037, IMG submission 148653) | Anoxic zone freshwater microbial communities from boreal shield lake in IISD Experimental Lakes Area, Ontario, Canada - Jun2016-L304-6m | ecosystem: Environmental > Aquatic > Freshwater >...
CTAATGCTCGTTTCGATATCTTGATACGATCCATCAAAGAACCCCTACTTTCAGGTATGGATGATGTGCAGTTTGTACTGGATGCTAATAAGAGCGACCAATTTCAGCCTATACACAAAGTAGCTTCTGGTGGTGAGATGAGTCGTATTATGCTATGTATCAAGTCACTTACTGCCAAGGCTATGCATCTGCCTACGCTTATTTTCGATGAGGTAGATACAGGTATCTCAGGCGAGGCTGCTCGTCAGGTAGGCGAGTTGTTGAAAGATCTATCTAGTTATCATCAGGTCATCTGCATTACACATCAGCCTCAGGTAGCAGCCAAAGGTTCCAGGCATTTTTATGTGTTCAAGGAAGCAGGTGCCAATGGTCGTATCACTACTCAGGTACGGTTACTCAAACAAGATGAACGTGTACTGGCCATTGCCAGAATGATAGGTGGCGAAAAGCCTAGCGATGCCGCTATGCAGAATGCCCGCGAATTGGTAGAACTATAATGATATCTAAGAATTAAGTGCATAAAAAAGAGGCTGAATATTCAGCCTCTTTTTTTATAAAACCGTATTTATTTTATAGAAGTATCATCTTTGAGCGTGCATACAAACCATCATGGTTAGTTATCTCTATCATATAAGTGCCTCTTGGCAATTGACCGACATTCAGGTCCATTTTACCATCAGTGCTGAAAGCACCGCTACCTGTCCATGCATTCGTTCCTTTGCTGTCTATCAGTCTTACTTGTACGTTATTGCCTACAAATAATTTGTTGCTGGTAGATACTGTAAAACGACCATGGTTAGGGTTGGGAGAAATAGTAACAACATTATTGGCCAATGGAATCATGGAGATACCGGTAGGGAAACCATACTTAGTAGATTTCCATATGCCTCTGCCATAAGTAGATGCCCATATTTCGTTAGTGGTATAGTTGATGCCCAGATCGGTAACAGGTACTGTAGGCATATTATTATCAAAAAGGTTCCAAGTAGCAGCACCATCTGTACTATAGAAAACGCCCACTTCTGTTCCTATATAGGTAGTGCCATTCGTTGTATCTATTACTATACAGCTTATAGGTACATTAGGCAATTGGTTATTGTGTGTTACCCATCCGCCGGCTGCTGTATAAGAACTTACTTTTTTGCTGGCAGTATAGCCGCCATAGGTCACCCAAATGATATTCTCATCCCAAGGGTTTACTATCACGTCAGTAATACCACTGGATGCTGGTATGGTATTCCATGTAGTTCCGTTGTCGGGAGTATACCTTAAAGATGATCCGGTACTGTTCAAAATGTATATGTAATTAGGATTCGAACTAGCTACTGCTATCCTGTCTATCAATCCTGAAAACGCAGGTGACATGGAGGTCCATGTTTGTCCTTGGTCTGGAGATATGAACAGGTTTTTGTATCCCGCGTAAATAGTATTGCTCAGTTGTGGATGCAATACATACGGTGTGATCCAATCTCCTTGCGGTGTCCCTGGAATATTATTAGATATAGGGCTAAAATTTGCACCTCCATTACTGGAAATATTGATATATCCATATTGCGAAGCTGTATACATCGTATTAGGATCATTATAGTCCATTTGTACTTCCATACCATCACCACCAGTCAGTTCCATTGAAGCCCCATTGTCTATTTTTTTACAACCATTATCTTGTGCGCCACCTATTGCGAAGTTGGTCACATTGCTTACTGCTACTCTGTAGAATTCTGTAATATTCAAACCGTTGGTGATATCAGTCCATTGGCCTAATGGGTATTTAGTGCTATGAATACCACCATCACCACATTCATATAATACATTAGATCTCAGTGGATGATACTTCATGTAATGCTTATCGGCATGTACTGTAGCTATGCTAGATATGAGGCCAAACCACTGATTGGCTAAACCCCAGCTTGTACCACTATTAGTTGAGTACCATGCATTCACACCTCCTACTATCACTTCACTTGGATTGCTAGGGTTTACTGCAATACTTAGATCATACCATCCCTGACCATCACAACTAGAAGTAGTTGGTTGCTGATCTCCACTCAAAAGATTCTTAGAACAATCTCCCACCGCATCAAATACTTTTATAAATGTATGACCGGTATCTGTAGATTTATAGATGCCTTCTAATGTATTCGATGTACTAGATGTTATGGCAATTACTACGCTTGGAGAATTAGTGCAAATATCAAATGTTATTCTTCCTACACCTGTCATAGTCGTTACTGATTGCCATGTTGTTCCTCCATTGGTAGAACGATATATTTGAGAACCACCTGCGGCTATCAAAACAGTTGTATCACCTGGGCAATACATGATCTCTTTAAAGCCACCTCCTTGTACTGTTGTCCATGTAATACCACCATCAAATGATCTGTGTATACCATCACTGGCTGCCAGAAGTATTGTATTAGTATCTAGTGGGTTGATCACAAGACAATTGGCAAGGTTAGTACCATTGGCACTCCATTGTATACCTGTAGTATCCCAGGTGACACCACCATCATACGATTTTAGTACTCCTACACTGTAAGTATCTCCTGCGTCTCTGTCACCTGTACACACATATACTGTATTAGGGTTCAGCGGATTGAAATCTATATCCGATACGCTCAGCACAGGAAGTTTGGTATATACTGCTGCCCATGTGCTTCCGCCATTAGTGGTTTTCCAGGCACCGCCTCCGGCACTACCTATCCAAAATGTATTAGAGTCTGTTGGATGAAATGCCATTACGTTGATACGACCAATACCATGGTCTTGTCCCGGGGATGTAAATGGTCCTTGTGCTATCCAGTTTGAAGGATCGGTACTGGTTGTTTTTGCCAGTCCTTTATGGGCTACATTATGGGCTTCAGTATATTTCTTCCACTCTTCCCATGTCTTGGCTCCATTTACCATGTATCCATTCTCATCCAGATGTTGTTTCCAATACCATACCCAGCGATCAAACTGATAGTCGCCTTTCTCTTCCATCCGTTGACCTTGTTGGCGCATTTCATGTTCTTCTTCCTGAGAATAATTGCCCGGGTTCTCTTCGTGATCCTTGATCACATCTTCCAGTTTTACAGGGCCATTGCCAAACTTTGCCATCCACGGTTGTGCATGTGTAGCAATTGACGAGAACATCACACAGGTTGCAATTAAAAGTGTCTTTTTCATAAACATATTAAGGCATGATTAGTACGGGCTTCTTGTCTATTTTTTTGACAGGAATGTATAACCACTCGTTTTTACTGGTTGTTAATACTAAAGATGTTGTGTTCGATTTCAATACTTGTTCAGGTATCACATCTTGGCCATTCCTTATAGGGCTCAACATGATGGTATCTCCTTTCTTCACTATTTCTTCACTATGCTTAGATAATATGGCCACTCTGCATTTCATCCATTTATCATCTCCTTTCCAGTAGAACATGCTAGGTGTATGTACACTTTTCCATACCAGAGTGAAAGTATACTGGTCGTATGGTGCCATGCCTTTCATTCCCGGCATTGTTCTTTGTACACTTCCATTTACTACTTGGGCATAACTATTCCCATTCTTTAAGTGAGACTTCCCAAAAACAGGAAAGCTTAATATGCTTAAACAAGTAAATATTACAATGGAAATATTATTTTTCAGTTGCATGAAATTCAAAGATAATGAAAAAGTGCCCTTTGTTAGGGCACTTTTTGTATTCTTTTTGTCACATTATATTACTTAGTAGCTTTAGCTGGCTCTTTTTTAGTAGCTGCTGTACCTGTAGGCTTATCTGCCACTTTAGTACTTGATTTCACTGCCGGAGCTGCTGTTTTACTGTCTAGGCTGCCGGTAGTTGCACCTGTTTCGTCTTTTTTTGCTGGGGTGGTCTCATCTTTGCCCATTTTCATTTCTTTCAATAACCAGCCGGCATTACCAAATTTTTCAATGATAAATAGGGTATAGCGTATATCCAGCGATATGTTTCGACACAGTTTGGGATCATAATTCAGATCGCTCATAGTGCCTTCCCATACTCTGTCAAAATTAGTGCCTATCAGTTGGCCTTTTGCATTCAGCACTGGGCTGCCGGAGTTACCACCCGATGTATGGTTGCTGGCAGTAAATGCAATAGGTACAGTACCATTCACTGCCCATTTACCAAAATTCTTGGCATGGTACAGTTCCTTCAGCTTTTCAGGTACTTTGAATTCCTCTATACTAGGATTGTCTTTTGCTATCGCTTCATTCAGATTGGTTTGATAAGAGTAGGGTGCTGGTCCTTCCGGATCTATACCTTCTACTTTACCATAGGTAAGACGTAATGTCAAATTAGCATCAGGATAAAAATCCTTTTGTTTGTCTTTGATCATTAGTGTTTTCAAATACAATCTGTTCTGATAAGCCATATGTTGGTTATAATCATTCAGCACAGGTGTGATATTTTCTTTACGCATAGTGGTGATCGCACTGTACAATTGCCATGCAGGGTCAGCCAGTATCTTTACGCTATCTTTTGCACGTACATTCTCTACGAATTTGTTGAACTTTTCTTGTTCTGCCACCATCGATACTCCATATATGTTATTGCTCCAGTTCTTCACACTGTTGTTGTACTGCTGATACATATTTAGATAATAGGCAGGTACCCATTTAGCACATTTTTTCATGTACGTAGGTATCATTGTATTGAATAATTGTTGATCAGTATTCACATCATAATTCTTGTAAAATCCTGCCCATCCTGCTGCTATCTTTCCTATGCTGTCATGCAGTTGTTCTGCACTCAGTTTCGCACGGAAACATTGTAGCATTTTATAGAACATACCACCTTGTTGTATCAGCTCTACTCCCAATACTGCTTCTCTTATATATTCATCTGCTTTAATGATGCTGTCAGCAGCCACAGTAGCGGCATACAGGCGTGTCATCATTAGTGATGCGTATATTGGTGCAGCTGTATCTCTCAGTGCCCATTTATCATAATCAGCTTCTTCCTTCATCTTCTTTTTTATGACATCATTCATCTCCAATCCTTTCATTTCTCCTTGCCATTTTTTCCATCCGTTAGCTACACCTGCACGTTTAGATGTATACTTCAGAAATACATCATGCGATTGTTGCATGTTCTTGGTCCAGATGTCTAGTTTCTTGCTACGTATGGCTATGCGTATAGGATCAGAAATAGAGTATATCTGATTCAGTTGAGATGAGTGTATATATTCTTGTGTCGTTCCCGGAAAACCATACACCATAGTGAAGTCTCCTTCTTTGTACCCTTTGGTGCTGATACTGAAAAATTGCTTAGGTTGATATGCTTTGTTGTTCTTTGAGTATTCGGCAGGTTTGTTGTTTGCATCTGCATACACACGGAATAAACTAAAGTCTCCGGTATGCCGCGGCCACATCCAGTTATCAGTATCTCCTCCGAAACTTCCTATTCCATTTGGCGGAAATCCTACCAATCTCACATCTTTGAATGTCTCACTTACTATCATCCAATATTGATTACCATTAAAGAATGGTTTGATCACTGCATCCATTTTAGTAGCTACTTTATAGTTTTGTTCCAGTGCCACTATCTTCTCATTGATCATACTATCTCTCGAGTGCTCATCCAGCAGATCGGGTACATTATGCAGTATAGTTCCGGTTACATTCTCCATTTTACGTATGAATGTCACCGTAAGCCCGGGGCAAGGTATCTCCTGTTGCATGTTCATCGCCCAGAATCCTGTTGCGAAATAGTCATTTTCCTTACTACTCAGCCCCTGCACCGATCCATATCCGCAATGGTGATTGGTCAATATCAACCCCTTGGATGATATCAATTCTCCTGTACAGCCTTTACCAAACAATACCACCGCATTGTTCAGGCCTGTGCCGTCTTCATTATACAATTTATCTATAGGTATCTGTAAACCCATGGATTTCATGTCATTCTCTCGATTTTTAAGGGTACTGGGTAGCCACATACCTTCTTTAGCAGAAGTATTAAGAACTAGTGTGGTTGCAAACAAAAAAAGCGTAGTTTTGAGCGCCAATTTGTGAGGAAAGGACCGTGTATACATAATGCAAATTTTGATTTATGGAAATAAAAATACACTTTTGCTATGTAAGTTTTAACGAAATTGTTATATTAGCCCAATATTAAGAGAAATTCTGTTCAGTATTATGAGAAAATGCCTACTTTTTGTAGCACTTTTAATAGTGTCACAACTGAATAATGCCAAAGCACAAAGTCTGTTCTATGCTCCGGATACGGTTTGTATAAGACAACAGGTCAATATAATAGATCACGTACCCAATGCGTCTACCTATTATTGGAGCTTCTGCTCCGGTAATCTGCGCGGCACTCCGGTAAGTACCGATCTTGCTAACGCATTATTACTCAACAACCCTAGCGATATCGAGATCGCTAAAGACGGAAATAATTTCTTCGGATTCGTATTACTGAATAGTACTCACGAACTCGTTCGATTGAGTTTCGGTAACAGCTTGGCCAATACTCCGGTATATACCAATCTGGGTAATCCTAACGGTACTATTCCTAAATATCCTTCTTCTTTGTCACTCATTCACGATTCTGCTGGTTACTGGTATTTATTCATGACAGGTGGTACTGCCTTAGGTAATTCAGCTTTGGCTCGCGCCGATTTCGGTAGCACCCTGGCTAACACTCCTAACATCGCAAATTTTGGCGATCTGGGTGGTGTGTTGAAAGGCCCTAAAGGTTTGTTCATCGCTAAAGATAATGGCAACTGGTATGGTTACGCTGTCAACTTCCCTACTAACGAATTAGTTTTCATCAGTTTCGGTCCTAATATCTCTATTACTCCTACTGGTGTCAATTTAGGTTTATTAGGCCCTGGTATACTCACTGGACCTAACGATATGGCTGGTATCAAGGATAATGGTAACTGGTACTTATTCGTTGCTAACGTAAATAGTAATTCACTCGCTCGTATCGATCTAGGTAACTCTTTAGCCAACCTGCCCGTAGGTACCAACTTAGGTAATATCGGTGGTAATTTATTCAGTCCTTCTACTATCGCTTTGACAAGAGATTGTGGTGCTATACATGCTTTCGTTACAGATCAGTCTACCAACGAATATGCTCGTGTCGATATGGCAACGGCTGCCGGCCCTTATACTTCAGTTAACTATGGTACTAATGTAGGTGGTTTCCATACTGCTTCAGGTGCTTCTACTATTATCAGAGATCACTACGACCTTACCGGTTTCGTTGTCAATGGTGCTACAGATTCTTTAGTAAGACTCAACTTCTCTTTGTGCGATAATTCTAGCATCGCTTCTTCTGCTGCTCAGTTACCTCCTCCTTATCATTACGATAGCATAGGGGTATACAATATTTATTTCGAAGTAGACGCCGGTTTACCTACAATGAGAACTGATTGTAAATCAGTTTATGTAGATTCTATCCATGCCATGAAATTCAATCCGATCTTAGGCGATACTACTATTTGCCAAGGCGATACAATACACCTCATCATTCAGTCTTATGGTGCTACTGGTTATGTATGGTCTCCTGCTTATAATATCTCAGATACTACTGCACAAGATGTAAGAGTATGGCCTGGACATAGCATGAATTACAATCTTACTATCCCTTACACCAATGGTTGTATCATCGATACCTTCATTACGGTAAATGTGAGTCAGGTAAAAGCTGATGCAGGTCCGGATAGAACAATACTCGATGGTGCATCTACTGTAATTGGTAGCCCTAATACTAGTATCGGTAGTCAATACTTATATACTTGGTATCCTGAAGAATACATTAATAATGTATTCACTGCCAACCCTACTGTTAATCCTAATTCCGACATTACTTACTACCTTACTGTAACTGAATTATCAGATACTTTACAATGTAAAGCTTACGATACTGTCAATGTACACGTTAGCTGCGACAGAGTAAATCTGCCTAACGCATTTGCTCCGGGTTCTGGACGTGCAGGTGCCGATCGTTTCGGACTGTTGAACAGGTCTTTGGTAAAACTCAACTACTTCCATATCTATGATCGTTGGGGGCAAGAGGTTTTCTCAACTAACGATATCACTGCTCAATGGGATGGTACAGTAAATGGCAATGATGCTCAGCTGGGTGTATATGTTTGGGAAGTTGACGGTTTCTGTGCAAACGGAAAACGTGTTACTGAGTCCGGTAACGTTACTCTCGTACGATAGTTCATAGCCCTCTTGTATTTGATATCTATTAAACCATTGCCTGTTTAGTATGGCGGCATATTTATTTCAGATAGAGTTGCCACTTTTTACAGAAGAGATGACACAGTTAATACCTGTTCATCGCAGTCATATTAATAAGCTCTTTTCAGAAGGTCGTTTGTTATCTTATAGCGTCTCTTTACAACGCAATCTGATATGGTGCGTTACCAACGCAGAAGACGAACAGGAAGCAATGGAGATCATTGCCGGCTTCCCCCTTCATAGCTGTTTTGTTGATGTATTATCTTATCCATTGCTTTTTCATAATACATTGCCAACAGCACTACCAGGTATATCATTAAATTAATATAAAAGCCGTCCTACTTCATTTAGGACGGCTTTTTGCTTTCCTACCTTATTGTTCGCATAATCCAAATTGATTATCCCTATTTTTTTATAGGTAAACACAATGCACCAATATATTGAAAGTCTGTTTTTATAACCGACCTTTGTACCATCAAATTAAAAACAACACAAAAAATAGATTTTATGAGCAACTATGTAACAGTAGGAAATAAGTTTCCTGAATTCAAAAAGAAATCAGTGGTTTCACTGGAAAAAGGAAAAGAATTCAAAAACATCGGTAATGATGATATCATGGGCAAATGGGCAGTAATGTTCTGGTGGCCTAAAGATTTTACTTTCGTATGCCCTACTGAAATAGCAGAATTCAATAAGAACTATTCAAACTTCACAGATCGTGATGCAATATTGATTGGTGCTTCTACCGATTCTGAACACGTGCACTTGGCTTGGCGCAAAAACCATGACGATCTTCGCGACCTGCGTTTTCCTATGTTGGCAGATACTTCTAAGAGCCTGGCCGAAGAACTGGGTATCCTTACCGAAGGCGAAAAAGTAGCTTATCGTGCTACTTTTATCATCGATCCGGAAGGTATCGTTCGTTGGGTAAATATCAACGACTTATCTGTAGGCCGTAATGTAGGCGAAGTATTACGTGTATTGGATGCTTTGCAAACAGACGAATTATGTCCTTGCAACTGGACAAAAGGCGATGAAACCTTGACTCACAAATTGGCTACACAACCGGCTTAGTTTTTCAATTTTATATAAACATCTACACCGATTGTGTTACTACAATTAGTGTAGATGTTTTTTTATCCTCCATATTTTAATATCATCATTTTATGAGTGCTGTACAAAATGAAACAATAACAAATTTCCTCGCAGATCTGGGTATAGATGCATCGCATAGCAGTCCTACTTTATTGGCACTAGCAGCTGTGGATAGCAAGGCTATCAGAGATCTGAAACTCAATGTAGCTGCCGTACTGGGTGGCGCTAATATCAACAAGAAAGAAGCTTATTTATTGGCGCTTGCTGTTGCTGTGAACGAGAAGAATGCGGTGCTGATACAGGCATTCGAGGCTTTGGCTAAAAAAGAATCTGCTACCAATGCTGAGATCGCAGAGACTCATGCTTGCACTTTAGTGATGAGCACCAACAATGTGTTTTATCGCTTCCGTCATTATATGCACGATGTAGAGTATTATAACAATACGCCTGCAGGTATGCGCATGAGCATCATGATGAATCCTGTATTGGGTAAAGAATTCTTCGAATTGATGAGCCTCGTGGTATCTGCTGTAAATGGTTGCGAACGTTGTGTTACCTCTCACGAAAAGTCAGTGAAGGAACAAGGTGCTGCTGAGCCTCGCATCTACGATGCTATTCGTCTGGCTGCTGTCATCCGCAGCTTGTGCATTGCTATGTAATATTTATACGGTAGGTAATAGTATAGTGAAGGTACTGCCTTTACCCGGTGTACTTTCTACTCTTATCTTACCATCATGTGCATCCACCAGTGCTTTTACATAGCTCAGGCCTAGACCGAAACCTTTCACATTATGCAGGTTGCCGGTATGGGCACGGTAGAATTTTTCAAATATTCTTGAAAGGGTCTCCTTGCTCATACCTATACCATTGTCTTTCACTTTTATGGCCAGCATACTGCCATTGGTCTGGGTCTCTACTTCTATCTTTGGGCTGTCTTTTGAGTATTTGATGGCATTGTCCAGCAGGTTGAAGATAATGTTGGAAAAATGTACCTCATCTACATTGATCATTACATGAGTGGCATTAAGATGCAGGTCTAGTGCTCCTTGTTTCTCTTGTATCTGTAGTATCAGATTGTCTGCCACTTTATGTATCATATCGTGGGCATTCAGTTTCTGCAGGTTCAGCTTTATCTCTTGTCTTTCCAGTCTTGCAGATTGCAATATCGTTTCCACCTGCTTGTTCATCCGCTTGTTCTCTTCTTTTATCATACCACTGTAATACCTGATCTTCGTTTCGTCATGTATCACTTTCTCATTATTCAATGCATCTACAGCCAGCGATATAGTGGCTAGTGGTGTTTTTAGCTCATGGGTCATATTATTGATAAAGTCCGACTTGATCTCCGATAATTTCTTCTGATTGAACATCGTCCGTATCGTCAGTGCAAAGGCAGAAATGATGATACAGGTAAAAATGATAGATGCTGCTATCATCCAGCCCATCTTACTCAGCAGGTAGCTCTTAGGCTCTTGTATGAAAACATGCAGTGTTTCCAGTCGCATAGAATTCTCCGGTGTCAGGCGTATATTATAGGTCTTGCTGAAGTACTCTGTCTTAAAACCATTACTATACAATACAGGTATATTCAAATAGTCGGTCACACAATACTCGTAATGTTGTTTGATATTATTCTTTCTCAGGGCATTATTCACTATTTGTCCCATCTCATCATTAGAGAATATCTGAGAGGTATATTGGTTCTGAAGTATGAATATGCGCTCTTCCTGATTGGCCAGCACATCCAGTTGATGCAGCTTTACAAAACTCATGATAGACTCGTCCCGTACTTCTATCAGTGTTTTCTCTATATCTTGTTGGTATTGTTCTTCTTTCACAAATATGGCATTTCGTATCCATTGCATCTGTATGAAGATGATGCCTAATACCGATAGGGTAATAAGTAGTACTATTAACGGGAATACTTTTCTCATGCTCTTCAAAATTACTAATGCATTGCGGGCTTAGGTAATCCTTCCCTTTTGTTTAACTCGACTTTAACTCATGTGTTAATTATTTGCCTTTTAAGTCTTACTTAATAGGCCATAGAAACTTGACTCATTTTTATATCCAATGTTAAGCCTCCTCATTTTCGAACATTGCATCTCCTTTCTAC
>Ga0194037_1002728_pt1 | contig 11397 bp, 10 predicted proteins | sample JunL306m_MetaG_FD_148653 | JGI IMG/M metagenome (GOLD analysis project Ga0194037, IMG submission 148653) | Anoxic zone freshwater microbial communities from boreal shield lake in IISD Experimental Lakes Area, Ontario, Canada - Jun2016-L304-6m | ecosystem: Environmental > Aquatic > Freshwater >...
GTGTTCTAGATAATGAATACTGGTACCACCCGCCATGAAACGGCTATCCGCCATGAGCTCGCGATGCAAAGGGATATTGGTTTTAATCCCTTCAACGACCATCTCAGACAAGGCGATTGTCATACGCGCCACGGCTTGTTCGCGCGTATCTCCGTAGGTGATCACTTTGGCAATCATCGAATCGTAATAAGGCGGCACAAAATAACCATTGAACACATGTGAATCAATGCGCACCCCAGGGCCCCCCGGTGTATGCCATTTGGTGACGCGGCCAGGACTCGGCACAAAGGTGAATGGATCCTCAGCGTTGATACGGCACTCAAGCGCGTGCCCTTTAAAGCTGATATCACGCTGCCGCAAGGTAAATTTTTCGCCGGCCGCGACGCGAATCTGCTGTTGGACCAAATCAATGCCAGTAATGAGCTCAGTGACGGGATGCTCAACCTGAATACGGGTGTTCATTTCAATGAAATAAAACTCGTCGTTTTCGTATAAAAATTCAAATGTTCCAGCACCACGGTATTGAATTTTGCGGCATGCTTCGGCACAGCGTTCACCGATGCGCTCAATTAACTTGCGCGCAATGCCTGGGGCCGGGGCCTCTTCGATCACTTTTTGATGACGGCGCTGCATCGAGCAATCGCGCTCACCTAACCAAACGGCATTGCGACCACCATCGGCCAGCACTTGAATTTCAATATGCCGAGGATTCTCAAGAAATTTTTCGAGGTAAACCTCAGGGTTATTGAAGGCTGTACCTGCTTCGGTTTTTGTCATCGCGACCGAATTCAGTAGAGCCGCCTCAGTATGCACCACTCGCATCCCACGACCACCACCACCGCCCGCAGCCTTAATAATGACTGGGTAACCCACCTCGGCGGCCAATCGCAAAATCTCGGCAGGATCATCTGGCAAGGCACCGGGTGAGCCCGGCACAACCGGCACGCCTGCTTCGATCATGGCTTGCTTGGCGCTTACCTTGTCACCCATCAAGCGGATGGATTCAGGTCGTGGGCCAATGAAGACAAAACCGCTTTTTTCGACACGATCAGCAAAGTCGGCGTTTTCAGATAAAAATCCGTATCCCGGATGAATGGCTTCGGCGTCCGTCACCTCGGCAGCCGCAATAATCGCCGGCATATTGAGATAACTATCGCGCGAGGCGGCTGGGCCAATACACACCGACTCGTCTGCCAGGCGAACATACTTGGCATCACGATCGGCTTCTGAGTGAACCACAACCGTTTTAATACCCATTTCACGACACGCGCGCTGAATGCGCAGCGCAATTTCGCCTCGGTTGGCGATCAGAATCTTTTCAAACATATCAGACGATCACAAAAAGCGGTTGACCGTACTCAACGGGCTCGCCGTTTTCAACCAAGATTTCGGTAATCACGCCAGATTTATCTGCTTCGATTTCATTGAGCAGTTTCATGGCTTCGATAATGCAAAGCGGCTCGCCCTCTTTAACCGTTTGCCCAACTTCAACAAAGGCCGCTGAACCTGGATTTGCTGCACGATAGAACGTGCCAACCATCGGGGCTTTAACTGTGTGGCCTGGCGCCGCAGGAGCTGGCGCAGCCACACCGCCATCGGTTGCGACGGGCGAGGCTGGGGCGTAGCTCGGGGCCGCCACGGGCGCCGCATAGGCAACTGGCTGCTGTGCCTGCGAAAACTTAACGATACGAACCTTGCCTTCGCCCTCGGTGATCTCGAGCTCGGCAATGCCAGATTCTGACACGAGGTCGATCAAGGTTTTGAGTTTTCTAAGATCCATAATGATGTTTCCGTAAAGTTCTAAATTGGATGGCGTTTAGCTCTTGGAGCCTCAAGCCGTTTGCGCGGACTGTACGGCGTACCGGACAGCGACTTCGTACCCATAAGCGCCTAACCCGACCACAACGCCCACCGCCAGATCAGACAAGTAAGAGTGGTGGCGAAACGCTTCACGCTTATAAACGTTTGAAAGATGCACTTCAATAAAAGGGGTTTTAACCGCAGCTAACGCATCACGAATTGCCACGCTGGTATGGGTGTACGCACCTGCATTGATGACAATGAAATCGGTACCATCGGTGCGCGTCGCCTGAATACGGTCAACCAACGCACCTTCGTGATTGCTTTGATAGGCGGTCAGTGTGGCCCCCAAGCTCCCGGCCAAGGCAACGAGGTCAGCCTCGATCTGTGGCAACGTCGTATGGCCGTACAAATGCGGCTCGCGCAAACCGAGCAGGTTTAAGTTTGGACCATTCAAGACAAGAAGGTGCTGTGCCATACATGATGCTCAAGGGTGAGTCGTTCGATCAACGAGAAATCAGATCGCTTCAAAAAAGGAAAACCAATCAAAGATGGTCTATTTTTAAGCTAATTGCTGCGATTTGTCTATCTACGTCTTTGATTTTACAACAAGCCTGTCAATGCGTTGGCGTAGATCCAGGGGCTCAATTTGACCCAGAATTGAATCGAAAATGCTGCCATTTGCATCGAATAAGAGGGTAAAAGGCAGCCCACCTGCGCTGTTACCCAACTCACGCACCATTGAGATCCCAGCATAACCGGCAACAAGCAATTGATACGATATGGGTATTTTATCAACAAATTGAGCGATGTTATTCGCAGTATCGATACCGATGCCAACAAATTTTACTTCAGGCAGCTCTTTGGCCATCAGATCTAAATGGGGCATCTCTTGCACACAAGGCGCACACCAGGTTGCCCAGAAATTCACGACTGTAGGATGACCCTTTAAAGCACTCAGCGCAAACAGCTCGCCCTTGAGCCCAGGAAGCTGCGCCTCGTAAAGCGCTGAAGGGTTTGGATTGCCCCGCGCTGGCTCTGTACTCAGCGCCCCCACCGCACGATTGGCCGAGGGCGCCGAGCGCGACGACACGCGCCACGCGCCCCAACCCGTGGCAGCGATGGCAGCCAAGCCGCCCAACCCCAACAAAACCATTCTACGTTTCATGACTTGCATCATACCGTCTCCCTCTACAATGATGCGGGGAGAATTTTATGCATTTGCACATCTTGGGAATCTGCGGCACGTTTATGGGCGGGCTTGCGCTCATCGCGCGTGCCGCCGGCCATCGCGTTACGGGCTGCGACACCGGCGTCTACCCCCCCATGAGCACGCAGCTTCAAGAGCAAGGCATTGCGTTAATAGAGGGCTTTGAAGCTGACCAGCTTGGGCTCAAGCCCGACCTTTTCATCATCGGCAACGTGATCTCACGCGGCAATCCCTTGATCGAGGCCATTCTAGATGCTGGCCTGCCCTACGTCTCGGGTCCACAATGGCTAGGCGAGCAAATACTGCAGGGCCAGCATGTCCTGGCCGTGGCGGGCACACATGGCAAAACGACCACCAGCTCAATGCTGGCCTGGATTTTGCATGACGCAGGGCTTAAGCCTAACTTTTTAATCGGCGGTGTTGCGCCCGGGCTTGAGGTGTCGGCGCGCTATCAAGCCAACGCCTCGCTCTTTGTCATCGAAGCCGATGAATACGACACCGCATTTTTTGATAAGCGGTCAAAGTTTGTGCACTATCGGCCGCGTACGGCTGTGCTCAATAATCTTGAATACGATCATGCCGATATCTTTGCAGATTTGGCTGCGATTGAAACGCAATTTCATCACTTACTGCGCACGGTCCCGCGTCAGGGTCTGGTCATCGCACCCGCGCAGGATGAGGCACTGGCGCGGGTGTTAACGCGGGGTTGTTACAGCGAACTCATCTCCACTGGCACGGCCACCGGCTGGCACACCCGCAGCCTAAGCGCCACCTCATTTGAAGTCCTCAACGGCACGCAGGTGCTCGGATGCGTGCAATGGCCGCTCACGGGCGCGCACAATCAGCACAATGCCTTGGTCGCCTTGCTTGCGGCCGCACATGTCGGCGTGACGCCGGGCCGCAGCATTGACGCCCTAAGTCGCTTTGCAGGCGTCAAACGACGCATGGAAAATCGGGGAACCGTCAAGGGCGTTACCGTATACGACGACTTCGCCCATCACCCCACTGCGATTCAAACCACGCTCGAAGGCTTGCGCTCCAAGGTAGGCGCTCAACGGATTTTGGCCGTACTTGAGCCGCGGTCGAACACCATGAAGCTCGGCACAATGGCAGCGCGTCTACCCTCAGCGCTTGCTGCGGCCGATCTTGTATTTTGCTTTGGTCAAAAAGACGGCAAGCAAGCGCTCGGCTGGGATCCTGCAGTCGTGTTGGCCTCGCTTGCAGACCGCCTACATGCGCATCACGACCTCGACGCTTTAGTGTCTGCACTCGCCTCTGAAGCCCGCGCGGGCGATCACATTGTCGCCATGAGCAACGGTGGGTTCGGAGGGATTCATACCAAACTCCTTGATGCGCTTGCGAAAGTACAAGCTTGACCCGTGAACGCTCTTTTCAAAACACCGCTTCAGGCTCAGCGAGCCCACTTTGCATTTATCGGAACATCGCATGTACGTTTTATTTGAAGAAGATGGCGCCTTTAAAACAGGCCACATCATGTCGGAGGCAGACGCCGCCTTACAGGTCGAGTCAAGCTCGGGCAAGCGCAGCAAAATCAAACGTGCGAATTGCCTGTACACCTTCGCAAGCCCTGCCCCAGAGGCATTGATGTCGCAAGCCGAGACACTCTCGGCAGAAATCGATTTGCAATTTTTGTGGGAGTGTGCGCCTCAAGAAGAGTTTGATGTTGAGGCGTTGGGCGCCGACTATTTTGGCCATGCGCCAAACGCGCTCGAGAAAACCACTTTACTTCTGCGTTTGCATAGTGCGCCGGTTTATTTTCATCGCCGAGGCCGTGGGCGCTACAAGCCAGCGCCCCCCGAAATTCTCACGGCCGCCTTAGCCGCCATCGAGAAAAAACAACGCCAAGCTGCATTGACCCAAGAGTGGGCCGATCAGATGGTATCTGGGAAATTACCCCCTGAAATCGCTGATAGCGCGATCAGTTTAATTTCTCGTCCAGACAAAAACTCACAGGCTTGGAAAGCACTTGACGCCGCTTGCACCGACACTCAACAAACGCCCGAGCGCTTGCTGCTCAGCTTAGGCGCTTGGCCTCACGCGCTTGCCCTGCACAAAGGGCGTTTTCTTGCGATGCATTTCCCGCGGGGCACGGACTTTACGCAAGTGTCGCTTAATGCGGCGGGAGAAGCATTGCCCTTAGCCGAGGTCGATGCCTACTCAGTCGATGACGTCACCACCACCGAAATTGATGATGCGCTCTCTGTTAGCACTTTGCCCAATGGCGATCTTCGCGTAGGTATTCATATTGCGGCGCCTGGCCTGGCCGTCACGCGAGGGAGCGCGTTAGATGATTTGGCACGTGCGCGTATGTCAACCGTTTATATGCCTGGCGAAAAAATTCCTATGCAACCCGATCAAGTCATCGAAGCGTTCTCGCTGGATGCAGGTCGTGCGGTACCCGCCTTATCGCTGTATGTCACTGCAAATCCACTGACCGGCGAAATCATCAGCCATGAAAGTCGGCTTGAGCGCGTGGTCGTGCGTGAGAACCTGCGTCACAACCAGCTTGACGAAGCGTTCACCGAAGAGGCGCTTGCCGACACGACGCAAGTGTTGCCCTATAACGATTGGATTCGCCCCCTTTGGCAATTCGCGTTGCAGTTGGCCAAACAACGTGACGAAGTTCGTGGCAAACCAGAAAATAACAATCGGATCGAATACAGTTTTTATGTTGACGGCGATCCAAATGACCCTGTAACACCCGTCAGGATTTTGCCACGCAAGCGCAATGCGCCGCTCGATCGCTTGGTCGCTGAGTACATGATTTTAGCCAACAGCACTTGGGGTGGCCTGCTCGCCTCTTGCGGGTTGCCGGGAATCTACCGTTCGCAACAAACCGGCCGCGTACGTATGAGTACTCAAGCCTTACCGCATGAAGCCATTGGGGTCCCACAGTATGCCTGGTGCACCTCACCCTTGCGCCGCTATGTTGATCTTGTCAACCAATGGCAACTGATTGCCGCGATTGAGCACGGGGTCTCGGCACCTTTGGTTGCGCCCTTTAAACCCCGCGATGCCGACCTGTTTGCCATTATCGGCGGCTTTGAAGCGCAATACATCGCCTGGAATGAATTTCAAAACAACATGGAACGTTATTGGTGCTTGCGTTGGCTGCAGCAACAGCAAATCACAACCTGCACCGCGACTGTTTTGAAAGACGACTTGATTCGACTCAATAACGCACCCTTGGTAAGTCGAGTACCGGGTCTTCCGCAACTGGCTCGTGGTCAACAAATTGAATTACATATCACCGGTACGGACGAGCTCGCCCTTGAACTCGACCTTCGTTACGTCAGCACGATCGATGCGGTCGTCGAGGCGTCTGACGTAGTCGATGAGCCCGAAGCCCCTGACGTGACCGACAGTAGCGTACTTGCAACTGACCTAACCAACGGCGCAACACCTGCCCTCGCTGACACCGTTGCAATGCTTTCGGCTGACGGTTCTAATACAACCATTGAAACCCCACCCTCGTCTGGCTAAAACTTGTGTTGACGATGCAACCCACCTTGCACGACTCGACCGCGCTCAGTCAGCGCGCCGGGTCAAGTGTTGGGTCGACACATTTTTTGCGCTGGGGGATTTTATTATCGATCGTCGTGCATCTTGCGATACTCGCCTGGCAACGACAAATTGCTGCGCCCGTTCGCCCACCCGTCGCAGCGCTTGAAATCGTCATGATGAATGCCGCGACTGAAAGCGCCCCGGTTCGGGCTCAAGTGCTTGCCCAGGTAAATAGCGACGGTGGGGGCCAGGCCACCAACGGCGTCGCGTCAAGCGATCTGCCTTATATCGGCCAGGTCCCAGAGTCAATCGTGCTAGAACGACTCGTCAAACAGCGCCTACAACTTGAAGCCGAACAACAACAATTATTGACGCAACTAAAGTCTCAGCAACTTGTGGCCGAAGGGCGCCCTCTCGAGCAATTTTTAAATGACGCTCAACTGCCGGGACACGACGAGCGCGATCAAGAACAGATTCTCATGAATAACACCTTGGCCGCCCTCTCTGAGCAAGTGCAACAATACAACCAGCTTCCCCGCAAATACTTTGACGCTCCCTCGGCACACAAGGCACGCTTCGTCGAATACGTCGATCACTGGCGTCAACGAATCGAGCAGATCGGCACGCAGCAATACCCGACGGGCTCCGAAGGCAAGGCATATGGCTCGGTGCAGGCTAGCCTTACCATACGTTCTGATGGCGTCGTCATAGACGTCAATATAGATCGCCCCGCAGATCAACCCTTGCTCAATCAAGCGGTCAAGCGTATCGCGCAGCTTGCTTCGCCGTTTCCCCCGTTTCCAAGAGAAATGGCCGAACAAATCGATCAGATTGTGCTCACGCGCACGTGGCACTTTGTCGACGGCGCCCTAAAGGCTGAACAACCATGACTGACATCACGCCCACCTCTGATTCGTCAATCAGACATATTTCCTGTGCAGTCATCGGCAATCCGGTCGCGCATAGTCGTTCGCCGGGCATTCATCAGCAGTTCGCCTTGCAAACCAAACTTCCCATTCAGTACAGTCGGCTGCATGCCGCACTAGACCAATTTGAACCTACGGTTCGAACTTTCTTTAAGCAAGGCGGCAAGGGTTTAAATGTCACCGTACCTTTTAAGCTCGAGGCTTGGCAACTTGCACGCGCCAATCTAAGCGTTCGGGCGCAACTCGCGCAGGCGGTCAATACACTCTGGATGCAAAACGGCACACTCCAGGGTTGCAATACAGACGGCATCGGGCTTGTCAGAGATTTACAACGCTTGGGTCTAACCTTAAAAGACACACGAATCTTGCTGATCGGCGCGGGCGGCGCGGCACGCGGTGTGATCGGTCCTTTGCTTGAAACAGGCTGCGCGCAATTGCACATCGTCAATCGCACAGCCGAACGCGCGCATGCGCTGGTGACCGCCTGGCCAGATATGCAGGCGCTTAAAGCGAAACGCTTGTCCGCTGGTGGCCTGGCACAAGCTGCCCACGTGCAAGGCTGGGATCTCGTCTTAAATGCCAGCGCGAGCAGCTTGAGCGAGGCGGCGCCGGAGGTGCCCTCTGGGCTCTACGCAGCCGGTAGCTGCGCTTACGATCTGATGTACGCAGCCCAGCCCACGGCCTTTATGCGGCAAGCCCACGCCGATGGGGCCCAACACACGCATGATGGGCTTGGCATGCTGGTTGAACAGGCCGCTGAAAGTTTTTACATCTGGCATGGCGTACGCCCAGAAACAGACACTGTCTTGAGCGTGATCCGAGCAGAGCTTGACGCCTCGCACTAAAAAAATACCTCAACCAACGCGCATGCCCCCACGCTGGCGATTACACTAAGGTCCATGCGTACCGCCCGTCGTTATCTCGCCCGCGAAATTTATCGCTCGACCTCTGTCGTGCTGCTTGCACTGCTGGGTTTGTTCATGTTTTTTACGCTGGTCGACGAACTGGACACGGTGGGCGAAAAATTTCCATTAACCGCCTTGTTTTACCTACAGGCGCTTTCGGTTCCGACTCGACTCTATGACCTGCTGCCGATTGGCCTGCTAATCGGCGCGATCTTGGCGCTTGCGGGTCTTGCGCAACGTAACGAACTCGTCATCTTGCGCGTGTCGGGCGTCAGTGGGATGGGAATGCTCAAAATGCTTTGGCTCATCTCGATCCCCATTGTGCTGGCTGCGACTGTACTTTCTGAGTTCATCACCCCCATAGCTGAAATCAAAAGCAGCGAAGCGAATTTGCTGATGCGTGGTCGGGTCGAAGGCGGACGCTTGGTCAGTGGGTACTGGTTCAAAGAACCGACCAGTGACGGCGGTACACGCATTATCAATATTGGTCGTCTGCTAGCCTCGGGCAATGCTGCCGACTTGCGTATCTACGAATTTCCGGATGGCACAGCCTTGTCGCTCATGTCTACAGCCGAGTCTGCTCGCTTTGTCGACGGCAATCTGATCATGGAAAACGTAATCGAAACGCGCATTTCCCCTGAAGTTAGAGAGGTACTCGCCGACGCTAAGGTCTCTGAGCGACCCGTCGTTGTCAAAGAAAAAATCGCGTCGCGCAAAGTTGAAACAACCTTGAGCGCAGAGCGTCTGGTCGCACGCATCTTAACGCCCGAACGCATGACGCTCAAAGCCTTGCATGATTACATTCAGTATCTTGACCGCAATCAGTTGCAATCTGATCGTCAGGTCGTGGCGGTTTGGCGCAAGCTTGCTTACCCGTTTACCCTAGTCGTGATGCTCACAATTGCTGCCCCGATCGGATTCATGCAAACGCGGCGCGGTGGCGTCGGTGCCAAAGTGTTTTTAGGGATCCTGCTCGGCACTGGCTTTTTTATGATTAATCAACTGGCCCTCAACGTCGGTTTGCTCTACAAATGGCCCCCGGTTGTCACCGCTCTGCTACCAAACGTAGTCGCAACGCTTTTAGCACTGACCGCAATCTTTGCGATGGAGCATCGTAATGCGATCATCAGTAAAACCTTCAATGTCTGGCTTGGTCGAAAATCAGCGGTATGAGTATGCATAGCATCTGGATGATTGGCGATATTCAAGGCTGTTGCGCTTCGCTGGACGAATTGCTGGCACACCCCGAGATTGCGCAAGAGCCACTCGCCCGCTTCTGGTTCGCAGGTGATTTAGTGAATCGCGGCTCTCAATCTTTAGCGACTCTGCGACGTCTGATGGCGCTCGAAGAACGCAGCGTAGCAATTTTAGGCAATCACGATCTACATTTACTCGCCATCGCTGCGGGCGTTCGACGTCTTGGCAAAAACGATACCTTACTCGAGATCCTTGAAGCCCCCGACAGCGAAGACTTGATTAACTGGTTGCGTTGGCGCCCGATGGCGCACTTCGAGCTTGATCATTTAATGGTGCACGCTGGTGTTTTACCAAAATGGGATGTTCAAAAAACACTTTCTCTAGCAAACGAAGTTGAGAAAATGCTGCGCGGCCCCAACTGGCAAAAGAATCTGCAAAAGATGTACGGCAACGAACCTGATCACTGGAAAGAAGGACACTCAGGGAGCAAGCGACTACGCGTCATCATCAATGCGCTCACCCGCTTACGCATGTGCACAAGCAATGGGCACATGGTGCTTTCACTCAAAGGTAGCCCAGAACAACACGAAGGCGATCTCGTGCCATGGTTTGATGTAAAGGGCCGCGCAACCAAAGATGTCACAATGGTTTTTGGTCATTGGTCAACCTTAAAACTCTTGCTACGCGAGCGGGTCATCTGTTTGGATACTGGTTGCGTTTGGGGCGGTGAACTGACAGCAGTTCGCCTGCAAGACCGCCGCACCGTCCAAATTTCGTGCCCGCAAGGCTTGGCGCGAAGCGAAGACTAACGAACCGAACTAAACCAATCGAGCATGATTGCATTGGTTTGCTCTGGCGCCTCGTACTGCACCCAATGACCCACATCAGGCAAGATGATCCCTTTTCGCTCGGGGAAGGGTGTAATCATATTGGCCATCAGATACTCAGGATCGCAGGTGATATCGTGCTCACCCCAAACGATGAGCGTTTTACCGTTGTAATCCTCAAGCGCAGGGCCAAGCAACCCACGCCCTGAAATCCCGCGACTACGAAAGCGCGTTTGCACACACGAATATGTGTGGATATCGAGTGCAAACGGATCAATCGCCTCATCGGCATAAATCATGTGCGCCCACAAATTAAAGCGCATCGCCTCGCGCAACTCTTCGTCCGAGACGGCGCGCTTCCAGTTGACTAGCTTGCCACGTTCGCGCCGCGGGCCACCATGACCGCCGGGGCCCAGAATCGCCAAACTTTTGACAGGCAGTCCCTGGGCCGCCAAGTTCGCTGATACCAAGCCACCAAATGAAAAGCCTGAGAGCTGAAACGGTGTATTGGCGCCTAGCAATTGAGTAATGCTTTGCGCCGTGACGGCGATCATGTCGCCAAACTCACCAAAGAGTGGGTCGCTCGAATCCCCGTAACCGGGCAGATCAACAACAAACAATGAAAATTTTTGTGCAAGCGCATCGATATTACGTGCCCAATGCATCCAACTCCCGTGGCCACCGTGGATCAACAACAGAGGCTCGCCCGAGGCCTCACCGTATTGGCGCCAGCTCACCTGGTGGTCACCCACATCAACCGAGTGTCGAATCGCGCGTTGCTCGTACTGGTCAATCCAGGCCTGCGTATTTGGGTCGTTCCATTGCGTCATTTCTTTGCTTCCTGATGATTTTGCTATGGTTTTAGCCTACGCGGCGGGGTGATGCCAAGCGGTTTTACCGTTTCTTAGGCGGTCACACCAAAATAAAAGCACACCAAAAGTGGTTGCTAGGCTAGGCGGCTTAGAATATAACAAACGCACAACAAACAAAAAGAGACAAGTATGCAC
>Ga0194037_1002729_pt1 | contig 11388 bp, 8 predicted proteins | sample JunL306m_MetaG_FD_148653 | JGI IMG/M metagenome (GOLD analysis project Ga0194037, IMG submission 148653) | Anoxic zone freshwater microbial communities from boreal shield lake in IISD Experimental Lakes Area, Ontario, Canada - Jun2016-L304-6m | ecosystem: Environmental > Aquatic > Freshwater >...
GTCATTGCCGAGCGCAATTTACTTCTGTCTCGAGCCATAAACATCAAAAAGCCACCACCCCCAGCACCAACAAGTTTACCTCCAATGGCACCATTGTTCATTCCCAAAGCATACCATTCGTCAATCTGAGGATTACTGATGCCACCAGAACGACGCTTCTTGTGCTCCCAATGCTCATGCATCAACTCACCGAAAAGTGTGGTATTCCCGTTTTCCAGCGACTCTTTGCTCCGATAACCTAAATGCTTGACATAGTGGAGGTTATTGAGCATCTCTTCATCATTTTTCTCGGAACGCACCTGCTGATCTTTCAAAATCCCACTGGCACTTCGTGAAAACCCAGTAAAAAACAACAACAGGTTATCCTCAAGATCAAGCAGGGTGTCCATACTGATATTGAGAGGCACTGCTGTTACTGCATCATTTTTATGAAAAGTAAAACAAGTAATACCTCCAATCGCAGCTATGTACTGGTCTTGCTTGCCAATCGGCTCGCCAAGTCGATCAATTTCAATGTGGCACGCTAATTCAGCCAGCTCTAGCTGATGCAGATGGCGCTTGCGATGGGTATAGAGTGCTTTTAATAAGGCAGTTGTAAAACTCCCTGAAGAGCCAAGGCCCGTGCCGGCCGGAATATCTGCAAGTGTGGTAATTTCAACCTGAGGAGTTCTGAATCCGAGCATATCGAGCGCTTCACGAATAATAGGATGCTGCACATCAACAATCTTGCTGACATGCTCGAGTTGTGAATACTTGAGATAAATCCCCTCAGTAAAAGGTCGCATGACAGTCACATACACATACTTCTCAATTGCCGCCGATACAAGAAAGCCCTCATGAGCGCGATAGTAAGAGGGAAGGTCAGTCCCACCGCCGCCCAGTGTAATGCGTAAAGGACTACGCGCAATGATCATAGCCCGACTCCTTGTAAATTTGCTGAACTACCTTCAGCGATTCAAAAGCATCTTTTAAACCTGCGGACGGTGTGCGATTCAAACGGATATCCTCATAAAACTCAGCCATCTCAATCATCCATGAATCGTCTCCCATAGGGTATTCCCATGAAGTAGTCTCCGGTGGCCCCATCTCAGGAAGCATCTTGTAAAAGGTCAAACGTTCCAAACCATAGCTCCCGCCCAAACCGGAAATATCCAGCTTACCTCTTCTGCCATAAATTTCCATCGAAAACATATTCTTCCACTCGGTACAAGAAACATGAAGAAAAGCGACCTGCTTTTTCTCGGTCTTAAGCATCATAAAACCGTTATCATCGACCGGCATATCCCAGTAATAGGTATGGGCAAAACCCTGCACCTCAACAAACTCTCCGAGAAACCAGCGCGAAAGGTCAATTAAATGTGGGCCCTGATCAATCAATTCACCACCACCTGAAAGCATAGGATTAGCTCGCCACTCCTTGTCGTAACCAATCCTGGCTCCATGACCATAGCGAGCCCGAATAAACATCAGTTCACCTAGCTCGCCTGAATCAATAATATTCTTTGCCTTACGCAATGCACGGTGGTAACGATGATTGAATCCTACATGCACCTTTACGCCATTCCTTACAGCGGCTGCAATAACCAGCTCAAGCTCAGTCGCCGAACGTGCAGCAGGTTTTTCTACCAGAACATGCTTACCTGCATTGATTGCAGCAAGTGTAATTTCTGCCAGAGAATTATGCAAAGTGGCAATATTCACAATATCTACTTCCGGCAACTCAATTAGCTTGTGCCAGTCAAAAAACACCTTGGCATCCGACCCTTTTGCTATATGTTCAGCACGAGTGATATCAATATCCGCACAAGCCACCAATCGTCCACCGACTCCCAATGCCTTTGCCCTTTTGTCACCAATCATGCCACAACCGACAATCCCGATTCCATATATTTTATCAACGCTGCTCATTTATCTCCCCACGTAAAACCTCTATCCCGCCCGACGACACGGCGCAGGGTATAAACATCGGATGAAGACAAATCATCCAAATGTTCAGGCCAATGCTCCCAGTTATCCCATACTGAACTGATGAGCTTGCCAGTAATACCATTACTTTCCGCAGAAGCTAAAAAAAGAGCAAGATCAGCACTCCGGTCAAGAGATGCTCCACCTGACTCTTTTTGCTTTATTGCCCGATCATAAAAAGCCTGTCCTACTTTTTTCGGGCCAGCTTCAATAACTTCATCAAGCATTCTTGTATTCAATGCACCAGGAGCAACTGCATTAACATCAATACCTGTACCCCGTACTTCTTCTGCAAGAGTCTCTGCAAATCTCACAATTGCCGCTTTAGAAGTTGCATAGGCACTGATTCTTGGCAATGGGTTTGTTGCTCCTCCGCCGGAAAGCTGAATTATCTTTCCGTATCCTTGATCTTTAAAATGCGGAAGAAGAGCCCGACACATCAGAATAGAACCAAACACATTAATCTCAATTGTTTTTACCCATTCGGCCCAATCGACTGACTCAATCTCACCTTTAGGCCCATAAATAGCTGCGTTATTGACAAGAATGTGACAACCACCAAGCACATTAAGCGTTTCTTTCACAAGGCTCTGCACATCATCCTCAACCGAAACATCCAGTGCCATGGCAACAACTTTCTGACCTGGCTCGGTCATTTCAAGCAAATCACCTGCGACATCATTCAACAACGAAGTGTTTCGTGCACATAACATGACATCAGCCCCTGCGAGTACATATTTTTTAGCGATCGATAAACCCAGTCCCTGATTTGCACCGGTGACTATTGCCACCCTTCCTGATAAAATTTTTGGCATCAATCAAACCTTGTTAGTCAAAGAGGTACCAACTGCGATATATTTCAATCCCAAAGGGGCAACTACCGATAGTATGTGTCTGTTGGCATCAATCACAATCAAGTCAGGCTTCGCAACTGAAAGCAGATTAGCGGCTTCCTTACGGAATTCAGGCCATTCAGTACCAACTACCAACGCATCTGCTTCAGCTACAGCATCCAGCGCCTTTACGTGGCTTACAACTCTATCGGCCCATCGCTCTTGCACATCCTTCACTACCGGATCATGCACATGCACAAGAGCACCCCGCTCAATCAACCAGTCACAAAGCTCCACTGCGAGAGAACGGCGTAAGGTATCGGTGCCCGACTTATACGTTAAACCCCAGACAGCTACTTTAATACCCTTTAACTCGCCAAAAATATTAAGCAACTTCCTACGCACCCACTTTTTATGCTCGTCATTACTAGATCGAACCGAAGAGAGTAGCGGCGTCAACAAATGTTTCGCGCGACTTGCAACACCAAGAAACTCGATATCACGAGCCAATGTCCCTCCTGCAAACGGACCACCAGGTGACAAATATGCTTTAGGACCAATTCGCTGCTCACTCTTTAAACCTCGCTCAACCTCCTTTGCATCAGCTCCAACCATTTCACATATTGATGCAATCTCATTCGCGAACGTTACTGAAGTCGCAAGAAACGCATTGATTGCATGCTTTGTCATTTCAGCCGACTCCACAGACATCCATTCAATCCTGTCAGTTATTGGCAACAACAATTTTTCCAACTTGTAACGAGCTTCATCACTACGAATACCCACCACTATTCTATCAGGATTCAAGAATATATCAAGAGCTTTGCCAAGTCGAAGGTTTTCGGGAGAACAGGCAAAGCTGAGCTGTTTTCCTGCCAGATTTTCAAAAACAAAATCTTCAATCTTCCGAATTGAGCCTACTGGCATCTGGGAGGAGACCAATACAATTGTCCCATCAGCCAATTGAGGCAAAACACCCTTGATCTGGTTCAGGACAAATTCAACGTCTGCCTGATCATCATCATCTATAGGAGTATCAAAAGTAACCCAAAGAACTTCCGCATCGGCTACCGCATCGGCTCTTTCAGTTGTAAACCGAAGTTGTTCGTGAGCAATTCCTTCAACAATCAATTCGTCAAGTCCAGGTTCAAATATTGGGGCCTTTGCTTGATTTAACCTATAAATAATTTTTTGATCAGCATCAAGCCCAACAACCTCATGATTAAGTGATGCAAGGCAAGCTGCAGTTACAGAACCAAGATGCCACAGACCTTGTACACATACTTTCATAATCAGTTCCTTGCTTCAAATATCCATTCATTACTGCGCAAAAACTCAACTGTTTTAATCACACCTTCACGAATACCGATTTTTGGAGTCCAACCTAACGACTGAATCTTCTGAGTATCTAGAAATAAAAAGGGATTATCACCTGTCCAACCCCGGTCTCCTCCAGAATATTGCAGTTCAGGCTGAACGCCAAGCACTTCGCAAATCCATCCAATAGAGTCGTTCACGTCGCAATACCCATCAACTCCAAGGTTGAAAATATTAACCTTATTACCTGCTTTGTCCATGGCTAAAAGGATCGCATCGATACAATCCTGAACATAGAGATACGATTTACGTTGCTTGCCATTACCAAGTACAGGCAGGCTTGAAGAATCAAGTTTCAATTTTTGATAAAAATCAAAAACATGACCATGGGTGTAACGCTCACCAAGTATTGAAACAAAGCGGAAAATCCAGGACTGAAAACCAAAACCTTCGCAATAGGAAGAAATCAATCCCTCGCAGGCGGCCTTAGATGCTCCATAGAGCGAAGTCTGTATAGGAAATGGTCCATCTTCAGGCGTCGGCACAACAGGCGACTCGCCGTAAACTGAGCCGGTAGAAGAAAATGCTATTTTCTTTATCCCGTTGGCACGCATGGCCTCGAGGACGTTATATGTAGCAATCGTATTCTGCTCAAGATCTTTGCGCGGATGCTCTGTTCCAAAACGAACATCAGCGTTCGCTGCAAGATGAAAAACCGACTCATTACCATCAAAAACAGTTATTAACTCATCTAGATTCAAGAGGTCAATTTCAATCAGCCGAAAATTCGGATGCTCCAATGCCCTTTCAAGAAATCGCCGCTGACCGGTTGAAAAATTGTCAACACCCGTTACATGATGGTCATTATCTAAAAGGCGATCTACAAGGGTACTGCCAATAAAACCTGCGCACCCGGTAATAATACAGTTCATCTAATACCTTCATAAATAAAGTTATTTTGAATATAAGCTCATAAGTATTCGCGCATATCTATTCATGAAAGTGTACCAAGCTTAGGATTATCTATTGGTTCATATGCTAACTGAATATCTTTTTGAATCCAAGATATCCCGTCTTTTAAAAATGAGACTTTTTTACCTTCTGAAAATGATCGGGCTATATAGTTAACTGGAATTTCAGTTGGACAAAATCCTTTTCGACATAATTTAATAACCAATTCGTGATCAAAATCAAAACGTTTATAACGAAAATTAAGGCCATAAATGCAGTCTTTGTAAAAAACTTTATACATAGTAAAAGGGTCTTTCAAGTTTGTTTTAATCAGATAATTAATTAAGCTGACAAATATAATATGACCAAGATTATAAAGATTAGCGATAATAGGCATATCAGTAAACTTGCGCATTTTAAGATTACCTGTATGTCGCGAACCAAGAACAAACGATGAGCGCCAAGAGGTTAACTCATCTACAAGTGCGTCATAGTCATTAACATCATACTCAAGGTCAGCATCTTGTATTAAGATAATATCACCTTTAGCTATAGCTAAACCTTCGCGAACGGCATGTCCTTTTCCTCTTGGTATATCCTGCAAGATTATGTTGACTTTTTTATTCCCCCAATATTTAATAAGAAGGTTTCTTGTGCCATCAGTAGAATTGCTTTCTACAACTATAATTTCAATATCGACCCCAGATATTTCCTTGCTTAAAACCCTATTAATTGATTGCTCAAAAGTTGAATATTCATTGAATACAGGCATTATAACGGATACCAAAGGTCTATCATGCTTAATACCAATACGCGCTGAAATAACAGCTAGTTGTGAGCCGTTCTTATCACATTCCGGATTATTAAGCCAGACTTTCTCGTAATTAGTAGCAATAAGTAATTTGTGAAATATGTTCCAATCCGGCCAATACCTTGCAGAAAACTTACGACTTATCAGCGATTCACGCAACCACTTATGATTTCCTCCTACAAGCTCAATCAGAAATATTATATCTTGCGATTCAATCATTCGATCCCGTAACATGTGAAGTATAGAAACAGGATCATTCTGATCTAAAAAGTGATCATCAACAAAGATAGTGCCATTACCAATCGATGTTGTGTTAAGATTTTCAAAATCAATAATTTTTAAATAAATGGAATCACATGTTTTTTCAAATAATGATTGTAATGACTTTTTCCCATCCCTTGTAGTAATGAGAGTGATATCACCATTGAACTGCTGTATTACTTCTGTCACACGAGAGATTGATTTTATAGAATATTGGGAATTATTTTCATATTTAGGATTAAAGTTAATATCTACCAATAATCCACAATTAGTACAATGAACAACACTATAATGTTCCCTGGAAAAAACATAAGCGTGATGAGAACAACCGCATAACAAACACTTTTCTAAAATTGGAGCATTAATTACCATTATTTTTATAATTATGGAATTATTGTTTTAATGGGCTTCTTCGCAATTGCAAAAAACTCACCAATGTTAACGTCGACTGATGTATCTCCAATCGATGTTGGAATAAACTTTCTCGCATAATAATATAATTTCGAAATAACAGGGTTAGTTTGGGATAGTTGACCAAATAAATAATTGAAAGTTAGAGTCTTCTTTGTTGGATATACATTAATATTTTCAAAACCTGCGTCTTTTAGCATTTTTTTTATTGAACGCTTACTAAAAAGAAAAGTATGTTGCATAGGTTGCAACATGGACCAGTTACTGCCCATAAAATAACGGAGGAAATGATCTGTATCTGGTGAAGTTATGGCAATTACGCCACCTTGCTCAAGAGCATTATAAAGGTCAGATAAAAAAGCCTTTGGGTTCTGTGTATGTTCGATAATATCATAAGCAGTGACAACACCAAAACACTCAAAGTATTTGCATATATGTTCATTTGCATCTGCTTTATTTATTTTATCACTGACAGTTAATTTTGCTATTGCAATTGCTTCTAAGGATAACTCAATACCTTGCACATCAAATCCTAAATCTTGTGCTACCTCAAGACCAAATCCTACTGAGCAACCAATATCTAAAAGACGTCCATTTACTTTCCCATAATTTCGTATATAAGTTAAACGACGTCTAGCTGTTTTTTTCTTTTGGAGTTCCATCTCAGAATATTCACGGTATATACCTCCTTTATATTCTTGTTGATTAAACAACTCCATGTCAGCAACAGAGGGAAGTTTAGACTGAAAAATAATTCCATCTATGGGTTCTATATAATATACAGCACGACCTTTTCTTGCATAATATTTCGATTGCAACTTATTAATTTGACAGGTAATATTCTTTGGATTCATACGGATATAATTATTTAATAATTACGTAATTTAGTAACACGATTTGATAAATATAATTTATACAACGGCCAAGAGATTATACGGTCAATACGTATCAACCAAGAAATAAAAAACCAATATTTAGGAATAAATATAACTTTCTTCCTGAGAGATACCGCTTTAATCACTCCTCGCACAACTTCATTAATTGAAGTAACAATTGATGTTTCAAAAGCTAATTTTCGATTACTATAAGATTCATGGTCGAAAAATGGTGTTATAACTTTTCCTGGGCAAATACAAATTACATCAATTTTATATGGATATAACTCTATTTGCAATAGCTCTGAAAATACCATCATGCCTGCTTTAGACGCACAATAAACTGCATTCGGAGTAATAGGCAAAGCACCTGCAATCGAAGCTATATTAACAATACATGATCGTGAATTCGATTTGGTCATATATGGAATAAAGGAGCGAGTAACTCGTAAAAAACCTATAAAGTTCACATTAGCTGTTTTTTCAATTTCATCATCAGTCATTTGATCAAAAGTATGATAATAAGCAAAGCCAGCATTATTAATAATTATATCCGGACAACCAATTGTACTCAAAATACTTTCAGACATATGATTGACTTCCGCAAAATTACCAATATCGCATTTGATATTAAGTATAACTGAGTGATGTTCTTTTGCAATCAGTTTAGAGTAAGCTTCTTTAAGTTTTATATCATCATCAGATATTATCACTATATTTTTAGCAATCCCATTAATATATAACGCAAGTTCAAATCCTATTCCTGATGAACCTCCAGTAATAAGGACTGTTTTCATATACCAATATTTTAAATATTTACTTCTCATTAAAATTTTAATAAGTGAGTTAATCAATCAGTTCGTAATTATATTTTCATAAAAGAAGTCTCTGATGTACGATTGTTGAACTAAATATAAGTATATTTAATAAAACTGCATACAGTGACATTTAACTGTTATCGACTTTAAATTATCGGTTATCTTTAATAGTTTCTTAATTCTGAAATAATTATAATATTCGCCACCTTACTCGCCGCTGAAAATCCAATGTCATTCTTACCAAAAACAGGAAGCATACTAGCATAATAAGGGGCATAAGGAGATACTACGTCAACATCATCAGTTATTACTATTAATTCAGAATTGTTTATTTCAACGCTCAACTTCATTGCTGAAGGTATATTTGGGACATTCCATTTAGACCATGTAGTAGGTTGTCCTGAATGATCAATACCAATTCGAACTTTATTATTTTTAATTTCGATCATAATTAAATCGCCTTTACCTTTATGACCAAAATACATTATCGGCTGAGTAGAATCTCCTCTTTTATAAACATCTAGCACGAAGTGATATTTCAAGCAATGTCGTCCAAGAATATATCCGATTTTCTCACGAATATTATTATAAGACATAGGGTTAAGAAGCTGATATTCATTATAATAACCCACTAAACCTATTCCAATATTAGCAATTGCGCCATATATAGCAAATATCACAACAACTATATTAAAAAGTAAACTTATGCTATACTTATTATTACGAAACAGATAATCATTAACAATAAAGATAATAAATACTAATGAAATAAGCATACTTGGCAGGAAGTCAAAAATATATCTCATCGTAGCTGATGGCAAAACTATACTAATAAGTAATAACTGAATAATTCCAAGTAAAAACATTATTGAAGCTACAATTAAAGTATACCCTCTAATACAAGTATATTTATAAATAATAACAAGACTGATTAATGGTATAAGATATAAAAGAGGTGATAAAGATAAAACACCTACTACAGGCTCTGGACCAATATAGCCCTTGGGAAGGGCTGCAGGGTAATATGGCAATACATGAAAAAACGGAAAGATCTTATCAACCATTATAGGTTGCAGTACATAAAAATATAGATTAGGCAGTAGAGATGAGATTGAAAACATATTGATTTGGTTCCTGGAAACGCCAGCAAGCATATATTTTACTCCAAATTCAAAAATAGAATCAAATCTTAAATAATTATAAATAGCTAGGCACATAATAGTAAATACATATGGCCCCCACAATGCGATTTGTTCATTTAGCCATAATGCTTTTACGCCTTTTCTACTACGGTCATAAGTCGCCAGACTTACAGCAATTAAAACTATTCCCCAAATCAAATAGTTAGGTCGCGCACCTACAGAAAGGCCTAAAAACAAGCTGCCCATGGCCAAATTAAATTTTGATCTAACAGGGTTAAAATAACCCTTTGAATAAAGGTATAAAGCTAACATTGAACAACAATAAGCAGCCGATATAGCCGTCTCATAGAACGCAGGTCGTCTCAACAAGAAAGGGGCGGAATTATTAAATCCTAATATAATAATCACAAATAGCCACATCCATGAAGCTATTTTAAGGTGAGAAGCATAAACAATATTCTGTATAAACTTAATGGATGCTACCAGTCCTATCCAACAAAAAATAGGAACTGCCTTCGGATCTACCATTTCAATCCCAAAAATATAAGCTGGAAGCCAAAGAATCAATACAGGTGTAATTCCGAAATATAAATACCACTTCCCTTTGTATAAAGATACATCATGTAACCGATAGGGTTCATTCTGCGATGGATCATAAGGATCTACAAGTGACAATAGTTTAGGAGAGGGGTTTTCAAGAAAATACAAATGGCCATGTAACAAAGAATCTGTAAGTCTACTGTAATAGTTTGTTACTGGTATTTTAATAAACTGCCCATTAAAAGCGCTCCACACATAATATATTAAAACACCAAATATACATATCTCAATAATTACTGGGATAATTTTGATTTTACCAAACATAACATTTAGCATTTTATTAAAGGATAAAGCGTAATCTATAATAGATTTTGAAATACCTAGCCAAATTAAAAGCTATTTAATTAATTTTATTTAGATTTATTTTGATGCTTTATTTCTCAAAAACCCAGGATTTCATTAAATAAAATCCACTAACCAGAGTTAATATTACCCCTATAAACGTGCTGATATAAAAATTGATTTCATAAATCCCATAGCAAATTTTAATAACACATAATTGGATAACATAGTTTAATAATGCAAGCAAGATGTAACGAAAGATATGTATTCTTAATTTAGCTCCATTAGTATTAAAAGTGACTTTTCTATTTCCAAAGAAGTGAAAAATAATCGCGGCTGAATATGCATTCGCAACCGCCTCAGGATATTTGAAAGTTGCATATTCAAAGCAAAGCAATAAAATGGAATAATAAATAACAAAGGTTAAGCCACCAATAAGCAAAAAACGTAATAATTTCACGTAATATAAAATCGTAATTTGGATTGTAACATTAGGTTTGAGAACGAGCAACAGCAAAAATTCGCCAGCATAATCGAAAATGAGCTTTATTACCTACGGATAATAAATAGCTTCATAAGCACTTCTATTAATACCATTTATTCTCACAAAAGCTAAGACTTCTTGACTCCGAGGGCAAGTACTCTGATTCCAAATGGTAATTGGTAAGCTGACAAATACTTAGATTCAAATTCCATCGCAAATCGAACAAATACACTGACTGAGGTTTGTGCCGCTTGCTCTTGAACTACTGTTTTATTTCTATAAGAAAAAAACAGTTTATTAAATAGTTTGGCAAGAATAAATGCAGGATATAGAAAGAATCCAAGATGCGATTTCCTGCAAACAGTAAATCCGGCTTTAATCATTTTTTCATGGAGCTCGGTTGCCGAATAACGTCTGAAATGTTGCAACTCAGCATCATATGTGTCATAGAGAAGTGGACCGGCAGGGACTTCAACCACAAGAGAACCGCCCGGTTTCAAAAGGTTAAATACTTTTTGCAAAGCTTTATCATCATCTTCAATATGTTCGAGCACATTTAACATAACCAGCACATCAATACACCTGTCAGGTAAGGGACATTTCAGCAAATCAAAACGGAGCAAAGGGATACCAGGTAA
>Ga0194037_1002732_pt1 | contig 11381 bp, 8 predicted proteins | sample JunL306m_MetaG_FD_148653 | JGI IMG/M metagenome (GOLD analysis project Ga0194037, IMG submission 148653) | Anoxic zone freshwater microbial communities from boreal shield lake in IISD Experimental Lakes Area, Ontario, Canada - Jun2016-L304-6m | ecosystem: Environmental > Aquatic > Freshwater >...
CATGACAGAATGGGTATTATTTACTCTCCGGAGCTGAATGAAGAGATACCTGTGGTAACCCCACCTCAATTTCCTAAAGGGATCAACAATCTGTGGTCGCCTGAACATTTATTTACGGCAGCTGTAAATAGCTGCCTAATGACCACTTTCCTATCAATAGCAGAGAATTCAAAATTAGAATTTGTTCAATTTAGTTCTAAGGCTATGGGAAAACTGGAAATGGTAGATGGGAAATATATGATGAGTTTAGTGACACTGAAGCCAGTAGTTACAATAGCAGATGAAGAGAGTAGGGAAAAGGCTGTAAAGGTATTAGGGAAGGCTGAAACTGCATGTCTGGTATCTAATTCTATAAAATCGACCATTGTTTTCGAGCCGGAAGTGAGGGTGAAATAGGGCCTGAAAGCCATTTAGAATCCTGACCAAAATCAGCTTCTGCGACGCTTTACGTCATATTCTGCCAGCAGATACAGTAATACTTTTGTATAAAGGGATGATATGGAAAATATGGCCAGACTAGAATTTACGAAAAATATAGATTTGCTATCATTTGTAGATAAGCTGGAGCGTTATCATTATGATGTGATAGAATTACTATGTACTGAAGCACAGAAACAGGCTTCTAAAGTGAATGAAATAGAAGTGAATCAAGCTACATCTCAATACAGTGCATTGTGTAATAGGCTTATTGAGGAGATGAAGCTCTACATAAAGAATAAAAAAGAGAATTTACTACCATACCTACGCAAAATAGCAGAAAAGGAATCAGAAGATCATGATTGTCAAAACTGCTCAGGTGGGGGTAAGTGCAATTTGCAACACGACCTGCAACTTTCTGAATTGAAAGAGTCTCACATGCATATCAAGGATATTTTATATCGCCTGCAAATGGCCACCTTGCCTCTGTATTCAGAAACCATATATCCGGATGTGTATAGGATATTACGTAATCAGATGGCATTACTAGAAAACAGTTTTGGAGAATTATTCTCATTGGAAGAAACTTATTTGATCCCAAAAGTAGAAGAAGCTCAAAAGAACATCAATGCTAACCATTAATGAAAAGCCTGTGACCTTTGCTGGCCCACACAGTAAAGTAGATGTACTGTGCTACCATTGTGGAACACCTTGTATCAGCGACTCAATAGCAATAGAAGACAAGGCTTTTTGCTGTGATGGATGCAAATTGGTATATGAGATATTGAATGAGAATGGGCTTTGTGATTACTACAAATTACAATCGCACCCGGGGCTATCTCAAATAAAGCCTATCAGAAATGATAAGTATTCTTACCTAGACAACGAAGAAATAACTAAACCATTATATAAGTTTACAAATGGAGACTATACTATAGTCACATTTTATATACCTGGAGTACATTGTAGTTCGTGTATGTGGTTGCTGGAGCATTTGCATAAGGTGAATAGTAATATTATTGAGAGCCGATTGAATTTTACTACCAAAGAAGTAACCATACATTTTTCAAGAGAAAGAATAAACATACGTGCGATAACAGAGCTACTGGCTACCATTGGGTATGAACCATATATTAGCCTTGATGAAGTAGATAAGAAAAAGTCAAAAATATTTAATAAGCAGAAAATATATAAACTAGGTGTTGCGGGTTTTTGTTTTGGCAATATCATGATGATGAGTTTTCCTGAATATTTATCACATAAAACAGGAATAGAAGACCAGTACTCGCATTTATTCAGGTATTTGAATTTATTATTAGCTATACCTGTTTTCTTTTATAGTGCCTCAGAGTTTTTTGTGACAGCATGGAAGGGTTTACAACAAAAGATTTTGAATATAGATGCACCAATAGCATTGGCAATAGTTATCACTTTTGCACGTAGTGTAGCTGAAATAGCTACCAATACAGGAGCCGGATATTTGGATAGTATGAGCGGCATCGTTTTCTTTATGTTAGTAGGTAGAGTGGTTCAAGAGCGAACTTATAAGTCTATATCATTTCACAGAGATTATAAATCTTATTTCCCAATTGCAGTGAATGTGATCACTAAAGATGGGGTGGTTAGTAAGGGGCTACAGGATCTTAAAGAGAAAGATATTGTGCAACTACATAATGATGAAATAATACCAGCAGATTCAATAGTTGTTAAAGGAAATGCTTATGTCGACTATAGTTTTGTTACAGGTGAGAATGAGCCAGTGACAGTGAAGCAACAAGAGATGGTATATGCCGGCGGTAAACAAGCCGGTGGGGAATTGGTGTTGCAAGTAGTGAAACCAGTAGCCGGTAGTTATCTTACTTCATTATGGAATCATTATGCATTCAGTAAAGATAAACAGGAAAAGAATGATGCCAACAGTGCCATACACATGTTGAGTAGATATTTCACTTGGGTATTATTGTCCCTTACCGTATGTACCGGCGTGTTTTGGGCTATAAATGACCCCAGCAAGATAATGGTAAGTACCACTGCAATGTTGATAGTAGCTTGTCCATGCGCATTATTACTTACCAGTACATTTACTAATGGAAACTTATTGAGGATTTTTAGCAATAATGGACTTTTTCTGAGAGATGCCACAGTCATTGAGCAGCTTTCGAAAATAGATCAGATCGTTTTTGATAAGACAGGAACGCTTACACAAAGAAATGCAAGTGATACATATGTAGAGGCTAATGTTGAAAAGGTTAAGGTAAGCGGATATGAGCTGACTGATATAGAAAAGGATATGTTGTATTCTGTAGTTTGCCCTAGTCAGCACCCATATAGCAATGCAATTGCAACATGGTTAGGAGTGCGTAATATTATTTCTGCAGATGAGTGGAAAGAACTATCTGGTAAAGGATTGGAAGCAAGAATAAATGGGAATAGCATATTGGTAGGGTCTTATAGTTTTGTAGGAATATCAAATGAAAATAGTAATATAGAAAAGTCTGCCGTGTATGTGAAGATGAATGATAAGGTAACAGCATTCGATTTTTCATTGATGTTGAGAGAGTCCATACCGCAGATCATTTCATCGTTAAGAGAGCAATATCAATTATCTCTTTTGTCTGGAGATAATGATAAACAAAGATCTTCACTTAGTAATTTATTTAGTAACAATAGTGAGTTGCTATTTGAGCAAAAGCCCATAGACAAATTACAATACATAGAAACGTTACAGCAAAAAGGTAAACACGTAATGATGATAGGTGATGGGCTAAATGATGCCGGGGCATTACAACAAAGCAATGTAGGTATTACATTGGCCGATGATATTAATAACTTCACCCCGTCTTGTGACGCCATTTTAGATTCAAAAAGATTTGCATTATTACCATCTGTTTTAAAACTCGCCAAAGCTTCTAAGACAATTATCGGCTTCACATTCTTTATTTCTATACTATATAATTTTGTTGGGTTATATTTTGCCATGTGTGGGTTGATGAAACCCATGACTGCAGCTATTCTCATGCCATGTAGTACCCTTACTATAGTACTAATTACCAGTGGGATGAGCAGCGTCATTGCAAGGAGTTTGGGACTAAGTCTGAAGGATAATTTATAGGAAACTGACCAATATCAGTTTTTTACTTGAGTACTGTCATAAACTATGCATTTAGCTGTAGATACATTTGTTATAGTAAAGTACGAATTAAAATTTATTATATCATGAGCGCATTATTTGTTTTAGTAATGATCAGTTTAGGCATTGCCGCTCTATTTCTTGGTGCTTTTATATGGAGCGTGAGAAGTAACCAATATGAAGATCAGAAAGGATCGGCAATGAGGATGTTATATGATGATGAAGTACAGAAAAATCTTTTTAAATAACAATATCAAGGCAGACTATGAGTAATTCTTCAAATCCATTCGGGGGTTCACATGTAGGACATGATACTTTTTCACCCGCATTAGAAACCGACAAATTCTTTTACGATAATAAGATCGTAAAAATGTTTGCATTCGCCTCACTTTTTTGGGGCATTGTGGGTATGCTGGCAGGTATATTAGCAGCATTCCAGTTAGTTTTTCCGGCCCTTAATTTAGGATTGGCAGCAACCACATTTGGTAGGGTCAGGCCAGTACATACAAATGCGATCATTTTTGCCTTTGTGGGTAATGGTATTTTTATGGGGGTGTATTATTCATTGCAACGCCTTTGTAAAGCCCGTATGTTCAGTGATAAGCTGAGCAAAATACATTTCTGGGGATGGCAGTCAATCATTGTTTTAGCAGCCATTACACTGTTAGCAGGATTTACATCCGGTAAGGAGTATGCGGAATTGGAATGGCCAATAGATATCCTGATAGCATTGATATGGGTGGTTTTTGGATGGAACATGTTTGGGACCATATTGAAACGTCGAGAACGCCATTTATATGTGGCAATATGGTTTTATATCGCCACATTTGTTACTGTAGCAATGTTACATATTGTTAATTCATTTGAAATACCATTCAGCTTCATGAAATCATACTCATGGTACGCTGGTGTTCAAGACGCTCTTGTACAATGGTGGTATGGTCATAATGCGGTAGCATTCTTCCTGACAACTCCATATTTAGGTTTGATGTATTATTTCATGCCTAAAGCTGCAGGTCGTCCAGTATATTCATACAGACTTTCTATTATCCACTTCTGGGCTCTTATTTTCTTGTATATATGGGCAGGCCCACACCATTTGTTATATACTGCATTGCCAGATTGGGCACAATCTTTAGGTACAGTATTTTCAATAATGTTGATTGCGCCATCATGGGGTGGAATGTTGAACGGTTTGTTGACATTACGTGGTGCTTGGGATAAAGTACGTGAAGATCCGGTTCTTAAATTCATGGTAGTAGCGGTTACTGCATATGGTATGGCTACATTCGAAGGACCAATGTTGAGTCTGAAAAGTGTAAATGCGATCAGTCACTTTACTGACTGGACTATTGCACACGTACACGTAGGTGCATTAGGATGGAATGGGTTCTTGACTTTTGGTATTATGTATTATTTGATACCTAGAATATTCAGAACACAACTGTATTCAAAGAAACTTGCTAATACACACTTCTGGATAGGTACTTTGGGTATTGTTTTCTATACCGTTCCTATGTATTGGGCCGGATTCATGCAAAGTCTTGCATGGAAGGAATTTACACCAGAAGGTACTTTAAAATATCAATTTTTAGATACAGTAAAACAAATGCAACCATTTTACTTAATGCGTGGAATTGGTGGTGTTTTATTCCTGATAGGTGCTTTGGTAATGGCATACAACTTGATCAAGACTGTGAAAATGGGTAGTGTACTGAATGATGAACCTACTGAAGCAGCTCCATTGAGTAAAGTTTATGTTCCTCATGCCACACAACACTGGCACAGATGGATAGAAAGTCGCCCTATTCAAATGTTAGTGCTGAGTTTAGTATTGGTAGCAATAGGTGGTGCGATAGAAATGATACCTACTTTCTTGGTAAAATCTAATATCCCTACAATTGCAAGTGTTAAACCATATACACCATTAGAACTGCAAGGACGTGATATTTATGTGAGGGAAGGTTGTTACCTGTGTCATAGCCAAATGATCCGTCCATTCAGAAGTGAAGTGGTAAGATATGGTGAGTACTCTAAAGCCGGTGAATTCATTTACGACCATCCGTTCCAATGGGGTAGTAAACGTACTGGTCCTGATCTGGCACGTATTGGTGGTAAATATCCAAATAGCTGGCATTTCAACCATATGTATGAGCCATCCAGTATCTCGCCTGGAACAATTATGCCTAATTATCCATGGTTATTTAAAAATGATCTAGATACAGCAATAACACCTGCTAAGATAAGAGCTATGCAGACTTTGGGTGTACCTTACCCTGCAGGATTCGATATAATAGCAAATGCAGATCTGATTCGTCAAGCGGAGGGAATACGTGATAATCTTGCTAAAGACAATATCAAAGTGAAGAGTGATAAAGAGATCGTTGCACTGATAGCTTATCTGCAAAGAGTGGGTACAGATATCAAACTGGAACATAAAACAGTAGATAAAAAGTAACCAATAAATTATTTAGGTATGAAATTCATCAATTATTTGGAGCATATAACCGGGGTTGGAATCTTCCCTCTTATTTCACTCATAATATTCTTTGTATTCTTCACGGTATTGCTTTTATGGGTATCGAAAGCGGATAAGAAGTATATCAATATGATGAAAAGCATTCCTTTCCCGAGTAATGAAAATGAATAATTATTAGTCAATATCAAAAGGCATAACATGCGATTAAATAATAAAATATCCCTGATCATTGCAGCAGCCATCCTGCTTCTTCCATCTGTTGTTCTGGCTAATGTTCCTAGTGGACAGGCAAAGGACGGTGGTTATAACATGGTACTTATCAGTTTGATAGGTTTGATGTTGGTTTTGCTGTTCGTAATATGGATGCTGGCAAGTACGTTGCGCCAATTAGCTACTGCAGTAAGAGATAAGATGCGAATAGAAAAGGATAAGGCATCAGGAGTCATTAAGGCCATGCTATTATTCTTTGCATTAAGTATCCCTTCTTTAAATGCAAAAGCTGCTGCTGTGGCTGATACAACATCAAAGGCAATTGCTCCTGTTTCTAAGTACATCGACGGTATAGCAAAAGATGACTTTTATACGATAATGATGGTCATCGCGCTTGAGCTTATTGTTGTCTTTGCATTGGTCATCTATATCAGAATGTTGCTTCGTGGCCTTAACAGTAAGGTAGAAGTGCCTGGTGTTGTAGAACCCAAAAAGAGTTGGTTTTGGGATGAATTTAATGCTGCAGCATCTATTGAGAAAGAAAAGGACATCCTTTTGGATCACAATTATGATGGAATACAAGAATTAGATAATAGTTTACCCCCATGGTGGAAATACGGTTTCTATTTAACAATAATCGTTGGGGTTATCTATTTATACCGTTTCCATGTATCACATGATGGCATGAGTCAGAAAGAAGAATATGCAGCTGAAATGCAGAAAGGTGAAGATGATAAGGCAGCATATCTTGCAAAATCTGCAAATAATGTAGATGAGAATACAGTAACACTTCTTACTGATCCTACTGCAATTGGAGAAGGTAAAGATTTATTCCAAAAGAATTGTATTGCTTGCCATTTGGCAGATGGTGGTGGTGTAGTAGGCCCTAACCTTACTGATGAATACTGGTTACATGGTGGTGGAATAAAGGATATATTCAAAACAATCAAGTATGGTTGGCAAGATAAAGGAATGAAGAGCTGGAAAGATGATTTTTCGCCTAAGCAAATACAGGAATTAGCAAGTTTTGTAAAATCATTAAGAGGAACACATCCTGCAACCCCTAAGGCTCCACAAGGTGAATTGTACATAGAGGCAGGTTCAGAGTCTAATAAGGCAGATAGTTCTAAGAGATAGTTCCAAGAATAGCGCATACTATTCAAATGGTAGCGACAAAATAGAGTAAATGAACAATAGTAGTAGTAAGGACCCGAAGATAGATTCCTTTAGGAATAAAATTTCAACCGTAGATCAAAAAGGGAAACGCGTATGGCTTTTCCCTCAAAAACCAGGAGGTCGTCTATATACAGCACGAACTTTGGTTACGTTAGTCTATTTGTTGGTCTTTTTTGGATTACCGTTTATAAAGTATAATGATCATCCAATCTTTCTTATTAATATTCTTGCTCGCAAGTTTATCTTGTTCGGGCAAATATTTTGGCCGCAAGATTTTTTCATTTTTGCATTGGGAATGATCGTTTTTATAGTGTTCATTGCTCTTTTTACGGTTGTTTTTGGTAGGATATTTTGTGGATGGGCTTGTCCTCAGACCATTTTCATGGAAATGGTTTTTCGTAAAATAGAATATCTGATAGAAGGAGATGCACAAGCACAGAAAATGCTTACCAATGGTCCTTGGAATACAGAGAAAATACTGAAGAAAGGAACTAAGATCATTGTTTTCTGGGCAGTAAGTTTTCTTATTGCAAATACTTTCTTAGCATATATAATAGGGGTAGATGAGTTAGGGAAATTGATCACAGAACCTTTGTCTCAGAGTATTGGTACACTTTTCTCTCTCATAATATTTACTTCTGTATTCTTCTTTGTATATCTATGGATGAGAGAACAGGTATGTACAGTGATATGCCCTTACGGACGTATGCAAGGAGTACTACTAGATAGAGATTCTGTAATAGTAGCATATGATTATAAAAGAGGGGAGGAGAGAGGGAAGTTTCATAAGAATGAAGTTCGTTCTATTGGTGATTGCATTGATTGTGCACAATGTGTAAAAGTTTGCCCTACAGGTATTGATATTCGCAATGGCACTCAATTGGAATGTACTAACTGTACAGCCTGTATTGATGCCTGTAACAAAATGATGAGTGCTGTAGGGCTGCCTACAGGATTGATAAGATATGCTTCTGAAAATAATATCTCAAATAAAGAGCCTTGGCACCTGACATGGCGCATGAAAGCATATACAATTGTTATGTGCCTATTGTTAGGGGTATTAACTTGGTTGCTTGCCAGTAGAACAGATGTTGGTGTTACCGTGTTACGTACACCTGGGCAATTGTATCAAGAACAACCTAATCATCAAATGAGTAACTTGTATAGTTATAAGATCCTAAATAAGACGTTTAGAAATAAAGAGATAGTTTTAAAGCCCGAGAATTTTGTAGGTACTATTAAATTAGTAGGAGAGACAAAGTTGTTAATACCCAAAGAAGGAATAGTGGCAGGTACAATGTTTATTTTTATTGATAATGATAAGATCAAAAACAGGAAGACTCAATTGAAAATTGGTGTTTACGAAGGAAATGAAAAGATTAATACTATTAGTACCTCTTTCTTAGGACCGTTTGATGGTAATTAATTGTTGAACTCTAATATATAACTATATGAAACTAGGATGGGGATGGAAAATTGCTGTATTGTATGGTGGCTTTGTTGCACTCATACTTGTTTTAGTAATAGCCAGCAATTACCAAAAAATTGATCTAGTATCATCTAAATATTATGATGCTGAATTGGCTTATCAAAAGGTTATTGATGCAGATAAGAACCAGACAGCATTATCGATGCCGGTAAATATACACGCTAATGAAAGTGCCGTATCCATCGAGTTTCCTGAAATGTTCAAAGACAAAGCAATAACAGGTGATATTGAGTTTTATGCTCCTGTAAATTCTGAATGGGATCGTAATTTTCAAATCAATACACAAAATAACATTGCTACTATATTACGTAGTTCTTTGCGTAATACTCGTTATACTGTCAAGGTTAGTTATAAAGTAGATGGTAAAGACTATTACCAAGAATCTGAAATATTTTTGCACTCATAATGAATAATGTAACTCTTACAATGGCGCTACTTATGGGCTTCACAGGCAGCCTGCATTGTGCAGGTATGTGTGGGCCTATCATGTGGATAATGCCATTTCAAGTTTATTCAGGGTTTAAAAAAGCTATTGCTATCGCGTTGTACCATGCGGGTAGGATTTCTGTATATGCGCTAATGGCTGTCGTTTTACATTCCTTTAGAAGCCTTTTTGCTCCGCAAGTACAACAATCTATTTCTATTATTCTTGGATGCGGTATGTTATTGATTGGCATACTTTCTTTTATTCCCAATCATTCCTTGAAAGTTAGACTACCTTGGACTGAATATGTAAAAAGTAAATTAGGTAGTGTAATTGGTAAGCCCGGGCTTATTATGCTTACTTCTGCCGGATTATTAAATGGTTTACTTCCTTGTGGGCTTGTATATATGGCACTTTCAGCATCAATGTCGGTACCTACTTCTATCAACGCTGTCGCTTTTATGTTTGCATTTGGTGTAGGTACTGTGCCTATGTTGATTGGGATAACAATTTTGAAAAGTAAGTTGTCTTTTTTGCAGTATAGGCAAATCAAGAAATTAGTTCCAATTGTTGTTTTTGTTTTCGGTTTTCTTTTTATTCTTCGAGGTATGAATTTAGGTATACCTTATATCAGTCCTAAAGTTGAAGTTGCCCAACATGGGATAAAATCATGCTGTTGTCATAAGTAATTTTCGAAATATAATCTATTGTAATAGATAATATATATATCTAAAATAATCTTATACGAAAATTAAAAACTGATTTTAATCAGTTTTTTAGCTGATTTCGGTCATCAGTATCGAAACGTTAGCTATAGATATTTGTTATTATGTCAGATGATAATTCCACGATAACTCAATTAGATTCGGATTTAAAGAAAATCAAGGTACTTTTGAGCATGCCATTTACTTCTTTAAATAATGATTCTTTTCAGGCACTATTCAATTATGCAAGTATTGGTATATTGATTACCAATTCTAGGGGTGAGATATTAATGGCAAATAAATACATAGATCACCAATTTGGTTATAGTGAGAATGAAATTATAGGCCATGAAATTGAGACATTAATACCACCACGGTATAAAGACCGCCACGTTCAACATCGTGAGAAATATACAAATGACCCACATAGTCGACCTATGGGTTTGGGTATGGAGCTATCTGCATTAAGAAAAGATGGTTCTGAATTTCCTGTAGAAGTAAGTTTGGGTTACTATAGTGTAGGTGGAGAAAAATATGCGTTAGCTTTTATTACTGATATTACTCAAAGAAAGGAAACTGAACAAGCAATTATTCAACTGAATGCACATCTAGAACAAAAAGTAAAAGAAGATACTCAATCTTTGGCTTTAACTGTTGAACAATTAAGTAATCAGATTAAAGAAACAGAGAGGAAGGATATTGAATTACAGAGAGTCAATAATTTTTTGAATAATATCTGGAATCATGCTGGTGCTATCATTTTTGTTTGCGATAAGAATGGTGTAGTACAATTTTTTAATCCTGCTGCTGAAAAGGCATTAGGGTATTTATCTTCTGAAATTGTAAACAAGCATACCTTAGATATTTTCCACACTCCAGATGAGCTGGAAAGTAGAGCTGCAGAGCTTTCAGAAGAATTGGGAAAAACGATCAAGCCTAATTTTGAGGTTTTTGTAGCTATCAACCAATTGGGAAAAGGTACAGATCAGGAATGGCATTATTTAAGAAAAAATGGAAGTAATTTTTTCGTTTCGTTAGATGTAACACCTCTTAAAGATGCTCGTAACAATATAACCAGCTATTTAGGAATAGCGATTGATATTTCTGAAAAGAAAAAAGCTGAAGGAGAATTACGAGCTGCTCTACAAAAGGAAATGGAATTGAATGAATTGAAGTCTCGATTTGTGTCAATGGCATCCCATGAATTTAGAACACCCTTAAGTGCCATTGCTTCGTCTGCTTTTCTTTTATCAAAATACTCAAAAACAGAAGAACAAACTCAAAGAGAAAAGCATATACATAGAATTACATCATCTGTAACCTCATTAACAGAAATTTTAAATGACTTCCTG
>Ga0194037_1002733_pt1 | contig 11381 bp, 11 predicted proteins | sample JunL306m_MetaG_FD_148653 | JGI IMG/M metagenome (GOLD analysis project Ga0194037, IMG submission 148653) | Anoxic zone freshwater microbial communities from boreal shield lake in IISD Experimental Lakes Area, Ontario, Canada - Jun2016-L304-6m | ecosystem: Environmental > Aquatic > Freshwater >...
CATACATACTATGCAAAGCACATGCCAAGAACACTAACAGCTTTATTTCAACCACTTAGGCTATTTTCAAACATCAAAATCACAACCTTTATGTATAAATAATTAGCTATAGAATACATTTATGTAGGGTACAGACTTTTTAAACACCGAAAAAATGTAAAAATATGCACAGTGTTTTTTGAGGAAAGCCTTCTAACCACATAAACTATAGAACCAGATTTTTAAACACTTAAAATCTAATTCAAAAAGAAGGGTTGTAATGGCAATAAAAAAAATCTCCAAAAGGGATGGAGACCAAGCCTTCTTTTATGATTTTATGGGGCATTCTATTCCTGTACCATTTTGACTATCTTCTGTTTGTCAAATCCTTTTGTGACTAAGCTGTCAATCAATGAATTGTACAAGGTTTCGTCCATGGTTTTGGTGCGTGAAAGTATCCACAGCGTTTTTTGTTTAGGGTCAGAAACGATAGCCCATTTATAGTCCTTGTCTAAATCTATGATCCAGTAGTCACCCTTGAATGGCCAGAAAAATTGCACTTTCAATTTGGCATTTCCACTGTTGGGTACCACAAATGCCTTACCGGTGATTTCATTAGGCTTTCCATTTTTAGTGGATTGGTTGAACACCTTAATAAAATCGTCTGTTGCGGAATATGTTGCGCGAACATTGCTGCACCCACGTTCGAAAAACTGCGGGTAAGAGGCTAATTCATACCAAGTACCGACATAACGTTTCAAATCGACTGAGGAAACTGTTTTTAAATTCACGTTTTGTTTACATGCAGTACATCCTATAGCGATAAAAAGAAAGGGGAAAATGGGTTTCAATTGAATTTTCATTGGATTTCTTTGTTAAATAAAACTTTCGTGAAGTATGAAAACGTTTATATTTAGAGTTAAAACGCTTCATTACAGGAATTAGTTGAGCAAAAGAAAAAAAAAATGTACTTTTGTGCCTTTCCATTGATAAAATGGAAGGTTTTTAATTGTAAATTATCTCATAATGATACTCAATTATATTTGGATTGGTTTTTTGGGCATAGCGTTTTTAGTGGCGCTGGTGCAATTACTTTTTTTTGGTAACACGCAGATTTTCTCAGACATAATGACCGCAGCATTCGGTTCAGCCAAGTCGGGATTTGAAGTTTCACTGGGCTTAACCGGTGCTTTGTCGCTGTGGTTGGGCGTAATGAAAATAGGCGAAAAAGGGGGTGTTCTGGAACGACTGTCGCGTGTGGTGGCACCTTTCTTCGTGAAGATATTCCCCGAAATCCCAAAAGGGCATCCAGCATTGGCAAGCATGTTTATGAACCTGTCGGCCACCATGTTGGGACTCGACAATGCCGCCACACCCATGGGTCTGAAGGCCATGCGCGAAATGCAGGAACTCAATACAGAAAAAGACAAAGCGTCCAATTCCATGATATTATTTTTGGTATTGAATACTGCCGGGCTCACGCTAATTCCTATAAGCGTAATGGTTTATCGGGCTCAACTGGGAGCAGTAAATCCCGCCGATGTCTTCATACCTATCCTATTAGCTACTTTTATCGCCTTCATTGCAGGACTTATCAGTGTGGCGGTGGTTCAGAAGATAAATCTTTTCAACCGTGTGGTTATGGGAACTTTGGGTGGCTTACTGACATTGATTGGTGGAATAATATATTTCCTAAACGGATTACCAAAAGAACAAATTGCACAATACTCTGGCCTGGCAGCTAATTTTATTCTTTTCTCCATTATCATCAGCTTCATTACCATGGCAGTCATCAAGAAGGTGAATGTATATGATGCATTTATCGAAGGAGCAAAAGAAGGCTTTCAGGTGGCAATAGGCATAATACCTTATCTGATAGCTATTTTAGTCGCCATTGGGATGTTCAGAGCTTCTGGAGCATTGACTTTTCTAACAGATGGTATCCGTTTTATTGTTGGGCTTACTGGTATTAACACAGAATTTGTGGAAGCATTGCCTACCGCACTTATGAAACCATTGAGTGGCAGCGGGGCACGGGGCATGATGATTGAAACCATGAAACTGCATGGAGCTGATTCGTTTGTTGGTAGACTTTCAAGCATTATTCAGGGTTCAACCGATACAACTTTCTATATCATAGCGGTTTACTTTGGCTCGGTGGGAATAAAAAACACTCGTTACGCCATTCTTTGCGGATTGTTTGCTGATGCGGTTGGAATTACTGCAGCAGTTTTGTTGGGATATTTATTTTTTCACTAGGAATCGGTCGCCAGTCTACGGTCTACAGTCAACAGACTTCAGTTGGTAGACTTTGGAATATATTCGTCAGATACTAGTCCACAGTTTGAAGAATGGTGTAAAGTTTGAAAAATGAAGACAAATGATTCAAAGACTGTAAAATTGTATATTGAAGACTGTAAACAATAGACTTGTGACCGGAGACTGAAGACTGGTGACAAAAAATAAAAATTATGATACAATATATTGCAGAGGAAATAGAACTTCCCACTTTAGAAAAACGAAACATTAGTCGCTGGATTAAAGAAACGGCGGCTGAATATGGCAAAAAGGTGGGCGAGATTGCTTACATTTTTTGTTCGGATGCACGCATTCTGGAGGTAAACAAACAATTTTTGAACCACGATTATTATACTGATATAATAACTTTCGATTACACCGAATCCAACATTATTTCCGGAGATATTTTTATTAGCGTAGATACTGTAAAAAGTAATGCTGAAGAATTCGGAGTGACTTTTCAAGCTGAAATACAACGAATTATGATTCATGGAATTTTACATTTGTGTGGACAAGATGATAAAACACCCGATTTACGATTAGAAATGACCCGAAAAGAAGATTTAGCCATCAATAGGTTGAAAATAAAGGGTAGTTAAGCTTATTTATTATATAAGAAATTGGTTATACTATCAACTCACTAATTTTCCAATTTAATGTTAAATAAAGTATTGACAATGAAGGCTATTTATCAAAATTAAAAGATTATCACTACTTTTGTTGCTGCATTTTTGTCATATCGACAAAATTAAAACGTATAAAACACGTTGTATATCTAATTAATTAAACTCATTTCACGAATATGAATTTAAAAATGATTAGATTTATCGGACTTTGTATATTGTGCCTGATGTTTACGAAAGCTTCAGCACAGGAAGTCTACAAAGCCGAAATAGGGATTAACGCGGGAGGAGCTTATTATTTAGGCGATGCCAACAATCAGCTGTTCAAGAACATGCAGCCTGCTTTTGGTGGTTTTTTTCGCTACAAGTTCAATCCTAGATTGGCTCTAAAAGTGGAATTATTAAGTACGAGCATTAAAGGTGATTTTGTTGCTGATAACATACTCTACAAGTTAAATAAGTCGGTGAATTCAGCTGATATTGTTGGAGAATTCAACTTTTTTGATTTTGAGAAAAACAAAAACAATCGGTTTAGTAAGACTTTTTCGCCGTATATTTTTGCAGGAATTGGTGGAATGACAGGCATGTACACTGGTCAAAAGATACCAATACTTGGTATTCCTTTCGGAGTGGGTATGAAATTGAAGCTTGCCGACCGTTGGAATTTACATGCACAATGGTCAAATAAACTATTATTGGCAGATAATTTGGAACAGAATACAGATCCAACATTAAGTACTGCTTTAAATAATCCGGGCAATTTGAACGGCAGCAATATTTTTAACAACGATTTACTTTCGACAGTAACCATTGGAATAAGCTTTGACTTTTGGGAAACTAAATGTGACTGCAAAAGTGGTGTAAGTAAAAATGGCAACTATAAAAAACGCCACAAATAACAAGAAAACAAACAAGGAACATGTCATCCTATATAGAAAAAATAGATAAAACCCGTCTGCCCAAACACATAGCCATTATAATGGATGGCAATGGTAGATGGGCTAAAGAGCGTGGATTAGATAGGATTATTGGACATCAAAACGGAGTAATATCTGTAAGAGAAACTACTGAAGCAGCTTCAAAAATAGGAATTGAATACTTAACATTATATACATTTTCGACAGAGAATTGGAGCAGACCACAAATAGAAGTGGATGCATTGATGGAATTATTGATAGACACTATTGAGAAAGAAACGCCCGATTTGAATAAAAACAATGTTCGATTAATGGCCATTGGCGATTTAAGTAGATTGCCGGGTAATGCGAGCGACAAACTGCAACGATGCATTGCTCAAACTAGCCAAAACACTGGTCTTTCACTGGTATTAGCTTTAAGCTATTCGTCACGTTGGGAAATTGCCAATGCGATAAAAAACATAAGCAAGGAAGTAAAAGAAGGTAAGTATTCTATTGAAGAAATTAACGACGAGCTAATAAGTAGTCATCTAACTACCAATACAATACCCGACCCAGACTTGCTAATTAGAACAAGTGGTGAAGTGCGAATAAGTAATTTTTTGCTTTGGCAAATAGCATATACAGAGTTATATTTTACTCAAACACATTGGCCAGCATTTAGGGAAGAAAATTTTTACGAAGCCATATTTGATTTTCAACAACGTGATAGACGCTTTGGAAAATGCCAGTAAATTTATTCGTTTGAAATTTTGACGAAACCACTGGATTTATATAAAAAAGACATTAGACTACAATACAAACTTATGCATAACAAAACCCTGTTTTCTTTTTCATTGCTATTCCTTCTGAGCCAGCTACTTATAGCACAAACAAAAATAGAAAAAGACACTGCCACAGCTTCTAGCAAAGATTCGCTAAACTTACCCGTAATTGAATACTCCAACTCAGCTCCAAAATACGAAATTGCTGGCATCAAGGTTACTGGTGCTGATAATTACGAAGATTTTGTACTTATTGGCTTTTCTGGACTTGCCGTTGGTGACATTGTAAACATTCCAGGAGATGCAATTACTAGTGCTGTAAAACGTTTCTGGAAACAAGGACTTTTTTCGGATGTAAAGATACTGGCTACAAAAATAAAAGACGGAAAAGTCTGGTTGACTATTGATTTAAAACAACGTCCACGGGTGTCTGAAATCAATTTCAACGGGTTAAAAAAATCGGAAAAAGAAGATTTGGAATTGAAAATAGGTATTGTAAAAGGAAATCAAATTACACCCAATATTTCGGATAGAGCAAAAAAAGTGATTGAGAAATTCATGGAAGAAAAAGGATTTTTGAATGTACTTGTAAATGTGTATCAAAAAAACGACCCCAATAAACCTGGACATGTAATAGTGGACATTAATGTAGACAAAAAACTCAAAACAAAAATTCACCTACTTGTTTATTCTGGAAATACTGCCCTGACACACAACCAGATAAACAAGGTAATGAAAAAAACCAATGACCATAATTGGCGTAATTTTTTCCGTACAAAAAAGTTTGTAAAGGAAGAATATGACAAGGATAAAACTGCATTGATAGACAAATACAACGAAATAGGTTACCGTGATGCATATATTGTATCCGATAGCGTGGTGAAATTTGATGAGAAATCAGTAAACGTTTACATAAAGGTAGATGAAGGAAAAAAATATTATTTCCGCAACATCAAATGGGTGGGAAACACCATATATCCTTATGATTACCTGAATTCAGTGCTAGGAATTAAAAAAGGTGATGTTTATAATCATAAACATTTGATGGAACGATTGGAAACGGATGAAACGGATGCCGTAAGTAAACTTTACAAAGACCGTGGGTATCTTTTCTTTCAAATTGATCCTGTGGAAGTGCAAATCGACAAGGACTCTATAGACTTTGAAATGCGAATGTATGAAGGAAAACCTGCAACTATCAACGAGATAGGAATAAAAGGAAACACACGTGTTTACGAACATGTTGTACGTCGCGAATTACGCACCAAACCGGGTCAACTGTACAGTCAAGAAGCGTTGATGCGTTCATTGCGTGAATTGGCTCAAATGGGGCATTTTGACCCTGAAAAATTAAAACCAGACATTCAACCAAACCAAGAAAATGGAACGGTTGACATCAATTATGAACTAGAAACCAAAGGTAGCGACCAAGTTGAATTCTCTGCTGGTTGGGGTTCTACAGGTATTGTAGGAAGTATTGGTTTGAAATTTAGCAATTTTGCCATTCAGAACATATTCAAACCCGATACTTACAGAATTGTACCACAAGGGGAAGGACAAACCTTCTCATTGAACGCTCGAACCAATGGCCAGTCATATTCATCTGTAAGCATGTCATTCTTAGAACCATGGCTCGGTGGAAAACGTCCAAATTCACTTTCATCATCAATTTATTACTCTTCACAATCTGCAGTAAGTGACCGTTACGCTTCAAGTTATAGCAGCTATTCAAGTTCTATGTACAGTGGAGGTTATAATAACTACAACAGTGGAGGTGCAAGTACAATGTACCAAAGCGAGATGGATCCAGGAAAATACATGCGAACCATCGGAGCTTCATTGGGTTATGGAAAACGATTGAATTGGCCTGATGATTATTTCGTATTTCAGGGTGAATTGTCTTATCAATTATTTATGCTAAAAAACTGGTTGTATTTACCACCATTAACAGACGGTAATTACAATAATATCAGCCTGGGTCTAACCCTTAGCCGTAGCTCAATTGACAATCCAATTTACACACGTAGTGGCTCAGCCTTTTCATTGGGATTAAAGATTACACCACCGTACTCTGCCATTAATGGAAAGAATTATGCCGATCCAAACATGACGAATGCCGAGCGTTATAAATTTATTGAATATCACAAATGGACATTTAGCGGTAAAACCTTTACTCCTATCTCTCCTGACAATAAATTAGTATTAATGAGTAGAGCAATGTTCGCCTATTTGGGACAGTATAATATAAATGCACGCTCTCCTTACGAAACCTTTATTATGGGTGGTGACGGAATGTCAAGCTACACTAGCTACGGAACTGAATATGTGGCAATGCGTGGATATACAAGCGGTTCACTAACGCCTTATGACTCCAAAATTGGAACAACAATGGGTTATTTGTACAATAAATTCACAATGGAACTTCGTTACCCATTATCGTTGGAACAATCAGCTACTATTTATGCACTTACATTTTTGGAAGCTGGTAACTGTTTTAATAAAATTGGCGACTATAATCCATTTGATTTGAAACGTACTGCTGGTGTGGGTGTTCGTATTTTCTTGCCTATGTTTGGTATGATGGGAATAGACTGGGGCTATGGTTTCGACAAAGTGAATGGAGCAAAAAGCGGTGGACAATTCCACTTTGTTTTGGGACAAGAACTGTAAATTCAGTTATCAGTTGACAGCAATCAGTTATCAGTTTACAGAATTAAGAGTTTACCCACAGATTTACATAGATTATTTGTTGACTGATGACTTATAACAGTTGACTGAAAAAACTTTGGCAAAGAATTTGTAATGAGAAATTCCATTGTATATAAAAGAATAATCGTTACGTAATCATTAAAGGAAAAGTAATATGAAAAAACTAATTATGTCGCTCTGTTTATTGGCAGGAATTGCATTTGCCGGTAATGCACAAAAATTTGCAATGGTAGATATGGAATACATTATGAAGAATATTCCTACTTACGAAACAGCAAATGAACAACTCAATCAGGTATCCAAAAAGTGGCAGTCGGAAGTTGAAGCTCAAATGCAGGAAGTACAGAAAATGTACAAAAACTATCAAACAGAAATTGTCTTTCTTTCGGAAGACATGAAAGTGAAGCGTGAAGAAGAAATTGTAGCCAAGGAAAAAGCAGCTCAAGAATTAAAACGCAGTTACTTTGGACCAGAAGGTGAGCTTTTCAAAAAACGTCAAAGCTTGATGAAACCAATTCAAGATGAAGTATATACAGCCATTCAGGAGTTGAGTAAAGAAAAAGATTACGAGCTTGTTTTCGATAAGAGTTCATCTGTAAGCGTACTTTTCACATCACCAAAATTAGATGTGAGTGATGCTATTCTTCAAAAATTGGGTTATTCGAAATAATTTTATACTTTTGCAGTCCATTTTTCAAATAAATATAAACAATTAAAAATAATAACATGTTAAAGAAAATTGCTCTCTTAATGCTTTTCGCATTACCAATCAGTTTGATGGCTCAAGAAGGAAAACTTGGTCATATCAACTCTCAAGAAGTTCTGTCGCTTATGCCAGAACGTGTAGTTATTGAAAAAACTATCAGTGATTTACAATCTCAATGGGAAAAAGAATTAGTGAAAATGCGTGAAGAATATTACGCTAAAATCAAGGAATTTCAAGACAAACAAGCTACTATGCCAGAAAGCATCAAAACAGCTCGTCAAAGTGAAATCGCTGAAATCGAACAACGCATAACCACTTTCAATCAAACAGCTAGTGCCGATTTGCAAAAGAAACAACAAGAATTATTTACACCGGTAGTTGAGAAAGTAAAAAAAGCCATCAATGAAGTAGGCACAGAAAACAATTACTTGTATATCTTCGATTTAAGCACACAAGGTATCATTTACCAATCTCCTAAATCAAATGACATTTCTGCATTGGTTAAGAAAAAACTGGGATTGAAATAATTATTAGTGATTAGCTATTAGTGATTAATGAATGCAAAAAAAGCCCTTTATGATAATTTCATAAAGGGCTTTTTTTTATCAAATGTTTTAAGTAGTCCAAAGGGTAATAAATCAACATTCGTGGACCCGAAAATCTCATTACCTTTCGAATTTGTTCCCTTCTATCGGATTTATAACAATGCACCTTACAGTCTTTGCAAGCTGATTTTTCCTCACCAAAAGGACATTTATCCAAACGTGCCAAAGCATAATTCTTTAACTGCTCGCAATCTGCGCACAAGTTATTCACTTTGTGTTTTTTCCTACAATAAAGTCCAATCATGTAGGTGACAGTGCGTTTTTCCGATTCAATTTTTCCCACGAATCCTATTTTTTAAGTTTTAGCAATTTCTCCAATTTCCCTTTGAAGCTGGTATTCTCCATAAAACCTGAAAAATTCTCAGCACCTGGGCCAAAAGCAAATACTGGGACTGGTACTCCAGAATGACTTTTTGTGGTAAAAGCAGCTTTCATTTCATCCGACCCGAATTTCCCGTTCAGAATTGTCATGCCACCCGTTTCATGATCGGCAGTAATAATTACTAAGGTATTTCCGTCCTTTTCTGCATAATCCAAAACCAACCCAACCGTTTTGTCGAAATCAAGCATTTCTTTTATTACTTGCTTGGCATTGTTATCGTGAGCAGCCCAATCAATCTGAGAACCTTCAACCATTAAAAAAAATCCTTTTTTATTGTGTTCCAAAACATCAATAGCAGCAATGGTTCCATCGGGTAACATGTTGCCACGTTCAGGCATGGCTGGGTTTTGATCATCGTAAAGCAATCCAGCCAATTTACCGGTTTTAATACGCTTTATACTTACCATATCATATGCTATCTGATAGTTTTTAGCCTTAAGTTCGTCAGTCAAATTTCGACCATCTGCTCGATTCTCAAAATACTTACGACCACCACCAATAAATACATCAATATCCGATTTCAAATAATCAGACGCAATTTCATCGTACATATTTCGGTCAATCTGATGAGCAATAAAGGAGGCGGGAGTAGCATGGGTTACCGCACAGGCAACTACAATACCGGTTGATAAACTATTCTTTTCGGCAAGTTCAAGAATTGATTCAACAGCGACAGAATCAACCCCCATACCAATCATGCCATTATTTGTTTTCACTCCACAAGCCAGAGCTGTTCCCCCCGCACCAGAATCAGTAGTGAAATTATTGGCAGAGTAGGTTTTCGAAAATCCAGAATAAGTGCATCGTTCCAAGGCAAGTTTATTTCCGTTGGCTACCATTCCCGAATAAATTTGGGCAATACCCATACCATCACCAATTAAAAAGACTATGTTCTTTGGTCTCTTTTGGGCGGAAACAGTTACAATGGATAGGAATAGAAATGAAATAATCAATGTTAAAACAGTAATATTTTTCATAACTGGCTGGATATTAGGGAATAAAAACGGTCTTAGTTCCTTGAGAATTTTATAATGCACCTGAAATACCCAACAATTCCTTGCGAATTGATTTTAACCGCTCCACTACCTCCTGTTGTTTCGCAATAACATCTTTTCTCTGGGTAAGTCTGCGTCTGGCACCGTCAAGGGTAAGCTTTTGTTCGTTTACCAAGTAGATAATTTGCTTGATAACTTGAATATCGTCAGTGGTATAGAACCTAGTACCTTTATCATTTCGCCGGGGTTTAAGCTGTTTAAACTCTTTTTCCCAAAACCGTAAATTCGATTGATTTACGTCAAACATTGTGGCCACTTCTGAAATGGAATAAAAGAGCTTTTCCATAATAATCAAACCTTTAAAATGAAAATTAATATCAAATCACTTTACTTGAGAACAAATTGAGATGAATAAAACAATTATAACAGAAATTGAGAAATTACTTGAGAATCTTTAAACGTTCACCAGCCTTGAGTTTATTACCACTTATGTGATTCCATTTCTTTAATTTGGCTACTGATACGCCATATTTTGCTGCTACAGCTCCCAAATTTTGACCGTGTTTTACTTTGTAATATATCACTTTTTCCGAGCCACTTGAAGCCAGTGGTGTAGGAACCTGTAATATATCTATTTCACTTCGTCGATTATTGATCAATTCGTCTGCTTTATAAGCCAACACTTCATCGTATTTAGTCATAAAGGTATTGACATAATTTAACGGCAAACACAAAACATAAGGTTTAATATTCCCAGGAATTATATCTTTTCGATATTGCGCATTCAACAAACGAAGCTCTTCAATTGGCAAATTCAGAACAGCTGCAACCTGCTCTAAATGAATCCTTTGATGCACCATAATAGTATCGGTCATTAAAGGCATATTTACAACCGCTGGGCACATGTTGTGTTCGGCCGCATAGTGAATTGAATAATTGGCAGCAATAAATATAGGTACATAACTTCTCGTTTCTCTGGGCAAAAATGGATAAATTGCCCAATAATCGCGTTTTCCACCCGATTTGCGTATGGCTTTATTCACATTTCCTGGACCACAATTATAGGATGCAATCACCAAATTCCAGTCGCCATAAATAGAATATAAATCCTTCATAAAATGGGCTGCGGCATTGGTTGCTTTTACGGGTGAAAGGCGCTCATCAACCAAACTGTTGATTTCCAGGCCATACATTCTACCAGTGCCAATCATTAGTTGCCACAAACCTGCTGCACCCATGCGAGAAACAATGGTGGTATTAAGGGCTGACTCAATGATGGATAAATATTTCAATTCCAAAGGTAAATTATTGGCACTCAGCACTTGTTCAAAAAGCGGAAAATAATACTTGCTCATACCCAACATATATTCTACTTGGGTACGTTTTCTGATGGTGTATAAATC
>Ga0194037_1002734_pt1 | contig 11380 bp, 3 predicted proteins | sample JunL306m_MetaG_FD_148653 | JGI IMG/M metagenome (GOLD analysis project Ga0194037, IMG submission 148653) | Anoxic zone freshwater microbial communities from boreal shield lake in IISD Experimental Lakes Area, Ontario, Canada - Jun2016-L304-6m | ecosystem: Environmental > Aquatic > Freshwater >...
CATTACTTTCCCATCAGCAACAACAGTGAAGTTCTCAGTTGCCAGCCTTAGCGGTGCTGGAACATTCAAGATAGCTAATGCTGGAACAGCTGCAACTGTCTGTACTTTGACTGTTGTTTCAGGAACAGGAACTTGCACCGTTGCTGGATCAGCTCTTGGTTGGACTTCAACAAACAACGCATTCGCTGCTTACTCAACTGATGCAAATGGACTGTCAAGTCTCATTGGTTCAACTACTGTAATTGCAGCTCCGAGCGTCACATACTCGAACAAGGCTTCATACACCGGTACTAACGGACAAACAGTTCTTTGGACTGCTACTTCAGATGCCAACGTTTATGGCTTTAACATCATTGCCACAAACACAACAACTGGAGCCACGACATCTGCAACAAAGAGCGGTGCTTGCACCTCTGGTTGCACGTACTTGTTCACGAACCTTGATGCAACTGCTTCATACTCATTCCAGCTCAGCGCATTTAATCCTGCTGCTGCACAGGCATATGGAACTTCATCAGGTGCATCGAGCGTTGGATACATTGCATCTTCAGTTGCAACTGCTGCAAGTGCCGCGGCGACACCATCAGGGCTTTCTGTAGCAACGACTGCTGCGACAGATGCAACTTCTGGAAGTTCTGCAACAGTTACATGGTCAGGTACACCTGAAGCTACTAATGCAACAACTACATACACAGTTACTGCAACTAGCCAGGCAACTTCTTCGGGCTCATACGCTGGTGGTGTTGTAACAACAGTTGTTGTTCCTGCTACTTCTACGACTGCAGTTTTGACTGGTCTACTCAGCGGTATTACTTACTTGTATTCAGTTATTGCTAACGGCTACTTGAGCGACTCAGCTGCAGTAACTACTTCAGCAGCGGTTCAAAACCCAGTTCAGCCAAGTGCACCAACTGGAGTCACGGTAACTGCAAGCGCCGCGGGAACCACACTCACTGTGAAGTGGACTACACCTTCAAATACAGGTGGTGCTGCTGTATGGGGATACCTAGTCTCAACTAGCCCAGCTCTTTCTGCTGGAACTTGCTACGCAGGATCAAACCAGGCTGCCGTATTCGCTGCTGGCCTTCTATCAGCTGGAAACACATGCACATTTACTGGTGCCTCAGTTAACACGAAGTACACAGTTTCTGTCTATGCATACAATGCCGGAGCAGTTTCAGCAGCAGCAACACTTCTTGGAACGGACCTCGCAACTAACTTCTCTGCAAGCGGTTCAGGCGGAGCACGTGCGGCTCTTGGGGTTACCAATTCAGATGTCACAGCTTTGAATGGTTACTGTACTGCTGTAGGTATTGGAGTCACAGGCGCAACACTTGCTGCTGTTAAGGCAACTGCAGCAACATGTGCAGGTGGACTACTCACAAGCGCTGCAGTTAACGCAGGTATTTCAGGCGCTCAAAATGCAAAAACAAATCTTTACATTGCTGCTGCTCTAGGTGTTGGTTACAAGAGTGTTGCTGGTACAGCCACTCTTACTACTCCAACTAATGCCGGCAAGCCAACAGGTGTAACTGCTTCAGTTGCGACCGGAAACGTTGTAACAGTTTCATGGACTGCCCCAGCTTCAAACGGTGGATCGGCTGTCACTGGTTACGTTGTTACTGCTTCTGCTGGAACAATTACAACTAGTACTTGTGTGGGTGCAACTGGTGACACAATCGCTCAGGCCACTCCTGATGTACTAACTGGAATTACTTCAACAAGTCTTACCTGTACGTTCAGTGATACAAACACTGCTGTCACATTCAAGGTTCAGGCTGTAAATGGTGTCTCAACCAATGGTGGACTTTCTGATTTCTCAGTCAAGTCTGCTGGTGTGAACACAATTGTTAAGCCTTACGCACCTACAGCAGCAGTTGTTGCAAACGTTGCTCCAACGACATCTACTGGTAACGGTGGAATCTATGTTGCATGGACAGCTTCTGCTACAACAGGAATTGCTGCTGCAACTTCGTACACAGTAAGTGTCGATGCTGGTACAGCTAATGCTGTTCTCGTAACAACGACTAACACCTTCTACGCGTTCCCAGCTTTGTCGAATGCAACTGTTCACTCAATCATTGTGTCTGCGGTAAATGCTGCAGGGTCAACTCCAGCGGCTGTTATTTTCAACGCTGCAGGTCAAGGTCTTGCAGCTGCACCGTCGAACCCAACACTGGTTGTTTCTAAGCAGGACACAACGTCAACATTGACACCTGGCTACACGCTTTCTTGGACTGCTGGTGCTTCAGCCTCTGGTTCAACAGTGCTTCCTGCTACCTACCGTGTAGTTGGAATCAGTGCCCTGAACGCTGTAATCACTGACCAGACAACATCTGCAACAACACTTTCGTTGCCTTACGTTGCTGGTGAGACGTTCACTGTTTACCAAATCACTGCTGGTGGAACATCGACTGGAACAACAGGAACTGTTTACACAAACGCTTCTGTGCCAGGTAAGCCAACGTTCACTAGTGCAATTTCAAGCGCTTACTCACAGACGACTGGAACATTGACTGCAACTGTCACATGTGCGGGATCTGCAACAACAGGTTCAGCTGATACTCCTGTTACAACAGTTACCGTTAATGGTGTAACAAAGGCCTGTACTAGTGGCTATGCATTCACTGGACTTACTCCTAACACTGCTTACAGCTACTCAATCGTGAGCACTAACGTTGTTGGAGCATCAGCTGCAACAACAGGATCATTCACTACTGACCCACAGGTTCCAGGATCACCAACAGCTGTTACAAGTGTTAACTCTGTTGACCAGACAACTGGTGCTCAGTACGTAACTGTTTCATGGACTGCTCCTGCTCTTAACGGTGGATCTGCTGTAACTGGATACACAGTTGCATGGGGTACTAACGCACAAGGTGCTGGTGGTGGAACTTGCTCAGCAGTTCTAACTGGTTCAAGCACTTCTTGCATGATTGACCTAGGTGTTACTACAGCTACTACTGGTAACAACTACGCAACTGTGACTGCTTACAACATGGTTGGTGCTGGATCTGCAGCGAACTCACAGGGTTCTGCATACGGTTCAGCAACATACGACACCAACACTCTTGGTTCAACTGTTGCTCAGACAACCATTAGCTCAGTTCTTTCAACTGGTCTTGGTTCACTTGCAATCACATGGGCTGACACGAACATCTCAGGAATTGTTGTCACTGGCTACATTGCCAAGGCAACAGGAACTGATGGAACGTCTGCCTCATGTACCGGTGCTGCAGCAAGTACAACTTGCACCATTACAGGACTTACCAACCAGGCTTACTCAGTTGTTGTAACGCCTCAGACTGCAACTCAGACCTTCGGTACTGCTGCTGCTTCTGCTGCTAACACTTCATGGACTGGCTGGATTGCTCCGAACGTAGCTGCACAGATTCTTGGTGGAGCTTCACAGGTTGGTGGAACTGCTTCAGTTCTGTTCAATGCAATGTCAGTAACTGCTGGTGCTGCTAACTCACTTCCTGCAACTGCCTACACAGCAACTGCTTACACAGCTGCTGGCAAGGTTGCTGGAACAGCTACATGCACCGCTTCACCTTGCACCGTTACTGGTCTCGCTAGCGCAACGACCTACACGATCACCGTTGTACCTACTAATGCAGTGGGTGCTGGAACGGCAAGTTCATCAGTAGCTGTTGCAACATTGTCAAGTGCTAACCCATCAGCTCCAACAATTGTTGGTGCTGTACGTAACGCATCTGGTCTTGCAATTACATGGACTGCACCAGCTTCAATTGGATCTGCTGCACAGCTGGTTGGTTACTGGGTGACTGTTACTGACCCACTAACAACACAGCAGTACACATGCCCATACAACTCAACGTACGGTGTGGTTCTTGCACCTGCAACGAGCTGCAGCATTAATGGTCTGTCAGTTGGTTCAACATACACTGTCAGCATCACTGCAATTGGTGTTGATGGCGCTATGAACAAGTTGCTCAGTGCTGCTGCAACTAAGACTGGTGTTCTGTACAACACACTTGCTCCAGAACCAATTATGGCTACATTCCTTGCAGTGACTGCAAAGCAGAAGTCTGTATCTGCTCTGTCACCTGCTGCAAAGACTGCACTATCTGGTCTGATTAGCTCAACTAACGATGGTGCTCAGATCACAATCGCAGGTTACGGAACAACAAAGGCAATTGCACTAGCTCGCGCTAATGCTGCTGCTAACTACTTGTTCAATAACGGTGCTGCTGTACACGTAACTATCAAGTCTGTTATCTCAAAGACAATTAAGACTGCACTAGTTACAGTTACGGTTAACTAAGTAGTTTCCCGAAAGGGAGTAGTTCTAAAGAACCCCGGGCCTAGTGCCCGGGGTTCTTTTTTTGAGCCATTTTCTGGAGCAATTGATTCTTGATTTTTTGGAATGTTCCAGCGCATCTCAATGACGTGACATTGCCTTCCATAGCTTTCACAAGCGCTAAATCAAACAAAATTGCATAGAAATTGATTGTTGCTTTGAGTCGCTCATCATTCGATTTCATCTGATGATTAAACTCATTCTTGATTGATGCTTTCATGGTTTGATTCATTTTCGCTCTCCTTACGAGGATTAGATTGTCAGCAGCAAATTCTTCGCGTCCATAGCAATATCGTGCAAACGTAAAAAGAACCCCGGGCACTAGGCCCGGGGTTCTTTAGAACTACTCCCTTTCGGGAAACTACTTAGTTACTTGTAACAGTTACCAGGGCAGTCTTAATTGTCTTTGAAATAACAATCTTGATAGTTACGTGTACAGCAGCACCGTTACTGAACAAGTAGTTAGCAGCAGCGTTAGCACGAGCTAGTGCGATTGCCCTTGTTGTTCCGTAACCTGCAATTGTGATCTGAGCACCATCGTTAGTTGAACTGATGAGTGATGCAAGTGCAGTCTTTGCAGCTGGTGACAGAGCAGATACAGACTTCTGCTTTGCACTCACTGCAAGGAATGTAGCCATTACTGGTTCTGGAGCAACTGATGTAAACGTTGCAGTCTTAGTTGCTTTAGCACCAAGGCCAGAAGAGTTAGCAGCTTGAATGCTCACAGTGTAGGAACTGTTTACAACCAATCCATTGATGCTGCAAGTTACAGCAGGTGCAAGTACGAGTCCGTATGTTGCATTCACTGGGCATGCGTATTGCTGACCCGTAATTGTGTCGGTAGCAGAGACAACGTATCCAAGAACCGCCGAACCACCAGTGGTGGTTGGAGCAGACCATGAAACATTGAATCCAGTTGACGTTGAAGTGACAGCATTAATTACTGGAGCAGAGGCGGCAGTGGCAATCATTGTCTTTGCAGTGATTGAGCTGCTTGTTGCACCTGTGCCGACAGCATTGAGAGCTGTCACAGTAACTGTGTAGCTCGTGTTGTCTGCAAGGCCAGTCAATGTGCAGCTTGTAGCAGTAGCGGCAACAACTCCACATGTAGCGGTTCCAGCAGTGACTGTGTATCCAGTTACTGAGGCGCCAACCGTTCCAGCAGTGATCACTGGAGCAGCCCAGGTAACGACCAATGAACCCTTAGAAGTCGATTGAACACTCGCAATCACTGGTGCAGCTGAAGGAGCAGTCCACTTAGATGTGGTTGTTCCAGAAACTGATGTTCCAGTAGTTGAGTTGTATGCGTTGAATGCAGTAACTGAAACCGTGTAAGCCTGGTTAGTGAGTCCAGTTACATCACATGATGTTGTCGCCGTTGTGCATGTTACAACCGTGCCATCAACTGAACCAGTAAGAACTACGAGATAACTAGTCACTGGTAATGAGTTGGCAGCAGCCGAAGCAGCAGTCCAGCTAATAGTCAAACTTCCAAGTGGACCATATGCGTTGGTGATCGTTGTCACGTTTCCAGGGTTTGTTGGAACTGCCAGAGCAGTAACAGTTTTTGGTGAACCCAGGTAATCGACCAGCGAAACTGGAGCTGAATATCCAGCAGCAGTTTCTGCAAAGACACTTACATAGTAGGTGTTTGAAGTTCCACCAGTAATGGTAAGAGTGCATGAAGTGCTTGAACCAGTAAGAGCGGTTGGGCAAAGAACAACGTTGGCAGTATTGGTAATTGCATGAGCAACAGTGTCAACATAGGCAGCTGTGGTACTTGCAACTACATAATAGTTAGTGGCACCAGCAACGGCAGTCCAGTTGACTGTCAGTGTGTTGTATGCAGCGCCTGCAGCTGTTACAGCGGCAGTCTGAGAAACAGTAACGACTGAGCCGGAGCTGTTTGTTACGTCATCAGGAGTTGCTACATAAGCAAGTGAGCTAGTTGTGGCTGAACCAACCGCATTAGCAACATTCGCTGTAACTACATAGCTTGCACCTGTTGGTACTGCACATAGGTATGAGCGAGTAGCAGAATCACTGGTTGCAGTAGCAGCACAGGTTGTTACTGTTGCATCTGAAAGATTGGTTGCTGTAACTGTGTAGGTAAGTGGAGCTCCACCAAACGTAACAGTCGCACCAGATGCAACGCCGCCTGAGAGCACAAAGCTACTCAATGTAATCGTGTGCGCTGATGTGTCAACTGCTGTGACGCGAGTTCCGTTAGGAATTCCAGCTCCAGCAGCAATCATTCCAACAAGAATGTTGGCTGATGGCCCAGAAGCAAAAGTCAAAATATTATTTGTTCCATTGACACCAGTAGACGCATAAGCAGTTGCAGCAGAAGTTACAGCACTTGTGGCTGTTCCTGACAATCCACCTGAGCCAGCGGCAGTGTTTGCGTTGGCATTGAAGTTCGCAGTGACAATTGAGATTCCCGCGTATGTTTCAGACGCGGCAGCTGCAGAAGCAGAAACTGATCCAACATTTGCAGGGATCAAAGCATTCAGGTATGTAGTACCAGCAACTTGTGTTGCAGCACTAGAAGCACCAGCAGCATTAACGGCAGCAACACTCCATGTGTAAGTACCTGCAACAGTTGAAGTCAGTCCTGGAATTGCAAGGCTGTAAGTAGTCGTTGACACTGAAGCATTAACAACTGTTGTTCCACCAGCGGTGGCAGTTACGTTGTATGTAACTGGGAACAATGATGATGTAGCTACTGAGTTCCACACAAGGGTGAACCCTGTTGTGGTTGCACTACCAGCAGTTGTCTGTGCGTACACACGAACATATGAAGGAGCAGATGGTGCGGTTCCTGTGGTGGCGAAGCCCCATGCAGACGACACTCCGGTTGCTGATACTGATGCAACTTCAAATGTGTAGTTTCCACCCTTAACAAGTCCGTTACTTCCGTACGGAAGCGAAAGTGTTGAAGACGTTGAAGTTGTTGAGTAAGTACCGTTTGTTCCACCTAATACAGAAATCTTGTAAGTGTCTGTTGCACCATCAGCAACATTTGGGTCCAACCAGTTAAGGGTGAAACCGGTAGTTCCAGCAACAACCTGAACTGTTGGAGTAGCCGGTGCGGCAATCGGACTCACAGCAGACGATGCTGCAGCTGCTGCGCTAGAACCTACACCATTCACTGCCTGAACATAGAACTGAATTGATGAGCCGTATCCAGTCTCATAGAGTGTTGCATCAGTAACTTGGCAAGTTGCACTTGTTGACTTCAATGCACCGACAGTGAATCCTGTTGTGGTTGCAGTTGCGATCAAGTTGGTTGTGTCAAGGCAAGTCAGTCCACCTGTTGAAGTGTAGGCAGATGCTCCACTGTTTGCTGTTGTAAGAGTTGTCTTTGCACCAGTAGTGGCATTCGTTGCAACAGCTGAAATTGTGTAAGAAGCAATTCCCATTCCAGTTCCACCAAGCGATGTTGGGGCAGTCCACGAAAGGTTTACCCAACCAGCAGTCTTAGTAGAGGAACCATAAGTGGCGGCGGTAACACCAGAAGGCGCCCCAGGAACTGTTCCAGTTGTAAACGTACTCTTACCAGCGGTTGAAGACCCATTTGCATTAACTGCGACAACTGAAATTGCATATGCAGTGTTAGCGAGAAGTCCACTAATGACACAGTAAGTGGAGTTCAACGTTGTAGTTGGGCAATAGAAGACCGACCCAGAGGCTGAAGTAGCTGAAACTACAAACGGTGAGAATGTAAGAACGTCGCCAGAAGTGACAGTCGCTGAGTTCGCAGTTACTGTAAATCCTGTACCAGGAGTAACGGTAACGACCGTTCCAACGACTGCTGCAGTTGTTACGTCATACACAAGCTCACCTGGAACAACTTGTGCAGTTACATCTGAAGCAACGATAGTTGTAGCCGACGCAGCACTAGTACCTGAAGCAGCAACTGAGGCAAGTGTTGGCATTCCTGTCCCACCATTGTTGGCAAGCGTGAAGCTCACTGTTGCAGATGTACCAGTTGCGTTAGTAGCAGTTGATCCGTAGTTGACTACTGAGGTAACAACTGGAGTTGCAGGCACACCGGTTGCGTAAGCAGCAGTTGCTACAGAAGCAAGCGAGTTGCTCAGCACACCATTAGCTACAACAGATGCAGAATACTTGCCACCAATTGTGAGTCCAGTGAATGTGCAAGTAGTTGATGTGGTTACACAAGTCTGATTGTCACCAGAAGGTCCAGTCAACGTGACAGTGTAGCCAAGAAGTGGGTTGTATGTTCCAGTTGCAGTAGAAGCTGTAACACCAGATGAGTTACTCACTGTTGCTGTAATGATTCCACCAACTGACGTGGTTGACAGCGCAACGCTTGGAGTAACTGGTACTGCCGATGCAGTCAACGTGTATGTCGAAGCTGCTGCAGCAGTTGCAGTTACGTATCCAAACAATGTTGCATATCCACTGTTGCCAAGTGCGTTAACTGCAGCAACTTGGAATGTGTATGAAGCTGCAGTCATAGAAGCAGCCGGTACTACTAGGAAATACAGACCAGTTGCTGTCTTGTTTGTTAATGACGAGGCCGAAACAGTGTAGGTAAGTGTTGTTCCGTCGCTGCCAAGACCAAGAACAGTGTACGAGTATGCCTTAGAGCTTGCACCCTGTGCGTCGGTCCAGGAAGAAGCACGTCACCGGCGCCTGATGCCTGAGTCCATGCTGTGCTTGCAGTAGTAGAAGAGACTGATGAGGCAGTTGGCTTAGCCGGTGTAGTTGTTACAGCAGCACTTGTAACGTTGCTTGCATCTGTTGCGCTCAGTGAAACTGCATATCCACTTGTCACAAGTGATGCAGCAACCGCACAGCTTGTTGCCGACGCAGCAGCAGTACAAATTGTTGCACCAGTGTATGAGTTGACAAGGTTGTAACTAGTAACTCCGTACGGAGCGGTGGCTGAAGTCAACGATGTCCAGTAGAAGGTTACTGTCGAGGCACCATATGTAACTGCAGGAGATGCAAATGCAGGAGTCTTGTTCACTTCTGTTGCAGAAGATGACAGTGTTCCAGTCGTTTCTGCACCAATTGCGTTCACGGCGTATACCTTCACTGCGTAGATTCCAGCAGGCAATCCTGTGAATGTGTAGGTCAATGATGATGCGGCGACTGCTACAGCTGATCCAACTGTTGTTGTGCATGTTGGTGAAGCACCGGCTGCGTTGCATGCGTAGAGCTGTGCTGCGTATCCAGTGATTGCACTTCCACCATTGCTGGCTGGAGCAGTCCATGTTGCAGTGATCGAGCTATTCGTGGTGTTAGTAATTTTGTTTGTTAGCGGAGCAGTTGGTACTGCGGTTCCTGAAGAAACAACGTTTGTTGAGAACTTTGCAACACTTGCACCAGAGTTATTAACCGCCTGTACAGAATAGGTGTAGTAAGTGCCTGGAGTTACTGAGTATAAGTTGTATGAAGTTGCAGCTGGTGAAAGGCTAAACACAGATCCTGTTGTTGTGCATGTGTTTGAAGCTACAGCAACGTTTGAAGTACATGTGTAAATAGTTACCAGCTGTGAATTGACGTCTGATGCTGAGTTTCGAGTCCAAGAAAGCTGAAGTTTTCCAGTAGAAATTGTCGGATCTGAAGCTGCTGCAGGTGCTGCAGGGAAGTTCAAACTCTTAACGACATTCGTTGCAGCAGTTTGAGTCTGACTTGCGTCATTAGTTGCAACAACCAGAAGGACGTTGTTGTAGCCAAATCCAACTTTTCCATTTGAGCTGGTGTTGTTGGCTGAGTTAGCTGAGTCAATAAGCACGTAGCAACTTGTTGTTGTAACGGCTGCGCAGGTAAGAGTTGTTCCAGCGTTGTCTTTGACGGCGTAGCTAGAAATTGTTGTTGCTCCAGAAGTAGCTGGGGCAGTCCAAGAAACAAGAACGTATCCCTTGGCGTTGACTGTTGTTGCAGTAGCTGTAAAAGCAGACGGCTTCTGGCCAATTGTTGTAGGTGCAGATGCAGTTGAAGCATTGTAGCCAGCTGCGTTGTACTGACGCACAACAAATGTGTACGCCATGCCCGCATTCAAGCCTGCTGCAGAATTGGTAAATGTGCAAGAGTTTGCAATCCCGGTAGCGGTGCAAAGCACAACACTTCCCGAAAGAACAACAAACTTAGAGTTTGCTAAGTAAGTGTCAGCAGCTGGTGTAGTCCAGACAACCGTAGTGGCTCCGCTTGATTGAACGACTGTAGGTGTAATTCCAGACATTCCCGTTGGAGCTGCCAGAGCAACAGATCCTGAGGAGGCGCCAGGGCCACCGGCGCTAAGTGCCTGAACATAAACGTTTCCTGCGTATGCGGTTGTCGGTGTGTAAGTACATGAAGTTGCGAGAGGGTTTGAAGTGGTACAAAGAACAGTGGCAGTGGAGAGAGTTGTGCCATTTGTTACTTGGTAACCAGATATTCCAACACCATTGTTCGTCGGGGCAGTGAAGTTAACTGTGATCGCCCCGGTTCCATAGGTGTCAGTTGCGGTTCCAATAGTTGGAGCGTTTGGAGTTGCGCTTGGTGTGACCGCATTAGAAGCTGCGATCGTATTTGTAGTTGAAACCGTACCAGCAGCATAGGTTGTTGTAGTCGCATAAATGGCTCCACTGAATGTGTAGGAGGTTCCATTTGTTAGACCAGTTACGGTACATGCGTTAGTTGCGCTTGGTGTTGCCGCAGTTAATACGCATGTTCCCCCAGCAGGGCTAGATGTAAACGCGTATACGACGTCAGTTACACCGGCAGTGAAAGTAAGCGTGACCGCTCCACTTCCCGCGGCTGTAGCAACAGGTGGTGTAAGTGCGGTGGCGGCGCTTGCCACACCTGAAAACACTGCTAGACCCGCGATGCTGAGCGCCAATGCGGCGATCCCACGAGTGATGGTTGATAATGACTTTGACATTTTCTCTCCTATGTCTTTGCGATTTGAAGTACTAAGGGTCGCCTTTCCGTAAAATAAGTTTCTTATTCTCTCCATAGACTGTTAGTTCGAAATAAAGATGTTTCGAGTTTCAGCAAAAACAGAAATGTGACTTTCGACCTAGGAAACGCAATCACAAT
>Ga0194037_1002736_pt1 | contig 11371 bp, 6 predicted proteins | sample JunL306m_MetaG_FD_148653 | JGI IMG/M metagenome (GOLD analysis project Ga0194037, IMG submission 148653) | Anoxic zone freshwater microbial communities from boreal shield lake in IISD Experimental Lakes Area, Ontario, Canada - Jun2016-L304-6m | ecosystem: Environmental > Aquatic > Freshwater >...
CTGCTTATTTTTTCGAGGTAGTGAATAAATTTCATTTCTGTTTATTTATTTCGTTTATTTATTTCTGTTTAATTATTTCGTTTATTTTCTTGCCAACCACTCTTATTTTCTTTATTGTACCCCATCCTATTAGGACAGGGTACATATAAAGAGTAAAGTTTAGGGGTATTAATTACCAGGAACTGCGGCGTCACCTTCCACTTTTTTTGTTTCTTTTGGTGCAGATTTAATGTCCTTACCGAGTCTTTGCAAGTAAGCAATCAATGCTACAATTTCTCTTGAAGGTTTTACTTCTAGCTTATCAGCTTTAAGTCTTGCTGCAATTTCATTTGCTTGAGTTTCTGCATCCTTATTACATTGACTCTCATAACCTACAGGATATGGAACCCCTAACGTACGCATTGCCCAAATCATTTTTGGTGTTTGGAATGCATTGATATCATTCTCATACAACCATGGATATGAAGGCATAATAGAACCCGGAGACATTGATTGAGGATCTTGCATGTGGTTGAAATGCCAGCTATCAGGATATTTTGCACCTAATCTAGCTAAATCCGGACCTGTTCTTTTTGAACCCCATTGGAATGGATGGTCATATACAAATTCTCCTGCTTTAGAATATTCACCATAACGCGCTACTTCATCTCTGAATGGTCTTACCATTTGTGAGTGACACAAGTAACAACCTTCACGGATATATACATCTCTACCGTGCAACTCAAGTGGTGTATAAGGTTTTACACTACTGATTGTAGGTATGTTTGATTTAACTAAGAAAGTAGGTATGATTTCGATAGCACCACCAATTGCAACAGCGATTAAACTAAAAACCAACATTTGCATTGGCCTTCTTTCAATCCATCTATGCCAATATTCATTACTATGAGGAACAATTTCTTTAGGGAATGGTGCAGCTTCTGCAGCTTCGTCTCCGATAAAGCTTCCTTGTCCAATAGTCTTGATTAGGTTGTATGTCATTACAACTGCACCTGCTATGTATATTAAACCACCAATACTTCTAGCAATATACATTGGAAGAATATGTGTGACTGTTTCTAAGAATTGGAATTTCAATTGACCTTCTTCTGTGAAACTCTTCCACATCATTGCTTGTGTAAATCCAGCCCAATATAATGGAACAGCATATAATATAATACCAATTGTACCCAGCCAAAAGTGAGTGGTTGCTAACTTTTTAGAATATAATTCAGTATTCCATAATTTAGGAATCAAGAAATATAATACACCAAATGTCATGAAACCATTCCATCCTAATGCACCGATATGTACGTGAGCAATAGTCCAGTCTGTAAAGTGTGAAATTGCATTAACATTCTTCAAGCTCAACATAGGCCCTTCGAAAGTTGCCATACCATAACACGTTACTGCAACAACCAAGAACTTAAGAACAGGCTCTTCACGTACTTTATCCCAAGCACCACGTAGAGTAAATAAACCGTTTAGCATACCTCCCCAACTTGGAGCTATCAACATGATAGAAAATACAGTTCCGAGAGATTGTGCCCAATCTGGCAATGCGGTATATAACAAGTGGTGTGGTCCTGCCCATATATAAATAAATATCAGCGCCCAAAAGTGAACAATAGATAATCTGTATGAATATACGGGTCTATTTGCCGCTTTAGGCAAGAAATAATACATCATACCAAGATATGGAGTTGTCAAGAAGAAGGCAACAGCATTATGACCATACCACCATTGCACTAAGGCATCTTGAACGCCTGCGTACAGACTATAGCTTTTCAAAATAGATATTGGCAACTCCATTGAATTCACAATATGAAGCATCGCAACTGTAACCCAAGTGGCTATATAAAACCAAATAGCCACATAAATATGACTTTCTCTACGTTTGATAATCGTACCAAACATATTAATACCAAATAAAACCCAAACCAGAGCTATTGCAATATCAATTGGCCACTCCAATTCAGCATATTCTTTTCCAGAAGTACAGCCAGCCCAAAGAGTTAGAGCTGCAGCAAGAATAATTAATTGCCATCCCCAAAAATGAATTTTACTCAATGTGTCATTAAACATTCTCGCTTTACACAAACGTTGTAACGAATAGTAAATACCCATAAAAATACCATTTCCCACAAATGCAAAAATTACCGCATTCGTGTGAACGGGCCTCATTCTGCCAAATGTAGTGGGGGCAAAACCCATACTAAGAGGGGGATAATACATTTCAACTGCAATCCATAATCCGGCTAACATGCCTACTAGTCCCCAAACCATAACTGCGTAAGCAAACCATTTAACCGTTTTGTTGTCGTAATAGAACTTTTCTACCTGCATACAATTTTACTTTTTGTTTATTGTTTATTGTTTATTCTTAATTAAAACTCATTTAGTTACTTCTTCGTTTACTGGCTTATCATCAAATAATATCCGATACGGAGGGGAAAAGCTATCGTCAAATTGCTTGTTTTTAACTCCCCATAGGAAAGCAGCTAAGAAGATGGCTGCAACGCTTATACTGGCAAACAGTAATACTATAATTACACTCATGTTTTTAAATTGTGGTACAAAAGTATTTGTAGTTATTCATTCAAACGGTGATTGTCATCAATTGAATACATGACTTTTGTCAACTTTTTGCTTTTTTTTTGCTTCAAGTACTTGAATATGTGAAGATTTGGGGTATTTATACACATTTCTTAAAAATTAAAAAGTGCTATTAGACTATTTCAAACTTGGGTTTCGGATTATTAACGTTGGAATATGTGCGAATTGCCTATTTTTTTTCTTTATTAAAAAATAGTAAAGAATAAAAAGAATCTGAATCAAAAGTCATGGTGATCATAGCATTACTTACACAGTATAATCTAAATTGCATGGGATAAATTTACGATAGCAATTCATCTATTATCGCCCTTATTTTCTTGTTATTTAATTGTGTTTTAAATTCAACAGAATAACCTTCGATAGTCAATTGATTAAAAAATACTTTGGCACAATCTATTTTAGCTTCTTCAATTCCTCTTAACGAAGTTTGGTTTTCTACATCTTTTGTTTCAACTATTATATTCAATACTTTCTCTCCACTATTCTTTTTTATCACATACATAAAATCTGGACTGTACGATTGTCCAGTAATAGTAGGTATGGCAATACTATTTTTAGGAATTTTGCCATATACAACTATCTCTTTTATCCCATCTACCATTAAATTATCTTTTTCTAAGGGCGAATCGAAAGCATATACATCATACAAATATTTATCTGCTGTTTTACCTTCCATGAACTTTGTGCCAATCACTCCTTGAGTTATTTCTTTTTTAGGGGTACCATCCGAATACGTTAAAGCAGTAGCTCTTAAAGGAACATTTGCTTTAGAGTAACTAAATCGTCCACTTAATTTTTTTATTTTCCACTCTTGAAATGCTTTTACAAAGTTGGAAACACTATGTTCATTGATTTTCTCTGATGGTATAGCTTTAGTTTTCAAATACACTACCAAAACTTCGTGGAGAAAGGTTACCGATAAGTTTGTTTGACGATTCATTCGTTTCAAAAACTCAAAATAAGGAATCTGTTTGTTTATTTTGTATTGTACACCCGCATCTTCTCTGACTGTTGCAGCAATACCTGTTGTATTTAATTCAGAACGCCTACTTGTAATATAGATGTCTGCAAATACATCCTGTTTGAATAAGTTTAATATTTCATTAAAAAGGTAATTATCCTTTTCAACCTTCTCATAATGTATGATGAATTTGCGATTTATTTCTTCCCACAGATTTTTCAGTTCATCAAATACGGCCGTTCTTATCCTTATTTTTTTGTCTTTCTTCTTATTTCTGTCTTCTACCTTTCCTTGCAATAATCCCATTGCAAAATCAGGATATTCTTCAAAAAATTGGCTACTATTCTCTATTCTGACATTCCTATTGAAGTCTATGTATTTTTTAGTATATATGGCTAAAAACAAGTCATCTTCACTCATTTTCAGTTTAGCAGCTACCTCTCTTAATTTCTCAATTGTAATAATAAAACCCTGCGGCAAATCTGCATTAATTTCTTTGACCAACTTTTCAGCAAAATCCGCTTCGGTAAAGTCAATGATATAATTGAGTTTAAATTCTTTATTAGAGATTCGATTACCATGTTCATCTACAGGCAAACGCAACCCTCTACCCACTTCCTGAATCTTACTGTTTTCGCTACCACTACTTCTTAGTTTGGCAATAGTAAATACATTCGGATTATCCCAACCTTCCTTTAACGTCCATTTAGAAAACAAAAATCTACGTGTATTAAATTTCCCTTGTTCATCTCGGATGGCTAATAGTTTCTTTTTCTCAAATAATATCTCTTGAATTTCTGCTGCAATTGCATCATCTGAACTACTATTATCTTGCGAAAAATAGCCAGCATGGGTAGCCTCAACTGTAGCTTTTGATGCCAATAAATAGTCTTTGTATTCTCCTTCCTGTTCGGTTAATATAGGAATAATAGCATCTATCTTTTCTATCAACAACCTTTCGAATGTTGTTTTTAAATAGGGTTGCTTTTCCTGATTTTCATTTACCCGATATGAATAAATATCATCAATAAAAAACAACGCCAATGTTTTTATTCTGTTGCCATAACTAAAATTAATTCGTTCTGTTTCAAAGTGACGTTCTAAGGACAAACTCAACATTGATTCTTGATAAGAGGAAGAATAAATATCTGTACTAAACTCCTCACCACTTGACTTTATCTGACCATTAGACAATTCTACCGTACTATTACCAATAGCTTCTATCACAATTCCTTCCAATTCAGGTGCGATGATGCCTAAGCTTTCCCCTTTATTCAATTCAAATGACTTTGTGGGACTATCTTTTTGAATCAGACTGAACCTTGCCATCGTTTTGCTTTGGACAGCCATTATTTTTACTTTATCTTGTTTTAGGGTAGTGGGTTCAAAGTGTTCCTTAGCTAATCCTTTAATAAGACCTTGGTTAAATGCCTGAAACGAGTTAAGGTCATACAATAGATTTATATAATCCTTTCGTTTAAACTTATTTTTTCCTTTTCCAATTTCTATATCTGGGAAAGTAGCACCAAAACGGATGATAGCTTGTGGGCAAATCTGATTCTCTATAAACTCAAATGCCTTTTGAGTTCTGCTAAAACGATGTGGTTCATCAATGATTATAAATGGTTTAGTGGCTTTCAAGGCATCAATTGGTTTATAAAACCCTTCTACCCCATAATCATAAGTGTCCGTCAACATTTTTGAGTTCCCACCTAACAATGACATATTGGTAAGTAGCACATATATTTTATTGGTATTTTGGCTGCTTCCTGTCACAAATTCCCTCACCACACTTGGGAAATAGTTTTTGCCTTTTTTCTTTTTAATAGCCTCCAATACCAATACATCCAATTCGGTATCATAACCACATTGTTCTTTAAAATGCCTTTTGGTATAACCGTCTTTCATAAATTGTTGGCTTCCAGCTTTAATGGCTAATGTAGGTACTACTATGATAAATTTATTGATGCCGTAGCGTTTATGCAGCTCGAACATGGCAGCAGTATATACGTACGTTTTACCAGTACCCGTTTCCATCTTAATATCCAAACATAGTTTCCTAGTATCGATGGTTCTGCTATTAAATTGGGGCGCAATAGTATGTTCCTTTTGTATTTGTGTAATATTGTTAAAAAGAATATCAGTATCTAATTGTGCCGTAGGGTTTTGATAGTAGAAGTTATTTTTCTCCATCACATCTCCATTAAATACATCGGCTACTGCGGTGTAAGCTTTTACCTGATGCGGTAAATTGTTTTGCAATATAAGTTCCATCGTTTGTTTCTTAAAACCATTAAGGGTTCAAAACCCTATAGTGGTTAACTAGTTAATACCTTGTAGAAAAATTGATTTTCAAATTCTTCTCTGTATCATTCAATACTCGAAGATTTTTCTCCAACATTTCATTGATAGACCATTCATTAAATGAGTAGCCGAAAATGACAATCGTATCAGGGTTAAAATTACCTTCCATAAAATATTTAGCAATGAGTGCTTTCATACTTTCGAGAGAAAAACCGCTGTCAATCAAATATAAATGCCGTTGGCAATGATAGGCTGTGTAGCCAGACAAATCGACTTCAACAGCCTTTGCCGTAAGGCTATAACCATCTGCATTCAACCATGTTGTCAATAGAGTAGGTTTGCCAAAATCATCCAAAATGGTGGTATCCGCTAATAAGGCATGCTTATCAAACGTTTCAAGTTTATCTAGTGTATTTGGATTCGGTTCTACCAAGGTAAAATGTTTAAATCCCAAATCCAAAGCCTTATTTGGATGTTCTTCTTTTATTTTGGTAGCAGCACGTTTAATGCGCTCAATGCCTATATAATCTAAGGTTGTGGGTAGGTTGTTTTCTTTGAGGAAATTAAAGGCTGTTTGTTGACTTGAGTTATTTGCATCTAATTTTTCGGGTAGTTGAATAGCCATGAATTTCCGTTTCCCATTGTCATCTAAATTTTGCTCCAATACTGCATGGGCTGTTGTAGCAGAACCACTAAAGAAATCTAAAACCGTATCATTTTTTGAAGTAGAAAGGTAAATAAGATTTTTGAGTAAAGAAACAGGCTTTGAATAGTCGAATACTTTTGTATCAAATATTTTTGACAAGTCCTTCCTCGAATTATCATTTGAAAATTCATTCTCAATAAAATCTAATGAAGTAGCAGATTTAGAACGTTCAATGTACTCAATTGAATAAACGTTGCCTTCCCTTGCAATAGATGCATTTTGATATGTTTTTGTATAAATTCTTTTATTGCCATTTTGTTTTACTACAATGAATCCATTCTTCAATCCATATTCATACAAATCTTTTGACCATCGCCAACAATAATCACTTTTAGGATTAGCGTCTCTTCGTTTGTTCATTTCTTCCAATGTTACATTTCCTGGTCTGAAAATTTCACCATCAACATCAATTTCATAGTCCAAAGATTTTGAATACTGAATTGAACCATAATCTAGCGTTTGATTCAATTTATATTTTCCACGTTCCTCTTCATATTCATCAGAAAATTTAAAACCATCATCCGTGTGTGAATAGGTATTTAATTTAAAATCATCAGTTCTACTGTAACATATTATATAGTCATTGTTTTTTGCAATAGACTCTGTTGTCTTACCTGCCTTTTTAGTTATTCTAGGTAAGTTTCCAATGAAGTGTTCTTCCCCAAACACATCATCACAAAGTAATTTCAGGTTAGCTTGTTCATTATCATCAATAGAAATAAAGATGACTCCATCATCAGTCATTAAATCCCTTGCCAAAAGTAAACGGGTGTACATAAATACCAACCAAGCCGAGTGCGAGGCAGAACCACGTTTGGTTAGGTCTAAAATCCTTGCTGCTTCTTTTTCGCTAATGCTTAATTTATCCTGTAGCGTTTCTTTGGTGTACTTGAAATTATCGAAATATACAAAGCCATCCGAACCAGTATTATAAGGGGGGTCGATACAAATACACTTGATAGTTCCTGCGTACGATTTTAGTAAGTGTTTGAGTCCATCGATATTATCCCCACTGATATAGATATTTTGGCTATTGGCATTTTCGGGTAAAGCATTGTGTACTTCATCGGGCTGAATAATAGTAGTAGTATCGGTAGAGGACATCAACTTGGCATAGCTTTTCCCTAAAAACTTTAGTTCATACCCTTCCTGTACCACACTCACTTTATCTTTTAACTGTTCTTGAAACCGTATGATATCAAAACTACCATCCTGCTTAAAGCAAGCAGGGAAGTGTTCTTTCAATACAGCAATCTCCTTGTCATTAATTTTTATGGTTTCATTCTTAGCCTCAATATCCTTAATCATAATTGTAATTTAATAGCCCCTATAAAAAGTTTGGAAAAATACGAAAGCAAGGGCATTTTCAATAAATAATCTTTTCGCTATTCTATAAATTAATATTTACCTAACAACAATCATATTCCCACTTGACTAAAGTCTGATTGCAATAAAAATAAATCTTACATCTTTGCAATGTCAATGAAAAAGAGGCTACGTTCAGCCAAATTCACATTCATCTCATCTTCACTAAAAGTTTACGCATTTTATTTTACTGGTTCTGTTACAAGAGTATTGAATAGTTGTATTATTTCTACTTCTTTCAAACTTTAGATTACCATTTGGGGTTCGAAACTCATTTAGGTATTGAGTAGCAAAACCATTTATTTGTCATAAGAGTTATTTGGATGATAAGATAAGAATATTCCAAATAATAAAATTGATAAAAGGTCAGTAAAAACGCTTGTATATACTCCGCAGTTTTCACAGTGACATAAATAATGTTCTTACAAGCCTTGCAGTTTTCGCAGTGACATAAATAAGGTTCTTACATGCCTTGCAGTTTTCGCAGTGACATAAATAAGGTTCTTATATGCCTTGCAGTTTTCGCAGTGTCATATATAATGTTCTTATGTGCCTTGCCGTTTTCGCAGAGGTAAAAATAATGTTCTTTTATGCCTAACAATTTTCGCAGAAAAAATAAGTTTACCAATTCCACCTGTAAAATGCAGAATGGATAATTATTAAAAAATGAATAAATGAATAAAATGACAATGTTTGAAAGATTTTTTAGTGACATGTTTGATAGTTCACGTATTATAGACGCAAGACTTCAGGTGTTTCTACGGTTGCTGATAGTGGCACTTACCGCAAATAATACAGATGGCGCATTTACCGCACTTATTGCTTCGCTTACAATTGCTTATACCTCCTATTTTGGAAATTATGAAACGAAATATGTATCAATTGCTGAACGTATTGGTAAAACAAGAAGTTTGGATTTGGAAACTAAACTATTTGCTGATACTGTCCGCAGAAAATACAGTACAATTGAGGCAGTTTATGCGGAAGGGTCTCCTATTTATTTAGAATTTTTCCCTCATGGATTAACAGAAATAGGAAATCTTACCCGTACAAATATTCAGGCTATTAGTCATCGTATTGCGACTAAGGCAACCGAATATAAAACTAGCCTAGGAGGACAACCTTTTGCAGACATCTTTACAGGACTTGAAACTGGAATAACGAATGCCTTAGGGGCACAAGATGTTAAAAAGACTAGTGTAAGTAATATTACGACTGACTTAATCGTAAGTAGAAAGCCTGTAGAAGATCAAATAATGAAGGCAATGTTTACAGTAGGTGCAAAGTTTTGGCCAAATCAAGCTATCTGTCGTTCCTACTTTGACTTTACTGTACTTTATGGAAAGAACCATAGCACTAGTGTAGTAGAAAGTGGAGCAGTATTGACTAAGTCATTTGCATTATGTATCGGAAAAGATATTGATTCAAGAGCAGTATTTACTTTGAGAAACAAATCCGACTTTCCGCTTACTTTTTATGCAACCCATGTAATAGATGGTGCAATAGTAGGTGTTCCTGTTCTAGTTCCTGAACATTCGCAACATGTAAATACGCTCGCCGACTTTAAGGCAGCTGATATGCTGTTTCTGTATGTAAAAAATGAAACAGACTACTCAGGAAATTGGGAAGTTAGAATGGACTTGTAAGTCAAGTTATGAGTTATGTTATAAGTGATGAACGATGAGTTATGAAATGTGTATTAATACAGCACTCATAACTCATCATTCATCACTACTTTAAGTAGCCTAGAATCTTCAACATACTTTGTGCTGATTGTTCTTTGGCATATACCCAATCTTCTAGTTTGCCATTCTTATCATATTCGATGATGATATGCTTTGGAGAAGGTATCAGGCAGTGTTTGATGCCTCCGTAACCACTAATCTGATCTTGATAGGCACCTGTATGAAAGAAACCTACATATAATGGTTCCTTATTACTTTCTTCCTCTCCTTTGTAATTGTTTGTTAGCTTAGGTAGGAATACCTCATTGATATGTTCTTCGCTATCATAATAGTCGTGACTATCACAGGTAATACCTCCTAATACAACCCGATGATATTCATTATCCCATTTATTTACAGGCAGCATTAGGAACTTCTCCCCTATTCCCCACGTATCAGGAAGTGTAGTGATAAATGAAGAATCAATCATATACCAACACTCCCGATCGTTTTGAACTTTCTGACCAATCACACTATAGATATGTGCCATACTTTCGCCCACAGTAAAGCTGCCGAACTCTGTAAAGATATGTGGCATCGCAACTTTTGCCTTCTTACAAGCACGTTTGATATTCCCCACAATCTCATTTATCATAAATTGATAATCGTAATCGAAACCTAGAGAATGCTTGATAGGAAATCCTCCACCAATATTGATAGAATCCAATTCAGGACATATCTTCTTCAATTGGCAATAGAGATTAATTACCTTATTCAATTCACTCCAATAGTAAATGTCATCCTTGATTCCCTTATTCAAGAATATATGGAGCATTTTGAGCTGGAATTTATCTTCAAATCCTTCAATTTCATCTACATAAAACTCCAAAATATCTTTTGCACGAATACCTAAACGGGATGTATAGAACGGAAAAGAAGGTTCTTCTTCTGCAGCAACTCGAATACCTAATTTGAAGGGAGCCTTTACCGTTTTGCGGTAGGCATCTAATTCCTCTTTATTATCCAAAACCGGAATCACGTTCTTGAAACCTGTATTGATAAGGCGAGCGATTCGATTAGTATAAGCCTTTTGTTTATATCCATTACAGATGATAAAAGTCTCCTTATTAATCTTCTTCTTTAAATAAAGCTGATTTATAATCTCTATATCGTAAGCATAAGAAGTTTCTAAATGTATCTGATGTTTCAGCGTTTCTTCTACAATAAAAGAGAAGTGAGAACTCTTCGTACAATAACAATAGTTGTAAGTTCCCTCGTATTTATGTTTTTTGAAGGCCTTGTCAAACATAGCCTTTGCCTTATTTATCTGCATCCCAATTTTAGGAAGATAAGTGATTTTCAGCGGCGTACCATACTTGTCGATGAGTGCTTTAACGTCCACATTGTTAAACATCAAATAACCATCTTCATTCAATTTATAACCTTCCTGTGGAAAGTGGAAAGTCTGATTCACCAATGAGGTGTAAGAATTGTTCATCTAAGAACCTAGTTTAATACGTGATATAAATTGATAACTAAAGAATGTTTTAACACAAGGATCACAACGATTTTAACTAAGAAACACAAAGAAATATTATGACAATAAGTTCATTTAAATAAGCTTTTATAAACTTTGTGTTCCTAGTTTTACCCTTGTTCACTTTGTGGTAAAACCTTACTATTTTGAGCGCAAAAGTAATAGTTTGAAACAAATTAGGACATAAAAAAAGCTGAAGTACGATTGCTCCAGCTTTTTTATATTTTTTAGTACCAAAA
>Ga0194037_1002737_pt1 | contig 11371 bp, 11 predicted proteins | sample JunL306m_MetaG_FD_148653 | JGI IMG/M metagenome (GOLD analysis project Ga0194037, IMG submission 148653) | Anoxic zone freshwater microbial communities from boreal shield lake in IISD Experimental Lakes Area, Ontario, Canada - Jun2016-L304-6m | ecosystem: Environmental > Aquatic > Freshwater >...
GGTCCGGGGGGGGTAGGAACGAGCGGTAGAGAGGGTGGTGGTGGCGGTGGTGCTGGCACAGGAGAAGGATTTAAAATGGGTCCGACGCCAGAACCAAGAGCTGCTCTCTCTAGTTTAGATATACCAGGATCAACGCTTCCATACAAAGCGCTTGGGTCAATGTTTGCGGGGTTTGCATAAGGGAGTGAGTTGTAAGGGAGAGGTCTTGATGGATAATATTGAGGTCTATATGATGAATAATAAGTGGGATTGTATCCAGATACGATGTATGGTTTTAATGCTTTTTTCATTTTTTCAGATTTAGTCGATTGAATTTCCCAATCACCTTTTTCCCATTCATAACTATAAATTGTAAAACGTTTTCCATTTAAATAAAAAGAGTTCCCGCTTTTAAATAATGTGTCTAATGTGACGCGAATATTGTTGTCAACGATTCCGGAATTTTTTGCTTTTACTAAATCCATTTTTGGTTGTGAACCATTGCTTAGTGTCCTTTGTATTAAACTATTAAATTCGCTTTTACTAAAAAATTGTGTGAACTTTTCTGTTTCAGGAAGCCCTTTTGGTATTGAATTGGTGATATTATAATTTAATTTTATAAGCGGATCAAAGTATACACTATTGCTTTTGCTATTTTCTATTGACATTTCAGGCGAGTATTTTATTTTGGAGTTTCCTCTGACTCGTGTATTTATGTATATAGATAATGTATTAGGAATAGACATTCTTATAATACATTAAGATTATTAGTTTGTTTTTAGTTGGTTTTTTTAGAATCAAATTTTAACATCGCATCTTTTTGTGCCTGTAATTGTTTTTCTTTTTTATCTTTTTCTAAAACTTCGATAGCGTTCTTGTACTCGGCATCGGAAACTTTCCCGTCATTATTTGTGTCCGAAAGTTTATGAAGAACTCGATACTCATGAGGAACAATACATAGTTTACTTTCTTCATTAAATAAATGATCAGAAAGAATAACAAATACTGCAGTCAGAACAAGCGCTGTGTATATATCACGAGTTCCCATCCAAGCCATGGAAAAGACTAAAAGTTGTTTAGTTACGGAATATTTTAAATATTCCTCAGTAGATTTGCTAAATTGAATAGATATAAACTTTGACCCAACGTTCAACATAATCATAACAATTCCGGCAAAAAATTTACTGCTGTTTAAAAACATGATATGATCGTGAATGTATCCAAAAAAATTCGTAAATGGATTGTTGTGTATTGGTGGTTTATTTTTAATAGAACTTTGTTTTTTCATATAATTAATATACGCAGATATAAAAATTATACTAAATTAATAAATTTTAGTCGGGTCCGTGTAGACTTCCGAAAATATGACGAAAAGCCATTCCTTCTTTTAACAAATAATTATAATTGTGCCGCTCTATTAAAAATCCTCCAACAACTGCAAAAATTAATATTAAAAAAAGAAATAGATAAATGTACAAACTAGATGTTTTCATTAATTTACATATAGAAAAAAAATACGCGCGACAAGTAAAAATGATAAAGAGTTTATACGGATTCATATTCGTTCCCGAACATGCTAGCAAATCCCTGTTTTAAAGCTACATCGTTTGTCATCGTAGACTCACTTGGACTTACATTAGAGTTTTTTAACATCTTAAGGATTGGTAAGGCCTTTGAACTATGGCCTTTTTGAATTTTACTTTCTTTATCTGCTTTGGTTCCCGAATCCATTGCAGTGCTTCCGACTGCAGGGTCGTCGAGGTTTTCATCGTTTTCTGGAATCATTTCTTGTGGTGAATTGTTACCAGAATCATTAGGAACTGGATTTCTTTTTAGCTGAGGTAATGAATCGCGCAATAGAGGAGAAACATTCATATTTTGAGCGCCTTCAAAACGACTATAATACTCATAAAATGAGATGATTATAGTCGCCCATACTAATCCTAGTATAGTACTATAACTTGTGACTAGTATTAAAATAAATAACAATGTGAGTCTCCCTAAAAGGGTATTAATCATATTTTCGTAAATAGAAGGCTGAAATGCAAAAATAAATAAAAGTAACATAACTAAAATACTCAACGCATGGGTAGTTGTAAACTCAAATTGTTTCATTATATATATACTTTTTAAAAAAGTATAGCAAAATGACTATAATACACTTTTTAAAAAGTATTATTTAGTAAATTCAAATAATACTTTATTTCAGTGTGTTCGATAAATTATTATCTTATTTTTTATTAAGAATGACAATATCAAATTTAAATCCAGCACCATTTGATTTCGATGAAAATGAAAATGATGATTTAATAAAAAGAAAAAGGATATCACATAATAGAACGCAAAAAAGACACGTAAAAGAACCATTTGTCACAGAAAAAGTTAGTAAAGTATTAGAGAGCATTTATAAAAATGATGAACGAGTTGATGATGAAGATGATGAATCAAATCTAGCAGATTTTACTCCTCCTCCTCCACCTACTTCAATTGGTTCAGAACGACGTGCGACAACAGATTCTAAAAGAGAAGCAATGCAAAACTTAGGATCTTTTTCAGTGGCTGCCCAAAATCAACATGTTGTAAGTTTAGGAAAACAACCAGAACCAATTGATGAGTTTGATGAAGGGGACGTTCACGATTTTCGAAAAAACTATGGAGACAAGCAAAGCGTAGATGAGTTTTATGCAAAATACGTTCCAAACTATGCAAATGCAAACGCCACTATGAATTTTGGTTCTAAGCCATATAACAATTCCATACCGCAACCATCCACAAATGCGAATCAAATTCCTGTAAAATTTTCTGGAAATGAGGCTATAATTTCAAAATTGAACTATATGATACATCTTTTAGAAGAAAAACAGGACGAAAGAACAAACAATGTTACAGAAGAAGTAGTTCTTTACAGCTTTTTAGGTATTTTTATTATTTTTATTGTGGATAGTTTTTCTCGCATTGGCAAATACACAAGGTAAGAGATGCTCATTCTTTAGCAAACAACTATGACCTTATTTGACGGAAATGTTGGATAAGCAAAATTGTAAAAAAAATAAGCCGTCGGAGAAATAATAAATGGGCTTGTTTTACGCAACAAACCTTGAATTATAACATCATTGTGTGATATACTTTCAATGGCGCAACAATGAAAATTTTTATTTTTTTCAATAATTTTATACAAGGCATTTTTAAAGCCCTGTATGAAAAAATTGTTTGATGATGTATCATTTATACTTGCAAAACAAGTTAATGCCTCTTGATTCTCATCTACAAATATGCAGGTTTTTCTGAAAAAATATGCGGCGATCGTTTGTTCATCTTTCAAAATTATATATATAAAAATATTCCCTGTTTTAATAAGATCTAAAATATTAGAATACTTTGTAAATATGTGAATTTCGAAAGACGCTTCATTTTCTTTCCAAAATCGATCAAATGCGTGAAAATTTTGCGAATTACATTCAATGATGGAATATTGAGGTGGCAGTGGATCTGGGCACATCCAAGTTTTCATAGAAAAACCATAAGTTGAAAAAACGCACAACGGAACAATGCCAGTCAATTCTCCTTCTCTTTTGAAAAGTGAAATTGATATATCTTTGTTCAAGTGTCTTTGATTGTAATGATGGGTCTGAATAATCTCGGGGGCAATGCCGCGTTTTCTGTATTCTTTATCTACGCATAAATAATCTATGTAATGCGCGTAAAAATTTGCATCTTTTGCTCCATTATTAATTACAACTTTCAAAGGTTTGCCAGTCATCACACTAATTATTTTTTTGTCCCGGATTGTTTCATTTGTTTTATTGTCTTGCAAAAGAATGTCTTCGTAGTAAAAAGAAAAAAATGCGTTTCCACTAATGTTAGAAAAATAAGGAATAATATTATTTTTTTGTGGTAAGAATTTATTGTTTTTATTTTGAAGATAGTGCATTTGAATAAAATTTATAAACTTATTCATAGTTAAATCAGATACTTTATCAAATGGTAGAGTTTCTATGGTTTTGAAATTAGTGTATTTATTTTTTTCTGGAAGATTGTGGTCTATTATTCCAGGAGGAAAAAAATAATATTTTAAATCGTACATGTGAAACACTGGTTGATAAAACCAAAATCCATATTTGAATCGCATATAAATGTAAATAATAAATGATAATGATATCACGAATAATATTATATATGGATAAAGCAACATATAATATATCTTTTTTTTTTGATTAAACAAAAAACGAGTGTTTAGTTTGGCTTAATAAGAATGTAGAGATATTGATACTCATATGCGATAGAAATAAGATCAATTTTGCCTTGAACAATAAACCCAGTATTTTCAGCCATTGTCAAAATTTCTTGATCTGGCTCCATGTATAACGTATGCTCATTTTTTCTTACTTTTCCGGTTTCTTTATTTTTAAACTTTTCTTCAAATTTTGCTAGATTGTTTCCATTGTTCAATGAAAAATTACTTATATACTCCATATTATTGAATATTAGTTTAGTTTCAGTGATTCGTTTTTTTGCATATCGTTGAGGAGAGACTAATAAAAACGGGTTTCCTGGAGGCAAAATTGGATCAAATTGTTCTCGTTCAACTAAATGGATAATCAAATGCCCCCCAGGCTTTAACCACGCCATACAATTTTTAAAAAATAAGTTTTTATCCTGCATATAGTAGGTTGTAAAATAAAGTGATAAAATATGAGTAAAAGTGTTTGGTTTGAACAATGCATCGTTCATAATATCGCCCTTCAAAAATTTATAGTTTGGAAAATTTTCTTTTGCTTTATCCACCATGTCGATTGATTTATCAACACCTATAGCATTGAACCCTTTTTCTTTTAATTTGGCGACGTGGTGACCTGTACCAGATCCAATATCAAGAATAATACTTTGCGACGAAATACCGGTTTTATTTATAATTTCACCAACCTCATAGTTATCTTTCAAACTATTAAAAACTAATTCGTCATATATGGAGGTGTAAAAATTGTCATACAAATCGTTATTTGTTTTTAGTAAAAAAGTCTCATTTTGTTCAAATCCCTCTTTTTTTTCTAGTTTCATGGGTTTAAAAATTGCCACTACTAGCAATAATAACAAAATTAAAAAAAAGATTTTCCCCCAATTTGATGATTTATTATAAAGATTTTTAATGGATGTTAATGGATTAATTATTTTCATTCTATATGTATTGTTGTGATTTTTTTTGTATAATTTTTAAATATATATGGCAGAAACAGAAATAAATGACATTCGAGAAAGTAAAGAATTTAAAGGAAAAACATTTTCAGACTTCAAAAAAGCTGACGCTAAAAAAGAACTACTAAATAGTTTAATAAATTCAAAAATAGAGCCTGCGTGTTATTGGAGTGCAGAATTAATTTGTGCTGGTCATTTCAAAGATATATGGGAAACGATAATTTTTTTTTATAGCAGACACATTCATTTAGGAAATCCTAAACTTGCAATTTACTTAGAACTTAGACTGCAAAATTTTAAAGAAATAATTAGTAATGGTTATAGTGGTCAAGAAATTCGCATGAGAAATAGTGACAAAATTAGAAAATTATTTTGCGAAATGATATGTATATTTTGTGAAACAAATAGAAAGCATAGTTTTGATGAAATAAAAATAAAAAAAACAGATTTTGATATGACACAAATGACCGATCGTTTTAAAGCCCCAAATGTAAGTTTTGCAAAACCTATATTTAAACCTGAAGACCCAAAAGAATTATTTATTGCAATTAATGAGTTTGCTTACAACTTATCAAACGATGGAAAAAATGCATTGCAAGCTTGTTATTGGATAGAATGGATTATGGAATTTGAAACTATATGCAAAGCAAAAAAAGAAAAGTGTATTTGTGAGAGAAGACCTAGTATTCCAGTAGACACTAAATTTCAAAAAGAAATAATATGGCTAATATGGGATGCTTTTCTTATATTTTCAGAAAACAACGCAAATCCATTGGTAAAAAAAATAATGAAAAGTTTGGTGAATTTATTCACGTTGCGATATAGCACAGGATGCGCAAGAAAAAGAAAATATCTCATGTATTTTGCAGTTTCGCTTTTGACCGAGCACGTAAATTTAAATGAAGAGATGGTAAAAGGGGAAACGAAAGAAAAAATAGCAAGTATAACATCAAAAATAGATTTAATATACAAGCAAATTAAAAAGAATGAAAAAGCTCCTAATACAGATTATTTATTTACGAATGTGGCAAAATCAAATTTAGAAAAAACTATTGAAAAATTGGAAAAAATGAACACGTTTGGAGATAGTTATATACCTCGCGTTTAATTTATTTTATACGCATATAACATAAATGACAAAAACCGCAAAACAATCCGGAAAAAGGACGAGTACCCGTAAAAATAGGGGCGGTACGTCTAAATTATTGCAAAGTTTTGAGAAAGAAATAACAACAAAATTTTTGGAGATGCTAAACACGATAAAATTATATCATTGGAAAACTTATAGTTATCCTGCTCATAAAGCAACCGACGACCTTTATTCTAAAGTAGGAGACTCAACAGATAAATTTATTGAAGTTTTATTGGGTAAAGCTCAAAACAGAATAAACTTGTTAGGATCCAAAACGATTCGCCTACGAGATATGAAATCACCCGAAGAATTTAAACGTGTAATAGGAGAATATAAAGGTTATTTAGTAAATTTAAATTCAAATAAAGCCATGAAATCAATGTCAAATACCGATCTTTTCAACATACGCGATGAAATTTTAGCTGACTTGAACCAATTTTTATATTTATACACATTTACATAAATTATGTGCAATAATAACAAAAATTTTAAATATTTATTGTTATATAAATGAATTCGATTGGATCAAATTCCTCGTCTATTTTAGATTCTATAAAAACAAATAATTTTGATGCAGACATTGCTAGCGCAAAATTGTTAACTCCATTAACCAGTGACCAACCTGAATCTTTTTTCTCAAAAATCTCCTGGTATTTTTGGTTAGTTATTGTATTAATTTTAGCATTTTTAGGATTCAATCTTTTTTTGCATTTTACAAAAGGTTCTGACGACATTAGTAATTTTTTTGAATTAATTATAGAAAAAGTAACAAGTTTTTTTAGAACTTCCCCAGCAAAAGAGCAAGAGCAAGAGCAAGATGAGAAAGTTTCGACGAGCGTCGAAGTTAGTCAAGGACAAAATATAGAGAATACGATTCCGCCACAAGATTCCGCACAAAAAACTGCTTTATATAATGCGTTGAATAAGTCTTCTCCTGAAGAAAAACAAAATCTTTTATCGGTTTCAAAAAATTCAGATTACGCAGCGGACGATTCTTATAGTTCAATTCAACAAAGCAAATCGTCAAACAAAGCCGGTTGGTGTTATATAGGAGAAGATCGTGGATTCAGAAGCTGCATCAATGTAAGTGAAAATGATACTTGTATGTCTGGAAATATTTTTCCTTCTGAAGAAATATGCATCAACCCAAGTTTGAGAGCATAGTGTAGGTTCCAAATCTAGATGATGCATTAGCGTTAGGTATAGCATTTGCCGAAACAAATTTTTTATAACCCACTGGGAATTTATCTTCACTATTTGTCATAACGTATCTTTTTTTCGAATACCACGTTTGCGCGTTGCTGTTGTAACACAAATTAATAACGGGACCGGGAACATTAGATGCAGACGTTGGAAAACAATTTTGCTGCGGAAAACGTTGAATAATTGCTCCAGTGCATTGGTTTACAATTAAACGTGCGTTAAGTTGTCCACCATCTGGAACTGAGTTCTTTTGACATAAACTTAACGATTGTTCATAAGTCCCGGGTGTAATTGGAATGGAGTATGGGTAATTGACTCGTTTAAAACTATTCGTGTTTGGAATTGTGGTAGTTTGCGTTTGTGATGCCCACGCTTTTTTTCTGTTCCACGTACCATTAGCGATTGAAGAGTATTTTTGCGCTTTTGTAGTATTTGCGCTGTTATCTTTGTATTGAAGGATATTGCCTTTAGTTATCATTGCAATTTCTCGAGCAACGTCTCCTAGCGGTACACTTTTCTTAAGTGCTGGTATATACGCACTTGTTTCGTTTATTGTATTAGGGGTCACATAAGTGCATTGATTTTGAACTCTGGACCAAGCTCTTGGAGGTTGTGGATTATAACCAGGCCCTAAACAAGACATGTATACATATATCTATTATTGAATTATTTATTAAACAAGCAAATAAATAATTTATTCTTTGCTCCACTTTTTTAAAGTGAAACTACGGATTAAATTGATCCTGTGTTCCATAGAAAAACCAACGCAATGACAAATAATTTGGTTTTTTCATATTCATTGCGTCTGTTCCAGTCATTTTATTATTAGGACCCTTGCGAACAAGGTCTTGTATTGCAGATGTACCCAACGCATGATCAAAATACCACAGGTTAGAAAGATACCCGGAAAATCCTCCATTCATTCCAACAAAAATATCACCATAGTTTTGTTTTGGAACTCCGTTGAGTTCAACGCTTCGTGTGATAGTACCATTTATATAGATGTCTAGTGTTTTATTTTGACATCGAATAATAACATTAATCCATTTATTCAAAGGAATATTAGGGATAGTAATTTCTTCATTAATATTGTCATAAGTATTCATTACAACTACAAGAGCATTTGTATCCGGTGCAATATAAAGTCCGGGTGCATTATTCGGAAAATTCATTCCGGTGCTAGAGACGTTATCATTCCCTTTGTGAAAAATGTGTTTATATATTCCAGCATTGTATTGAAGATCATCTATGAAAACCCACGAAGACCAAGTAAACTCGAGCCCGTCTCTTGCATTTACTGATCGATTAATTGTTTTAGCTCCATCTATATTTGGATCTTGAGGGAAAACAAGTAGTTGTTTTCCACTAACCATTCCATCAATTAAATGAGGAGAACCATTGAGTGAATTAAAATAAGATAAAATTCCAATTCCTAAACGTAAAGCGATTACAAATCCAAATAAAACTAATAATAAAAAGGCGAATTTTGCTACTAAACTATTTGAATCCAAAAATTCTCTAGTTCCGTATCCAGAATTATAGTTATTTCCTGTAGAAAATGGATTATATAAAGAAGGTTGCGAATTTCCATATGAACTATTCATCTTATATATAAATAATATAAGAAAAACGAAAAATGTAAAATATTTTATCTAATTTTTGCTCTAAATAGTTAAGGAGCCAGTTTCGGTGCTTCCTTGATAAACTGCAACTTTTAGTTTAAGCTGAGACAAGTTAAACGGAGAGCCATATCCTTGAGAATAAATATTCCAAGCGGTTTGCGGGTCTGTCGGATTAGACCAATATTGAAAGTTTGCTGTCCACCCAGAAAATCCTCCGCCCGGAGTAACATAAATAGGTGATTTAGTGTTAATTTTTGCAACTCCTGGCAACAAGCAGGTTTTTACTAACTTTCCGTCAATATAAACGTCCAAAGATCTTCCATAAACACTCACCAGTAAATTCACCCATCTTTGAACAGGAACATTGGCAACGTTGCATGTATGAACGACCGAGTTTGTTGAAGTAGATTCTCTTTGTGAATTAGCTCCAGGATAACAAGACATTGATATGGATAAGTTATTTTGAACTCCTCCTAAAACAACCGCTGGACAGGGATCATTTCCACTTACTCCGGAAACAGATCCCCCTCCAGAAGTGGTGGCTGATCCCATTCTACCAAATATAACTTTGGGTTCTCCATATCTGTAGTTCCAGTCATTTATGTAAAACCAAATCGAATAGCTGAAGTTTCCTGAATTGGCGCCACTTGTTCCGCCTTGCAATGAAGTTGGCATAACAGTCGTCATCGTCATTCCATTCTGCATTGGTGATAAAGGTGCGGTCGCTGTGGAATAGATCAATTTAACGATAACGTATAAAAGAATAAGTATAAAAATTGTCACTATTATACCTTTTACGTCCATGTATAATATACATTTAGAAATTTTCTTAAAATATATGTTATTACATTATTATTACCCATGTTTTACTAAACAATTTACTTAATTTGAGTTTTTATAGAAAATAGTCAACACAAATATTAATTTTGGTTTATTACATATATTCTGAAGGAACTTGAGATTTATACTCGGATGGAATTTGTGATTGATATTCACCAGGCACTTTGCGCTGACCATTATCATATTTGCTCGCATCTGTAGAAGATGGATCTGATGAGCCTGATGGGCCTGATGAGCCTGATGGGCCTGATGGAGCTGATGGAGCTGACGGGATAGACGAACCAGATGGAATTGATGGAATAGATGGGATGGATGGAATAGATGGAATAGATGGAATAGATGGAATAGATGGAATAGATGGAATAGATGGAATAGATGGAATAGAAAAAGAAATAGGTGTATTAAATTCTTTAATTTGAGGAACCTCTATATTTGAAGTTATTTTAGAATTTATAATTGCGCTTCCCTGTCCGGCCATATTAAACTCATCCTGTAAAATGTTAAAGTTCGAATTGTATAAAGTTGGTGGTGTTTTATTTTTCACAGAATTATAAATATAATAAATTTGTCTAGCATTCAAAGGTTTTGGAAAATATATAACATTACATATTCCTCCGTGTAGTCCATTATTTTCACCAACCGATAAACTATCTAATTTCATATAAGGTAGGACACCCGCGCACGACTTGACTAACTCTCCATTATAAAATATGTCTAAAGTTCCTCCCGTGTAATTAAGAATAATATTATTCCATTTTTGTAAAAGAATATTTTTTCTTTTATATAGGATTTTCATTTCATTTTCGTCTACACTATCAGGTTCCAGATAAAACAATGAGTTTTTAGAATTAGGTTTTCCGGTTTGATCTTCAATAATTATCAACGTATTTTCAACTGCGCTATATTTAATGTTTGGTTTATTTCCGTAATTAAAAATAGACGTATATTTTACGTGCGAAACATTTGAACTTAATGAAGAAGAGTCTATATAAAACCAAAACGATATACCATATTGGTAATTAAAATCGTCTGAACCATTTAAGTCTCCATATCCTCCTAGAGTAAGAAGATTTTTAATGTGTACTGGTTCATTCAATAATTGTTTTCCACCTTGCAAAACTTGTTTATTTTTAAAATAAGAAAAACTAAAATAAATTGCTAAAAGCAATATTATGAAAAGTAACATATAGACAGATCCTTTGCTTGTGTTTTGGTATTCTTGTTTTAAAGAAAAAGTAGGCAATATAGGTCCTTTAAGTCCTCCAAAAATAGCCTCAAAAATATTGACAAATATGCAGGGGATATATAATAAAAGATTGATTAAAAGATTAACTAGTGGAAATGACATGAATATTTTTCCAGAAATTATAGCTTTAAAAACTAAACCAAGTATGGTAATTAC
>Ga0194037_1002738_pt1 | contig 11370 bp, 9 predicted proteins | sample JunL306m_MetaG_FD_148653 | JGI IMG/M metagenome (GOLD analysis project Ga0194037, IMG submission 148653) | Anoxic zone freshwater microbial communities from boreal shield lake in IISD Experimental Lakes Area, Ontario, Canada - Jun2016-L304-6m | ecosystem: Environmental > Aquatic > Freshwater >...
TACAAAAAGGTGCCATCACCAATGTATTGCCAAAAGGCACACTGAAGTCTGCTTAATACGCTTGTTTAAAAGTATCTCAATATGAATCGCTACCCTCCCTGGAAATATCTAGTTATCGCCGTTGCTTTGTTAATTGGCGGACTATATTCATTACCTAATTTCTATGGTGAGGCTCCAGCGGTTCAGATCTCGTCCGCAAAACCAACTATCAAGGTTGATTTGGCAACACAAGCTCGTGTAGAAAAGATTTTGTCTGAAGCTGATATCAGTAACACTGGTATTTTCTTTGAGAATGCTACAAATGTAGGATCTATCAAAATTCGCTTTAGTAACACTGATATCCAACTGCGCGCACGCGATCTCTTGCAGCAGAAAATTAATGTTGATCAAAGCGATCCGAACTTTACCGTTGCATTAAATCTTCTTTCAAATACACCAGATTGGCTACATGCTATCAATGCACTGCCAATGCCTTTAGGCCTTGATTTACGTGGTGGCGTGTATTTTCTACTACAGGTAGATATGAAAGGCGCCGTACAAAAGAAGGTAACTTCTTTAGCAACCGATATTCGCACTCAATTACGCGATAAAAACATTCGTCACCAGGGTATTGAGCGTGGTACCGACAGTATCACCATTAACTTTGGCAACACTACTGATGCGGATACTGCGCGCACAGTACTGTTATCTGCTCAACCAGAGCTCATTTGGCAAGTAAAGCCTACCGGTCTTTCACCAAAGTTAGTTGGTGAATTCAAACCAACGGCATTAAAAGAAATCCAAGATGGTGCAGTTAAACAAAATATCATCACCCTAAACAAGCGCGTAAATGAGTTAGCGGTTAAAGAACCGGTTATTCAACAACAAGGTACTGAGCGCATCGTGGTGCAGTTACCAGGCGTTCAAGATACCGCGCGCGCCAAAGATATTATTGGTCGAACAGCGACTTTAGAGTCTCGCTTAGCCGACCCATCAGTTTCTAGTATTGGCATTGGTGAAACCCCGCCTCCAGGCACGGATACCTTTCGGTTTGGAGAAAACCGATTGGGCGTCTTTAAGAAGTCGGTCATTTTCAGTGGCGATCGTATTACTGACGCCAGCGCTGGCTTTGATCAAAACCAACGCCCTGCTGTAAACATCTCTCTTGACGCAGCTGGTGGCCGCGTGATGCAAGAAGTCACTCGCGAGAACATTGGTAAGCCAATGGGCATGATTTTATTTGAAAAGGGTAAGGGTGAAGTTCTTACGATTGCGACTATTCAAGGTGAATTTGGCTCCAAGTTCCAGATCACAGGTCAGCCCACTACCGCTAGCGCCAATGATTTGGCACTCTTGCTTCGTGCTGGTTCCTTAGCTGCTCCGATGGAGATCATCGAAGAGCGCACTATTGGACCAAGTTTGGGCGCAGAGAATATTGAAAAAGGATTTAAATCCCTCTTAATCGGCTTTGGCGCAATTGCCATTTTCATGATGGCTTACTACTTACTGTTTGGCACATTCTCAGTGATTGCTTTGGCAGTGAACTTGCTCCTGCTGATCTCCGTGCTATCAATGTTGCAAGCAACCCTTACTCTGCCAGGTATTGCTGCGATGGCTTTAGCACTTGGTATGGCAATTGACTCCAACGTATTAATTAATGAACGTATTCGTGAAGAGCTTCGTAATGGTGCCGCTCCGCAAACTGCCATTGCAGTTGGCTTTGACAAAGCATGGGCAACCATTTTGGACTCGAACGTGACTACCTTGATTGCTGGTCTTGCTCTCTTAGCATTTGGCTCTGGACCAATCAAAGGTTTTGCGGTGGTTCACTGCTTAGGTATTTTGACCTCTATGTTCTCGGCTGTCTTCTTCTCGCGCGGTCTTGTTAATCTTTGGTATGGCAGACACAAGAAGGTTCAAAAACTTGCTATTGGCCAAGTTTGGCGCCCACAGGAGAAATAAGTCATGGAATTTTTCCGGATCAAAAAAGATATCCCCTTTATGCGCCATGCCTTGGTGCTCAATGCGATTTCTTTAATTACCTTTTTAGCAGCTGTCTTCTTCTTATGGCACAACGGCCTTCATCTCTCCATTGAATTTACTGGTGGCACTGTGATGGAGGTGAGTTACCCTCAAGCCGCCCCACTGGACTCTATTCGCGCCAAGGTTGAGAAGTTAGGTTACGCAGATACCCAGATTCAGAACTTCGGCAGCTCGCGCGACATCATGATTCGCCTGCCTTTACAAAAAGATACTGAAGGCAAACTCATCTCTTCAGCAGATCAAAGTGCAGCCGTCATGCAAGTGCTTGATCCAGCTAGTAGTGGCGCTAAGCTTCAGCGCGTTGAGTTCGTTGGGCCACAAGTTGGTCAAGAGTTGGCCATGGATGGTTTGAAGGCTTTGATCTTTGTGATCATTGGCATTGTGATTTATCTCTCGTTCCGATTTGAGTGGAAATTTGCGGTAGCAGGCATCATCGCAAACTTACATGACATTGTGATCATTTTAGGCTTCTTCGCTTTCTTCCAATGGGAGTTCTCACTCTCTGTCTTGGCAGCAGTGCTTGCAGTTCTGGGTTACTCCGTAAATGAATCTGTGGTGATCTTTGATCGTATTCGTGAAAACTTCCGCAAATATCGCAAGATGAATACTCGTGAGATTATTGATAACGCGATTACAAGCACAATCAGTCGTACGGTGATTACTCACGGTAGTACCGAGATGATGGTTCTGGCTATGCTCATCTTTGGTGGCCCAACACTGTTCTACTTTGCTCTAGCTCTGACCATTGGTATTTTGTTTGGTATTTACTCTTCAGTATTCGTGGCTGCAGCCTTAGCGATGTGGCTTGGAGTAACACGTGAAGATTTAGCGAAAGGCGACAAAAAGCCTGATGACAATACCCGCAATGATGATCCTAATTTTGGGGCACGCGTTTAAGTTAACCTGGGCTTAACTTAAAGAAAAGTGCTGTTGATCAAGGGCTGCGAGAATTCTCTTAGTAGCACCCTGATGTTCGATGGAGTAAGTCTTGGCTGCTTCGCTCATTTTGCTAAGTTCAGCAGTATTTAAAAGTAACGCTTTTAAAGCTTCCATCAAAGCAGTTGGTTCGCCTAACAATAAGTCACCTTCAATGCGCTTAGCAGCGCCAGCTTGAATTGCATCCAAGGAAGCTTGCTGAAAATTATAGGTGTGGGCACCCAATAAAACTGGGCAACCAGCTGCACAAGCCTCTATTAAGTTTTGACCGCCAAATGGCAAGAGACTGCCGCCCATCACTACTAAATCAGCGGCACTGTAATACATTGGCATTTCACCCATAGAGTCGCCTAAAACTATATCTAAGCCAGCACAATCTCCCGGTATCCCATGCCACTCGGTACGACGGCGAAACTTTAGACTAGTTAAATGGATTGCATCAGCGACCTCTGCAAATCGTTCGGGGTGGCGAGGCACCAAGCAAAGTAGGGGCTGAACTGTAAAAGAATTGCTCAGTAGTAAATCTTTCCAAGCTTTCAGAATGATTTCCTCTTCGCCATCCCGAGTACTGGCAGCGCACACCATCAAGCGCTTACCAGCATGTAACTCTTCTTTCCATAGTTTGCCTTGTTGCACTAGCAGTGCGTCAAGAGAAGCATCAAACTTGAGATTGCCGACGATACTGATATTGTTCACGCCCAGGCTACGGTAACGCTGTGCGTCAAAATCAGTTTGCGCCAAGATTCCTTTAAAGGCTTGAAATAATGATCGCCCTGCTTTACCAAATCGGTTTACACGGCGTGCACTTCTCTCGGAGAGGCGGGCATTTACCAGGAACAACGGTAGGCCGATTTCTGCGCAACGGAAAACAACTGTTGGCCACGCTTCAGTCTCCATAAAGAGGCCAAGCTTAGGCTTAAAAGTGTTTAGAAAATGCTCAACTGACCAGCAAATGTCATAAGGCAGGTAAACCTGACGTATCTGCCCAGAAGTAATTTCCTTGGTAAATAGTTGTTTGCCTGTACGACGGCCATTTAAAGTCATATGCGTCAGTAAGATAGTTTCGCCACGGGCAAGATACGCTTCAATTAATGGCTGAGCGGCACGGGTCTCACCAACTGATACTGCATGAATCCAAATAGCTCCTTGGGTAATGGGCTTGTCATAGCCAAAGCCAAGGCGCTCTGGAATGTGGTGCAGATAGGCAAAAGAATGGCGAGAGCGCCATGCTAGACGGACAAAGGCTAATGGCAATAGGAGATGCCATAGCAATTGATAAACAGCAAACCAGACTCGAGGACGTGCCCCGTATTCTGAATCGGAGTTCACGGTCACTTTTTGAGACGTTCGGTCAATTCAACCGCCTTACCTAAATAAGAAGATGGGGTCATTTCCAGTAAACGCGCCTTTGCATCTTCTGGAATCTTCAAACCGCGTATGAAATTTTGTAAATCTGCTTTATTAATCCCCTTGCCACGAGTCAATTCTTTTAACTGTTCATAGGGATTCTCAATGCCGTAGCGACGCATGACAGTTTGCACTGGCTCAGCCAATACTTCCCAACATGAATCTAAATCTGCTGCAATCGCTGCGTGATTGACTTCCAACTTACCGAGGCCACGCAAAGCGCTGTCATAAGCCAACACGCTATGACCAAATGCTGGGCCTAAATTACGCAAGACCGTTGAATCAGTCAGATCGCGCTGCCAACGAGAAATCGGTAATTTTTCTGCAAGGTGGCGAAGCAGTGCATTTGCAACGCCTAAGTTACCTTCTGAGTTTTCAAAATCAATCGGATTCACTTTATGCGGCATTGTGGATGAGCCAATCTCCCCAGCCTTAGTACGCTGCTTGAAATAACCCACAGAAATATACGCCCAGAAATCTCGATCCATATCCAACAGGATGGTATTCGCACGGGCAATTGCATCAAATAACTGAGCCATACCATCGTGCGGCTCAATTTGAATGGTGTAAGGATTAAAAGTAAGGCCCAGACGCTTCTCAACCACGTTCTTCGAAAAGTTTTCCCAGTCAAAGTCAGGATAAGCAGATAGATGGGCATTGTAATTACCCACTGCACCATTCATCTTACCTAACAATGGAACCGCAATAATTGAATCAATCGCACGCTCTAAACGTTTTGCGATGTTGGCAATTTCTTTACCAAGTGTGCTTGGTGACGCAGGTTGACCATGCGTACGTGATAACAAGGGTACCTTAGCATTCTCAAGGGCAAGCTCAGTTAATACCGCAAGTACCTTTCTGAGTTGTGGCAAGAGCACTTCATCACGTGCGCCACGCAACATCAAACCATGTGAGGTGTTATTAATATCTTCGGATGTGCAAGCAAAGTGAATGAACTCACTGGCCTTTAATAAATCGGGGCGGCCGGCAACTTTTTCTTTTAAGAAGTACTCAACTGCTTTGACATCATGATTAGTGACAGCTTCGATATCTTTAATGCGCTGAGCATCAGCGTCAGAAAAGCTCTCAGGAAGCGATAGCAAGAAAGCTTCATCAGCAGCATTGATTTTCGGGACATCCGGAAGGCCGGCAGCTGCCAATGCCAGTAACCAGTGAATTTCTACAAAGACGCGTTGACGCATAAAAGCCGCCTCAGAAAGCCAGGGACGCAAAGCATCTAACTTTCCGGCATAACGGCCATCTAGGGGGGAAAGGGCATTAAGGGTAGAAAGCGGCTGACTCACGAATATTGCCTTTGCATTGAATATGTGAATAAAACCTATTTTAATGCGTTCCAGGTTAAAGCGCGCCCCCATTAGGATCGCTATAATGTGCCCTATGAAACTAATCGGATCCCTTACCAGCCCCTACGTTCGTAAAGCACGTATCGTTTTTTCAGAGAAAAAGGTTGATGTTGACCTTGAATTAGAGAGCGTTTGGGCGGCAGACACCAAAATAGCCAATTTCAACCCCCTGGGGAAGGTTCCCTGCCTGATTCTCGACGATGGCGAGGCTATCTATGACTCTCGAGTTATCGCTGAATACGCAGATGCCCTAAGCCCAGTGAGCAAGCTGATTCCGGCTGATAGCCGTGAGCGCGCAAGCGTGAAAACTTGGGAAGCCCTAGCCGACGGAATTATGGATGCTGGTATTTTGGCTCGACTGGAGCGCACTTGGCGCCCCGCCGAACAACAGAGCTCAGCTTGGGTCGATCGCCAAATGGGCAAGATTCAAAACTCCCTACGTCAAATGTCTGAGATCTTGGGTGAGAATGCCTGGTGCCATAGCAATCAAATAACGCTTGCTGATATTGCAACAGGTTGCGCACTGGGCTGGTTATTACTTCGCTTTCCAGATGTGAAATGGCAAGCGCAATATCCAAACTTAGATCGCCTCTACCAAAAGTTATTGCAGCGGCCTTCTTTTATTGAAACTGAGCCGCCAGCAGCGTAATTCAGTTTCAATTGCATATTGGGATTAGGCGGAGATAATTCCGCCTCCCAAACAGATATCGCCATCGTATAAAACAGCAGATTGTCCTGGCGTTACTGCCCACTGCGCCTCTGGAAAATTTAAACTGAAATTCAAGGGCGCCTCACCTGTATTCAACATGCAAGTTGAATCAGTTTGGCGATAGCGAGTCTTAGCAGAATAGTTTCCAGAAATTGGAGTGCTGCCCGCAATCCAACTCGCATCAATAGCCTCTAGCTTATTAGCTAATAACCAAGGGTGTTCATGGCCCTGCGCTACATATAAGATGTTATTTGCCATATCCTTACGCGCTACGTACCAGGCATCGCCATTACCATCCTGACTACCGCCCAAGCCAATCCCTTTGCGCTGACCTAAGGTGAAAAAAGCCAATCCCATATGCTCACCAACAGTCTTACCATCGGGCGTTTTTATTGGTCCTGGTGTGCGAGGCAAGTAACGGTTCAAGAATTCTCGAAATGGGCGCTCGCCAATAAAGCAAATTCCAGTGCTATCTTTTTTACGCGCATTGTGTAAGCCAATTTTTTCAGCAATCTTACGTACTTCTGTTTTTGGAATTTCTCCCAACGGGAATAAAACATTCGCTAGTTGTTGCTGCGTTAAGCGATGCAAAAAATAACTTTGGTCTTTACTCGCATCAATCGCTTTTAATAACTGAACTTTGCCGCCTTCATGACGAACTCTGGCGTAGTGTCCAGTTGCAATTGCATCCGCACCCAAACTCATGGCATGATCTAAAAAGGCTTTAAATTTGATTTCGGCATTGCAGAGAACATCAGGATTGGGAGTTCGCCCTGCAGCATATTCGCGTAAAAACTCGGCAAATACACGCTCCCGGTATTCGGCAGCGAAATTGACCGCCTCAACATCGATTCCGATCAAATCTGCTACCGAAACAACATCGAGCCAATCCTGGCGGGAAGAGCAATATTCGTCGTTATCGTCATCTTCCCAATTTTTCATAAAGAGGCCAACAACCTCATAACCTTGCTCTTTGAGCATCCAGGCAGCTACTGACGAATCTACCCCTCCAGACATGCCAATAACGACTTTCCGGGGCCTTGCAGACGGGATTGCTGAAGAATTGAGGGAGTTCATCAAAAAAATGCGAGAATACTTCATAGACAGATAAACCCCATTGTAGAAGTCTCAACCAGACTTCACAGGATTTTAGGCAAAACCATAGCCGGCAGACCTGGGGACTCAGTAAATAGGTAAAACCTACCCTGTTTATCTATAAAATAGACTTTTAAAAATTTTGCTTTTGGAGACATGCCATGCGCATAGGAGTGCCGCTAGAAACAAGGCCTGGGGAAACTCGAGTAGCCGCCACGCCAGAAACCGTAAAAAAACTGATCAGCCAAGGTCATAGCGTCCTTATGCAGAAGGGTGCCGGCGTTCAGGCCAGTCAACCAGACTCCGCATATGAAGCTGTAGGTGCCACCATTGGCAGTGCTGCTGATGCATTTGGTGCAGAAATTGTTTTAAAGGTACGCGCTCCTGAAGCGGCTGAGCTTAAGCAAATTAAATCTGGCAGTGTGCTGATCGGCATGCTTGATCCGTTTGATAACGACAACATTGCTGCAATGGCTGCACAAGGTGTAACAGCATTCTCATTAGAAGCAGCGCCTCGTACTACTCGCGCACAGAGTATGGATGTCTTGTCTTCACAAGCAAATATTGCTGGATATAAAGCAGTGATGATTGCTGCAAATGAATATCAACGCTTTATGCCAATGTTAATGACAGCCGCTGGCACCGTTAAAGCGGCTCGCGTACTCATTTTAGGTGCCGGAGTTGCTGGCTTGCAGGCTATCGCAACTGCTAAACGTTTAGGTGCTGTTATTGAAGCATCTGATGTGCGCCCTGCCGCTAAAGAGCAAATCGAATCCTTGGGCGGTAAATTTGTTGATGTTCCCTATGAAACTGATGAGGAGCGTGAAATCGCTAAAGGCGTCGGTGGCTATGCTCGCCCGATGCCAGAAGCTTGGATGAAACGTCAAGCCACTTTAGTTGCAGAGCGCGCTCAACAAGCTGACATTGTGATTACTACCGCATTAATCCCAGGCCGTAAGCCACCAGTCTTATTGCACAGTGATACCGTCGCCAATATGAAGCCCGGCTCTATCGTGATTGATATTGCAGCAGGTAAAGGTGAAAATGGTTCCGGTAACTGCCCACTCACTCAAGCTGACAAAATTGTTGAAGTGAATGGCGTAAAAATTGTTGGCTATACCAATCTTGCAAGCATGGTTGCAGCAGATGCATCAGCACTCTATGCACGTAACTTGATCGACTTCATGAAACTCATTGTTGATAAAGACGCAAAGTTGGTTATTCCTGCTGATGACGATATCGTTACTGCCTGCTTAATGTGTCGTGATGGTCAAGCTGTCCGTAAAAACTAACAGAACAAATTTAGATTAAGGAAATATCATGGATCTCGCTGCTTTTCAAAGCATCCTCACAGTCCAAAACATCACTGTGTTTGTATTGGCCATTTTTGTTGGTTACCACGTGGTTTGGAACGTTACTCCTGCATTACATACGCCATTGATGGCTGTTACTAATGCCATCTCCGGAATTATTATTGTTGGCGCGCTTCTGCAAACTGAAGTCATTGGTGGCGATGAAATAACCCTCACTAGTATCATTGGTGCAGTTGCAGTATTCCTAGCTTCAATCAATATTTTTGGTGGCTTTATGGTCACCCGACGCATGCTCGAGATGTTTAAGAAGAAAACACCCAAAGCAGATGCGGCTGGAACTAAATAAAACTAGAACAAGATCTACATAGAGACCAAACTTATGTCAAACATAACTGCAATTTCATATCTCATTTCCTCGGTGCTGTTCATCCTCGCATTGCGTGGACTCTCCTCGCCTACTACCTCTCGCCAAGGCAATATGTTTGGCATGATTGGTATGCTGCTGGCGGTCATTACGACATTCTTTATTCCTGACTTTAAGCCAGTCTTTAGCCTCATCATTGGTGCTGTTGTCGGCGGCGCAATTATCGGCATGATTGCGGCTAAACAAGTGCAAATGACCAAGATGCCTGAGCTCGTGGCATTGATGCACTCATTCGTAGGCTTGTCAGCAGTCTTGATTGCCATTGCTGCCGTATTCAATCCCGCGCAAGCCCATACTGGCGCCCAAAAAATTGAGCTCTTTATTGGCGCATTTATTGGTGCGATTACCTTTACTGCTTCTGTGATTGCTTTCGGCAAATTGTCTGGCAAGGTAAGCGGTAAACCAGTCACCTTCTCTGGTCAACACTTGCTTAACTTGATCCTAGCTATTTCTATGGTTGGTGCAGGCATTGCTTATTACATGGGTGATAGCCACGCTGCTTTCTTGGCGATGTGTGCGATTGCCTTGGTGTTGGGTGTGACCTTAATTATTCCTATCGGCGGCGCTGATATGCCGGTTGTAGTATCTATGCTTAACAGCTATTCTGGTTGGGCTGCAGCAGGCATTGGTTTCACTTTGAACAACCCAGTTTTGATTATTGCTGGCGCTTGCGTGGGTTCTTCAGGTGCGATTCTGTCTTACATCATGTGTAAGGCGATGAATCGCTCGATCGTTGCCGTATTGCTCGGCGGCTTCGGTGCTGAGGCTGCTACTGGCGGGGCTGATGATGGCTCCCCTAAGAACTATAAAACTGGATCGCCAGAAGATGCGGCATTCCTCATGGAAAATGCTGACACCGTCATTATTGTTCCTGGATATGGATTAGCAGTTGCCCGCGCACAGCATGCTCTTAAAGAGTTAACTGAAAAATTGACTCATCATGGCGTTACTGTGAAGTATGCAATTCACCCCGTAGCCGGTCGCATGCCTGGACATATGAACGTACTCTTAGCTGAAGCTGAAGTACCCTATGACCAAGTGTTTGAGATGGAAGATATCAATAGTGACTTTGGTCAGGCTGACGTAGTGTTAGTGCTTGGTGCAAACGACGTCGTTAACCCAGCTGCGCGCACTCCAGGCAGCCCGATCTTTGGGATGCCAATCTTAGAGGCCTTCAAAGCCAAAACCATTATCGTCAATAAACGCTCTATGGCTGCTGGTTACGCTGGCTTAGATAACGAGCTCTTCTACATGGATAAAACTATGATGGTCTTCGGTGATGCGAAGAAGGTTGTTGAGGATATGGTCAAGGCTGTTTCGTGAGACGTAGGTGTCTTGCCTAGTAAGGCTTCCTAGGGAAATAAATTAGGGCTTGTCAAATTGCTGTAAAGCTAGGATAGAAAAACATAGTTTCAATACGAAATCGCCATGGCAAGGGGCAAGCCCACAGCATAAAAATGTTAGCCTCTTGTTTCGGATAATTAAAACCATACATTATTAATATGAATTTTTTCTATAGAATTAGCGATAATTCCTATCAAAAGAAACGGCTGGATATCGCTACAAAAGAATTTTGCTTTCTAAATTTTTGCAAGAATTTTCCAACCCCTTCTGATACTGTCTTCGTAATTGCTGACAATGTTAACGCCCAACTTAAAAAGTTTTTAATAGAAAATTTACCTAAGAATGCGCACTTACTTGAGGTAAATACTGGCTCTAATGGAGCAAGTTTTAAACTCCAACTGCAACTTTTAAAACAAATATCGGTGGAAGATATTGTTGTTTTTCAAGAAGATGACTATTTATTTAAGAGTAATGCCTTAGATACTGATACTCAGAAAATGAATAATATCGTCACGCTAGAAGGATTAAACCGAGCTGATTACATTAGTCTTTATGATCATCCTGATAAATATATGCCTCCAGCTAATGGAGGCAATCCTGCAATTACGGATGAAGGGGTTGAAAAAACAGGGGTTTTCCTGACCCCAAACTCTCATTGGAAATATACAAACTCTACAACCCTTACTTTTGCAGCTAAGGCTAAAACAATTTTAGAAGATCTTCCAATTTGGTTGGAGTACTGCGTTGGAAATCATC
>Ga0194037_1002739_pt1 | contig 11370 bp, 2 predicted proteins | sample JunL306m_MetaG_FD_148653 | JGI IMG/M metagenome (GOLD analysis project Ga0194037, IMG submission 148653) | Anoxic zone freshwater microbial communities from boreal shield lake in IISD Experimental Lakes Area, Ontario, Canada - Jun2016-L304-6m | ecosystem: Environmental > Aquatic > Freshwater >...
CCATTGAATTATTAAAAGCCCTGATGAAAGAAAACAATATGAAGGCTGTTGAATTGTCAACTCTTCTAAAAGTTAGCGAAGGTTTGGTATCTGATATGCTCAATTTTAAAAAAGGATTATCTAAAGAAACCATCCGTATACTTTCTGAAAGATTCAAAATTAATCAGGCTGCATTTAACAGACCCTACGAACTAAGTTTATCCTCAACAAAAATAAACAAGGGTTCAAAACGGGTGAGCAAAAGAAAGAATTTTGCAATAGCCTTATGAAAATTTAAATCACCTCTTACTAATCTTATTCATCGAAATATTTCTCTGCAAGGAACATTTGAACCGATTCATTGTGGGACAAGTATTTGTAAGTGCTTCTATTTACAAATACAAATTATAAGTTGGAAGGATGAGTTGGTTATGGAAAGTTTTGATACAGCATAACATTACTTTTTTTCAACTATATGATATTAATCATTTACATTGGGTGATCTAAAGCTTATATTGTACAATAATTAGTTAGTTACAATTTTTTCCTTCCCCCCTTTTTTAACAATTATGACCAAAAATTCATGATGAATTTTTATTAGTGCACAAATAATGTTAATAATTGAATTTATAGTTAAATAATTAGTTGAATAATAATTATAATATTATATCAATTGAATATGTATTAGCCTTTTGTAATTGTCACTTTTTTCTATTTGTATTATTACCCATAGATCTATATACTTATAAGAGTCAATTATTTTCAGCAGCTTAAAAGTATTTTCTATGGATAGCGCAAAATTTTTGAAGCTGCTTACGATATTTTTCTGCCTGATGAAATCGGGTACGGTTCAATCTCAGGATGTAAAGTTTTCTCAGTATTTCACTTCTCCACTCACAGTAAATCCTGCACTTTGCGGTTTATATAATGGTCAATATCGTTTAATGGGGAACTATAGAAATCAGTGGCAAGAGATCATGTATCCCTATACCTCCGCTACATTTTCTGCTGAATCGCAAATACATGCTAAAATTTCTGAAGACGATATTCTTGCTGTTGGTATTAATGGATTAACAGACAGATCAAACAATGGAGGCTTAAGAAATAGTAGTATTTCGGGTACTATTTCATTTCATAAAGCATTGGATATGGAAGGCATCAGTAGACTTGGTGTTGGCTTACAAGCTGCTTATGTTTCAAAAGTGGTGGATTATTCTAAAATGACTTTCGAGCCACAATTCACACCTATTGGTTATGATATTAGTTTACCCACAAATGAATTAAGTAATGGGTTTACAATAAACTATCTGGATTATAGTGCAGGTATTGTGTACAGCTATTTATCAGGTGATTTTAATATTTATGGAGGAGCATCTGTTTCACATATCTCGAGACCCAATGAAAATTATTCGGGCTTTACTAGTAAGCTTCCTATTCGATATACGATTCACGGTGGTGCATCGGTTGCAGTTGGCCAGTTGAATACTCTATATGTAAGTCTAATGCACATGAGAACTTCATTAAGCAATCAAACTACTGTAGGAATGGTATATGGAATCAATTTTAATGGACTAGAAGATAATCAGTCGAATGAATTTTTATTTGGAACATGGTTGAGATTAAATGATGCTGTGGTGCCTTATTTGGGATTAAAATTTGGCAAAGTAAATGCCGGATTGAGCTATGATATTACTACATCAAAAGTAACCATTGGCAATAATGGCATGGGAGGGATTGAACTATCCATGCAGGTATTGCTGGAAAGAGATCCGGATAGAGAAACAATCAGAAAGTTAAAGTGCAAGTTCACAATGTTCTAAATTATTAGGTGAAATAATATTATTACAACTCAAGATGAAAAGAATATCGATATTTTTTTTAGTGCTTTTTTTTATGAATTCTTCATCGAGTTTGTATGCGCAAAATATTTCGCCAGCAGGAACACCAAACGGTTCCAATAATGGAGACCTTTATGCTTGTGATAGTGCTATACTTCATGTAACAGGACTTAAAGCAAACCAAACGATTCAATGGCAAACTCAAGGCAATTCTATATCAGGAGCAAATGGAGATACGCTTATTGTTAAAAACGACGGTACTTATGGTGTAATACTTACGGATACTTCAATTAAAAGCGGTCCAAATACCACTTTTTTAAATACTGTTACTGTATTCTTAAGCTCAATTCGTCCAATCGCAAGTTTCACTCCAACATCTGTATCGAGTTGTGGAAGTTCAAATGTGACTTTCGTAAATAATTCAAGCATTACCCCATCAGATAATTTATCATATGTTTGGTCATTTGGTGATGGAAGTAAGAATAGTACTAATATAAGCCCACAACATAGATATAAAGCTTCTCGGGGCAATGGTAATCAGAGTTATAATGTGCTACTAACAACAACTTCTTCTTATGGATGTTCTGCTTCATACACTCAAACTTATTCCCTAGGCCAAACGCCAGACCCTACTCTAAATGTGGATAGTACAGTAAATTCAACAACAATAAACGGGCAACCATATTTTATAATTTGTGCTTCAACAGGTCAAACTTTTACATTTTCGAATGGCTCAAGCACAACTGCAACAAATACAAATTATACAATTAGATGGGGAGATGGAACACCAGACTATACTTCAACCTCATTTAGCGATCTTATTCCACATGACTATTCTGTAGGGGTAAAACAATTGACATTTATTGTAAATGCAGGTAGTTGCTCCGATAGTACAATTTATAATATTTTTGTTGGAAATATACCGCAGGGTGGAATATCTGGGGTTGGAGGTTCAACAATATGCGCAAACAATGCCCAGAACTTTTTATTAACAAATATTATAGGCAACACAGCAGGCACAATCTATTTTCTGTCTTATAATGATGGATCATCTATCGATACTTTTCTTAATCCAATAGATACTGTATCGCATATTTTTAAAATAAGTAGTTGCGGCAATTCTAGTTCGAACGGCAGTACTATATTCCCTAATTCATTTGCTGCCTTTTTAACTATTTCAAATCCATGTGGAGTTGCCAGTGGTTCTATTTTGCCAATTTATGTTTCTGATAAACCAAAAAGCAATTTTACACTATCAAAAAATACCATTTGTTCTGCACAGACTGTCGTAGTAACTAATAGTAGTACTTTAACTAATGATGTAAGCAATGGTAAATGTACATTAGGAAAATATTATTGGAGAATAAGTTCATCAACACCCAATGCAAATTGGCAATTGGCAACAGGTCAATCTTTAGGTTCAAATAATGGCTTTACAGGACTTGCTAAATGGACTCAGGGCTCTTCCACATTAAACATTCTTTTTAATACCCCAGGAACCTATACCATTACACAGATAATTGCTAATAATACACTTTGCGGATCAGATTCAATGGTTCAAACCATTTGTGTAAATCCAGTTCCGACAGCTTCATTTGTTTTGGATAATAACAATATTTGTGCTGGCTCTGCAATTACTGCTTCGGGTACAACAAATAATCCAACCTGCAGTACAAATTCCTTTAATTGGACCATTTCAATTATAGCTATTGCAAACTGTGCGCCCGGAACGGCTTCCTATAGTTTTGTAAACGGAACTTCTCCGAATTCACAAAACCCACAAATACAATTTAACACACCGGGAAATTATACGCTTATATTAGTCACTACAGCACCTGGCGGAAGTTGCAGTTCTGTAGCTTATAGTTTACCGATTACAGTAAATGATAAACCTAATATTTCAGTAGCTGCTATTTCAAATTTTTGTAATAATGGAACTATTAATCCTTTGGCTACTGCCACCTGTAATGTTTTATCAGCTACTTATGCTTGGGATTTTACCGGGGGAAATCCTGGTAGTGCCAATACTTTAAATCCTGGATCTGTTACATATAATACGGCAGGAAATTATAGTATTAGTTTTTCTGCTACAAACAATTGCGGAGTTTACACCATCACTAAAACTTTTACTGTAACACCATTACCTACTGCATTTAATGTTACAGGTGGAGGCGCATATTGTAGTGGATTATCAGGATTACCCATTGGATTAACATCTTCTGAATCTGGTGTTAACTATCAATTATATAAAGACGGCGTTATTTCAGGAAGTCCAATAGGTGGTAATGGATCTGCTCTTAGTTTTGGAAATAAAACACTTGCTGGAGTTTATACAGTAATAGCCACAAATGCATCCACATTTTGTACATCGAATATGCAGGGATCCGCAACAATTAGCATTTTAACATTACCAACTATAGTAATTGTAAACCCTGCTGCAGTTTGTTCGCCTGCAACCGTTGACATAACATCATCTGCTATCACTTCTGGTTCTACTTCTGGTTTAAGTTTTACTTATTGGACTACCAATGCTGCAGTTACTAATGTTTCAACCCCATCTGCAGTGAATACTTCAGGTACTTATTATATAAAAGGTACTGATGGAAACTTCTGTGCATTTGTACAACCAGTAGTAGTAACAATTAATCCGCTTCCTATTAGTTATAATGTAACGGGGGGAGGATCATATTGTGCAAATCTTGCTGGATTGACTGTTGGATTGAATAATTCGGAAACTGGAAATACCTATCAATTATATCTTGATGGAGTTGCTATTGGTTCACCTAAAAATGGCACAGGTGCTGCTTTGGATTTCGGTATTCAATCTGCCGCGGGTACATATACTATTCAAGCAACTAATACATTATCATCCTGTTCAAATTCAATGACTGGGTCTGCAAGTATTTCAATTCTTTCGCTGCCATCATTAGTTATTACAAATTCTGCAGGTGTATGTTTTCCTGGGACAGTTGATATTACATCAGCCTCTGTTACAACCGGGTCGAGTTCAGGATTAACATTTAGTTATTGGACTTCTGCTAATGCGAGTGGTTCAATTGCAAATCCAGGAGCGATAGGCAGTTCAGGTTCTTATTATATCAAGGCAACTAATTCGAATAGTTGTTCTGTGATACAACCAGTAGCAGTAACGATTCATCCCCTGCCAGTAGTTGCTGCAATCTCAGGGGCTGCTGTATTTTGTGAAGGCTCTTCTACTGTATTTACAGATGCAACAGCAAATGGTATCTGGGCAAGCGGAACAAGCTCTGTAGCAACTATTGATGTAAATGGACAGATATCAGGGATATCAGCTGGATCATCTACCATTTCATATTCTGTTACAGATGCCAACAACTGTCAAACAGTAGTTACAAAGCTGGTAAATGTGAGTGGGCTTGTTACACCTACCATATCTATTTCAGCCTCTGCCAATACAATATGTAATGGTAGTACTGTTTTATTTTCTGCCAGTACAACTAATGCAGGAAGTGCACCGATCTATCAATGGTATAAAAATGGAATCAGCGTGGGCGCCAATTCTGCAACCTATTCTGATGCATCATTAATCAATTCCGATGTGTTGAGTTGTATATTAACTGCAAACAGTTGTGCCAGCAATCCAATAGCAAATAGTAATCTGATTACAATAACTGTAAATCCAATACCACAAATTATTTCTACTGTTCCAGGTTCTGTTTGTGGAACTGGAGTTGTATCACTTGCTGCCACTGCAAGCATTGGTACAATTAATTGGTATAGTACTTTAACGGGTGGATCATCTATTAATTCCGGAACAAACTTTAATACAGCATCACTTTCAAATACCACTAATTATTTTGTGGATGCAACCAGTAATGGTTGTACTACATTTAATAGAACGCTCATTACAGCAACAATAAATCCACTTCCTGTAGCAAGTGTAATTGCGGATAAAACTATCTGTAATGGCACAAGTATTAATATTGGAAATACTGCCATTGTTGGAAATAGCTATGCCTGGTCAAGTACACCTGCGGGTTACACCAGTGCTGCTGCCAACCCTAGTGTGAGTCCGAGCGTAAATACAAATTATACGCTGATTGAAACTGTTAATGTAACAGGATGTACAAATTCACATGCGTTGAATATTAGCATCAATCCCATTCCGGATGTAAACGTAAATCCAGCTTCACTAAGTATCTGTTCTAATACGGTAGCATCAATCACTTTAACCGGTTCGGTTCCAAATACCATATTCAATTGGACAATCATTCCAAATACTTTTATAACAGGTGCACAAAACGGAACAGGTACATTCATTAACCAAACACTGGTAAACGCTAACACATCTCCACAGCAGATGAGCTATGTAGTAACACCTTCTTATACGAACAATTCTGTAACATGTACTGGTACTCCAGTTACTTCAGTTTTTACTATTAATCCATCACCACAAGTAAATTTTTCAAGACCCAATGAAGTGATATGTTCTGGTAGCAACAGTTCTGTTGTTAATTTAAGTACATTAACTAGCGGGGCTACTATCAGTTGGACCAGTACTAATCCATCTGGAATTAGTGGAATTGTAAGTTCAGGTACCACAACTATTCCATCGCAAACTTTGGTAAATACTAGTAATGTACCAATTACAATTGTTTATACTGCAGTGGCAACTACAACTTCTGGACCTTCCTGTACTGGTGCAAACAATACCTATTTGATCACTGTTAACCCAACACCAAATGTTACTGCCACACCAAATACTCAAATCATTTGTTCAAATAGTTCTATAAATATTACATTGTCTACAACAGTTCCGGGAACTGTGTTTAACTGGGTAGTAAGTAGTAATGCAAATATTACAGGAGCAGTAAATGGAACTGGCGCAGGAATCATACAAAATCTTGTCAATTCAAGTACCATTCCGCAACAGATCACATACACATTAACACCGGCATTCATCAATGGAGGAATAACCTGTCAGGGATCACCAGTTAATGTGTTGATCACAGTAAATCCTTCTCCTGTTTTAATTGGCGCTTTATTACAAAGCTCTATTTGTACTCAAAATCTATTTATATATTCTCCAACCAGTTTAACGCCAACTACAATTTTTAATTGGACAAGACCAGCAATTGTGGGTATTTCTAATCCTGCTATTTTAAATGGTTCCAATGGTATTAGTGAAACCCTAATAAATACTACAGTTGATCCAATAGCTGTTAAATACTTCTATACGTTAACTGCAAATGGATGTTCCAATCCGCAAACAATTGTGGATACGGTTTATCCGAATGCCAAAGCAATTTTTACTGCAGATACATTGATTTCCTGTAGCCCTTATGTATTAAAAAATCATATAACACTTATTAGTTTTCCGAATGCCAATGATGAAACCAACTATAATTGGTATGCCAATAATAATAGTATTGGAACTGGTACCACCATACCGAATTATAGCATTATTAATTCTTCTGATACGATTATACTCAAGTTGTTTGCAAAAAGTAAATATGGTTGTTCGAATGATTCGATGTTGAAAACTATTTACACCATTGAACAACCTAAACCTAGTTTTATCATGAGCACGCATAAGGGATGTGGACCATTAACACTAAATTTTACAAATACTACAAGTCCTATAAATGCAATCAATAATTCAAAATATTTATGGGATTTTGGAAATGGAATTACATCTGTTCTAACAAATCCTCCTTCTATTATTTTTAATGCATCACCTAAATTTAAAGACACCACTTATTATATTACATTAACTGTAAGCACTTCATGTAATACCTATACATATAATGATTCCTTAACAGTTCGTCCTTCACCTAAAGCATTATTATCTACTGGTAATATTGTAGGTTGTTCACCATTTCCAGTTAATCTTCAGAACAATTCATTGGGGGCAGATAAATTAGGGAATGGCAATACTTATTATTGGAGTTTTGGGGATGGATTTTATGATACTACCAATACATTAAGTACTGTAAAACATATTTATCATAACGGCTCACAAAAAATAGATACATCTATCATCAGATTGATTGTACAAAATGAATGCGGAATTGATAGTATCAAATACAATGTTGTGATTTTTCCAAATACAGTAAAACCTGCTTTGATGGTTAATGGAAGTGAGAAATATGGCTGCGCTCCACATACCGTCAACTTTTTTAATAATTCTTCTGGAGCAAACAGGTTTAATTGGGACTTTAATGATCAAACTGTTTTTGCAACAACAAAATCTCCTGATACTGTAGTGCACGTATTTACTGGTCCAGGTACTTTTGTAGTAACGATGATGGCTTCCAATGGATGCTCAGATACTGCTGTAACAGATACGATTGTAGTATATCCTGCTATGCCAGTTCCGAAGTATAATTTTAAACTGATCAGTTGTTTTGGAGATAGCGTTCAGTTTGTAAATAATACCGATACCGGTTTGGCGAGCGGATTTATTTGGAATCTAGGTGATGGTTCAAGCAGCAACTCTTTTCAAGTAGCACACTTATATAAAAATTTAGGTTCTTATGTTACCAGTTTAAAAGCATTTAAAATCTACAATACTGGAGTAACCTGTTCCAATATTGATTCATCAACCCTCCAAGTAATTGCTAAGCCTGTAACAATTTTTACATCTAATAATTTTGTTTTAAACTGTTCGCCGTTTAATTTAATTGTAAATACTAATCCAATTTTTGGCGGATCTGCTGAATGGAAGTTCACCGATCCTTATTCATCAGATACTTTGGGGAACGGATTTAACTCGAGTCATATTTTTAATAAGGGGGGCAATTTTAAAGTACAATTAAAACTTACTAATGCAGGAGGCTGTATCGATAGTATTTCACAACCAATTAAAGTAACGGAAACTCCAAAGGCAGATTTTAGTTTTGGAGATTCTATATTTTGTACCAGAGGTTCAGCAGCTCAGGATATTAATTTTAATAACACCACCAGTTTTGGATCTTCAAATATTGTAACCTATGAGTGGCGGGTGAATGGAGTACTGTATAGTAATTCACCTACCCAATTTAGTTATCATTTTACAGCAATTGCCAGTGACAATTTACCTAAAGTATATAGTGTAAGTTTAAGAGCTACTTCATCGAGCGGATGTTCGAACGAGAAAATTCGTCAGGTAAGTTTTGTTCCTTTTCCAAAACCAAATTTTGTGTTACCTAAAAACCAAATTTGTGGTAACTCACTTCTTTTAGCAAATGATATTGATAACACTGTCTTGCATACGCGCAAGTGGTCTTGGAATACAAATGATGTAACGTTCCCTTCATTAACAATAGATAATGACACGGCATCTAGTATTTCAATTAGTATTCCACAAAATAGCATTACTAAGGATTTAGTCTACACTTTGAAATTAATAGAAATAAGTAATTATGGTTGTGTAGATTCTGTGACACAAATCATTCGTGTATTTCCTCAGCCAAAAATTGATTTCCAACTACAAGATAGTATTTGCTCAAAGGTTGATTATACCCTGGTAAATATATCAGACCCCTATAATTCGGGCACTATCAATAATATGAAATTCAATTGGTATTTTAGAAAGTATCAATCTTTTGGGGATACCGTTTTGATTAATTATTCTACCGATTTAAATCCAAATTTTAATGTTACTAATTCTGGCATTAAGGATAGTATTTATTTAATTACTTTATTGGGAAAAACTGTAAATGGTTGTGTGGATTCAGTGATGCACAAAATAATAGTACATCCCTCAACTGTAGCTTTATATACTAGTACTCCAGCCATAAGTTGTGCACCATTAACATTGACTGTTTTAACCAATCAATCATTAAACGTAGATAAATACAATTGGTATCTCAACGATACATTATACAGCAATTTAAAAATCCCATTGGATACAATTCTTACTAAATCAGGGAAAAGATTTAACCTTAAATTAGTTACTTCCAACAAGTATGGTTGTTTATCTGATTCTTTGACTCAGATGATCAAATCTTATATTTCTCCGGTTTCAAAATTCGTGGCATCGAAAGACAGTTCATGCACAGGCAATTTATTGGTTCATTTATTTAATCAATCCACTGCATCAGGAACCAATTTAAATAATTGGTATTGGGATTTTGGAGACGGATCAACGAGCTTACTTCAAAATCCTGACCATCAATATAATGTTCCGGGCAAATACGTAATCAGTTTACAAGTACAAGATGGCAGACAATGTTTTTCAGATAGCCCACAACTTAAAGTGGTTACCATATTTGGTAAACCACGTGCATCATTTATCGCCAATAATGTTTGTTTAGGTGATTCAATCCTGTTTTTTAATCAATCAACTTTAGGATTTGGAAGTAATCGATTTGTACAGAGTTTATGGAACTTTGGTGATGGAAAATCGGGTCTTGATTTTTCTCCTTCACATTTTTATGCGAATGAAGGTACATATCCTGTGATGTTGGTAATGAGTTCTGATATGAGCTGTATACCGGACACAACTATTCATTCTATCACAGTATATGGGAAGCCACATGCAGATTTTAGTTGGGATGTTTCTTGTGCCAATGAGCCTATAAATCTTACCAATTTAAGTACACCTGGATTTGGAGAGAAGTCTTTTGGATCAACATTATGGACAATTAACAATGGGTTTAATTCTGGTTTAAATAATCCGCATATACAAATAAGTACTCCTGGAATTTATAATATTAAACTATTGGTTTCTGATGCTATTTGTACAAATTTAATGGATACGATAAGTAAAAATATAAATGTAGTTCAGGCACGAATGGGTCAGGTTTATCCAAGAATAGAAGCGGTTTATGGCACTCCAGTAACACTCCGTGCTTTAAATGGAGGTGTATCTTATAGTTGGGTTCCTGTAATTGGTCTGAATGCTTCAAATGTTCAAAATCCTGAAGCTACTTATCGATTATCTGATCCCAATAGAATCATGTATACAATCAATATCATTGATTCAGCTGGTTGTCCGATCAAGGACAATCAAGAAGTGTTTGTTTTTAATAAGCCTTCCATAATTGCGCCAACTGCATTTGTATTAAATGGTAACGATATTTCCAATAGAAGATTTTTACCCCATTATATCAATATCAACAGACTGGTAAGTTTAAAGATTTTTGATCGTTGGGGTGTGGAACATTTCAGTACATCTGATATGAGTCAAGCCTGGAATGGCAGGGATCGGAAAGGAAATATTTTACCTTTAGAAACTTATGTTTGGATTGCTATTGGAAAAGATAATAATGGCAATCAAGTGATTGGAAAAGGAAATGTTACGTTGATACCCAATCAATAAAAATAGCTAGCATAATTGATGGATACAAGCGATAAAAACTTTCTGAAATCATGCATTTTAAAAGAAAGCCAAGTCAACTACAAAATCACCTCTTACTAATCTTATTCATAGAAATACTTCTCTGCAAGGAACACTTGAACCGATTCATTGTGGGATCGCGTTTTTGTGCATGCTTTTGACTTACACCACTGTTCACTCTTTTTCTCCATAAATTAAAACTGCTGCGCTTTAATTCTTTGCGCATGAGTGCAATGGTTTCGGCTTCGGTGA
>Ga0194037_1002742_pt1 | contig 11367 bp, 10 predicted proteins | sample JunL306m_MetaG_FD_148653 | JGI IMG/M metagenome (GOLD analysis project Ga0194037, IMG submission 148653) | Anoxic zone freshwater microbial communities from boreal shield lake in IISD Experimental Lakes Area, Ontario, Canada - Jun2016-L304-6m | ecosystem: Environmental > Aquatic > Freshwater >...
ACTCTGCACGTCGATCTTGCCGCCATGAGCTTCTACAATCTTACGACACTGATATACTCCAATTCCGAGACCCTGGTTCTTGGATGTTTTGAACGGTTTGAACAGTTCAGTACGTATAAATTGGGCTGTCATACCGCAACCATCATCAGCGACACGGATATAGGGGCGTTCATCAAAGCCGACTTCAACCATGACCGGATTTCCGGCCACAGATGCTTCAATCCCGTTCATGATCAGATTGAGCACAACTTTCTGTATTTCGCCTTCATCCGCGTGCGCCATTATCTCTCTTCCCGTTACGATTACACGTCCACCGACGATCGTGCTGGCCGTCTTTTGAACCAACTCCAAAAGATTAACATTCTGCAGATCAATCAGACTGCTTTCTCTAATACTTTTGAGTCTGCCGATCAGGCGCTTCATTTTGGTGACCGTATTATCCAGAGAGGTTAGCATATCCTTCTGAAAATCGGGGTGTTGTATGTATTTCGGAGCGTTTTCAACAATCAGGGACAGGTTTGAAACCTGATTTTTAAGGTCATGAACAACAAAAGTAGCAACATTACCGATCGCTTCAATCTCGCGGGCCTGAAGGATTTGTTCGGAAAGCCGTTGATGCAGAATAGCCAGAGAGGCCTGCCGTGCGATAGTCTTCATCAAGTCATAATCTTCATAGATGTAGATTTCATTAGCTTTGATCGGCTTTCCCAGAGTAATAAAACCGTCGATGCGTTGGCCGTCAAAGAGCGGTATTACGAATGAAACCTGGTGATTGGTGAAAAACTGAAGATTTTCGGCCGTGATTTCAGGGTTCTCATCGCGGACGGAGACTACCCATGCATTACCTTCCATAAAACGTATCAGTGAATTATCCGACGCGACAACATCATCGACAATTGCCATCATATGCGCCGAAACCATGCCGTATCCAGCCAGTTCCGGATCGTACAGAAACAGGGCAGCGCATCTGATGCCGAAGATTTCACAGTAGGCGGCCAGAATACGTTGCAGCAGTTCTTCACTCGAGTGGGATGTCGAAAGCTGCTCGCTGAAACGAAGCCACTGGGTACGATAATCATGCTTGTGCTGATAAAAGTTCTTCTGTAAGGCCACTTTGACTTCGCGCTGAACTTTATCGGAAAGCATCAGAATCAGCAGCGCAATCCCCAACAGAAAGGCAAATGAAATCGAAACCGTTCGAGGAAAAGAGGCGCCGAAATGCTGCATCCCCTCGCCCAGAAACCCGAAAATAGCCAGATAGAGCCCCACCGCAAACATAATGACCGATTTAAAAGCAACCTGGCGCGATACCTCAATACGGGCACCACCATGACGATAGAACAACGAAAACAGAATCAGAGCGACAGCGACAAGGTACATGAACGAGCGCATCGGTACATAATTCATGTTGAGCGAGCGGTAAAGCAGGGCATGACTGTAATAGAAGCAGAGTACGACCAGGATGGTTCCGAGACCGATAATATCAAATTTAATCCGCCAGAGCGCTTCAGGCGAGGCATTTGAGAACGTTGCCTCAAAATTTACAAGAGCTATTACCAAACAGCCGGTAATGCCCAGATAATAATAATATCCAATCGTTTCAAGAAAAATTATCCGTTCAACGGGAAAGTCCGGAGTATAGAAAAAAGAGCCTATCGGGAACAAGAGCGGGACGAGTGCAAACAGAAACGTCGCAGCAATAAAAGTCTGCAGGTACCGTCCGATTCTCCAGGGACCTGACTGACGGGCAAAGGTCTGGCTGCAGAGTATCCATAAACCGGGCAGGAGTGACTCGGCCATCAGGGCACAGCGCTTCCAGTACATGGCATCCGTGCCAGAAGAAAGCGACAGCACATCAAACAGCTCAAGCAGGGCGGTACACGCCAGCGCAGCACACAGAAACAGGCTGGAACGGGAACGCTCCCTGTACAGGTTGTAGCCGGCCAGTGCAAGCAGAGCAAGAAAAGCTGCTATGGAAATTACGATAGTGCTCATGGAGGGTAGGTATCAGGCTCCCGCAGAGAGATTCTGCATATACCAACCAAGCGCCGCATCCAACCCCTGCTCGATCGTATGACTCGGAGCATATCCCAGCAGACGGATCGCCTTGCTGATGTCAGCCTGGGAGTGCAGCACATCGCCGGCCCGGAAATCACGGTGCTGTGGCGTACACCCTTGCAGATGAGGATAATGAGGTAGGAGACGGCTCTGCAGCATAACAAAAAGCTCGTTGAGCGTCGTGCGTGCATTCAAGGCAGTATTGTAAATCTGATTGACTCCTGCAGGCTCATTGCAGAGCGCAGCCAGCAGGTTCATCTGGATTACGTTTTCGACAAAACAGAAATCGCGGCTGGTTTCACCACTGCCGTTAATGTAGATCGGCTGTCCGGTAATCAAGGCTCTGATCCAGCAGGGGATAACCGCCGCATAGGCCCCTTCCGGATCCTGTCGCGGTCCGAAAACGTTGAAATAGCGTAGCCCGATGCTTTGCAGACCATACGCCCGCGCAAACACATCGGCATACAGCTCGTTGACATACTTGGTCACTGCATACGGTGAGAGCGGTTTTCCGATCAGATCCTCCACCTTGGGCAGACCGGGGTGATCACCATAGGTCGAACTGCTGGCAGCGTACATAAAGCGAGCTACGCCTGCATCCCTGGCCGCAACCAGCATATTTAAAAATCCGCTGACGTTGCTTTCATTACTGGTAATCGGATCTTCCAACGAACGCGGCACCGACCCCAAAGCAGCCTCATGCAGGATAAATTCGACCCCCTGACAGACTTCACGACAGGTCGGCAGATCGCGAATATCTCCCTCCACAAAGCGGAAACGTCCCCACTGAACTGCCGAGACCTTTGCCTGCACCTCAGCCAGATTGCTCCGTTTGCCGGTCGAAAAATTATCCAGTCCAACGACCACCTGATCCAGTAGCAGCAGATGTTCCAGCAGATTTGAGCCGATAAACCCGGCCGTTCCGGTCACAAGCCACGTCCGTGACTCACCCCGCAATGTATTCAGTATTGTTTCGTAATTTGCCACACTATCCTCCCATTCGACTCACTTCGAATCACTTCGACTTCGCTCAGCGCAAGCCGCTCAGGGCACCGCCCTTCACTCTTCACCCCGTTACAGCCTCCACACTCTGATACCGGCGCCCTTCAGCGCTGCCTGATCATACATCCCTTTCACATCTACAAGTAGTGGATTGTTACCCATCAGGGCAGCAAGTTTTTGAGCCGTCCAACTGCGGAACAGATCGTGCGAAACAGCTGCCACAACGGCAACGGCAGGCTTGAGATCTTCCGGCGGACAGAGTGTAACACCGTATTCGTGGAAAGCTTCAGCAGGATCAGCGCAGGGATCGCAGACCTGTACCTCAATTCCGTAATCCTGAAGTTCACGGATAATATCGATGACCTTGGAATTACGCAGATCGGGACAATTCTCTTTGAAAGTCAAACCGAGCAGCGTCACCCGGCCACCAAGTATCTGATGCCCGGCGTGGATCATCTCCCGGATCGCCCGCTGGGCAATAAATTGGCCCATCCCGTCGTTGATTCGGCGTCCCGACAGAATCACCTGCGGAATATAGCCGATCTTCTCTGCCTTGTGAGTCAGATAATACGGGTCGACGCCGATACAATGCCCGCCGACCAGACCGGGCCGGAACGGAAGAAAGTTCCATTTAGTCCCGGCGGCCTCCAGAACCTCGTTGGTGTCAATTCCCATCCGGTCAAAGATCAGCGCCAGTTCGTTCATCAGGGCGATATTCAGATCGCGCTGCGTATTTTCAATAACCTTGGCGGCTTCAGCGACCTTGATTGACGCTGCCCGATGGACACCAGCCGTCACCACCGATTCGTAGACCCGGGCCACGATTTCCAACGTCTCGGCATCCTGACCGGAAACAACTTTTTTAATCTTGGTAAACGTATGCTCCTTGTCGCCCGGATTAATCCGTTCGGGGCTATAGCCGACTGTAAAATCGCGACCGCACTGAAGACCGGAGACCCGCTCCAAAACCGGCACGCATTCATCTTCGGTCACACCCGGATAGACGGTTGATTCATAGACGACGATATCACCCTTTTTGAGTGCAGCGCCCACCGTCTCGGAGGCTTTGTACATCAGCGTCAGGTCCGGCTGGTGAGCTTCGTCAACCGGCGTCGGTACCGCTACGATATGGAAATCAGCCCCGGCCAGTTCGGCTATTTTTTCAGTAAACAGTATATCAGCCTGCTGCAGGTCAACCGCTGTGACCTCGCCGGTCCGGTCATGTCCGCTCTGTAATTCACGTATCCGCAGCTGGTTGATATCAAAGCCGATCGTGCGGCGCACTTTGCCAAACGCAACAGCTACCGGCAACCCAACATAACCGAGACCGATTACGGATATAATTCTGTCGAAATTCATGGTGACTCCTTTGTGATTTAGGATTATTCCGGTAAAAATTTACGGATGGTAGGATAAAAGTCGCGAATAAAACGCTCGCCAGAGGCTAGAGCGACCTGCTGATCAGATCCGAATGGCACCGATATACGGATAAATGAGGCATCCCGGCGGCGATAGAGCAGTGAATTAGTGATTTCAGCCAGCTTAAGCGAATATTCATCGTTCAGGGATCTGTTACGAACCTGAAACCAGTACAGAAAGAGCTCCCTGCTGTCGCCTTTCTGGTAGACCGCCCGCACCAGATTGAGTGCTTCACCGTTCAGTTCCAACCTTGCTCTCTCGGAAGAGACTTCAAACCAGCCGCTGCCCGGCAGACAATGCTTGGGAGAATGGATCTCGCCACTCTCCTTGCCGCCCCCATGATAACCGATGTAGACACTTACTTTTTTCCCATCATTTGAGACATACTGGCGGGAAACCGTATCAGTAGCCTTGAGAATTTTCTGGACACTGTCAGAAAGGAACGATTCTCCCGTCATGCGCCAGCCGCCAATATCACTCGGAAATGCGGCAAATGAAGTATTCATCGGCACCGATATATCCTGGTGAAGATTGAGGTACAGTCCAACGGCCATCATTATCAGACAGATCGGGATCCAGGCAGGACGACAAGTGCTGGACTCAACCTCCTGAACAAGTTCGGGAGGAGAAACAGTATTCTCACTCTCACTGTCAGGATTTGCAACTACAGTTTCCGCTTCGCTTGAAGCACACTTTGATTTTCTCGCCAGCAGACTTCCCAGACCAACCAGCAGCACCATTGCCATTCCGAACACGACCAGGCCGGCAAACTCATGAAAAAAGCCCTGAGCCGCCTGAGCACCCCAGTATTGAGCCAGAAATCCGGTAACAATAACCCGCAGCGCGTTGGTACAAACGGCAATCGGCACCGCCGAGCAGATCAGCAGCCATCGTTTCCAGGGTGCCATTTGCAAGAAGAAGGCAAATGCAACCGCCAACGCAAGCAGCGAGAGCAATGAACGGATTCCGCTGCAGGCATCAGCCACTTCCAGCGTCGTAGACGGGAACATGATAATATTGCCTTCCCGGAGTACAGAGACACCGGAAAGTTTGAGTGTCGCTACCGAGACTCTGGTTACAAAGAGTTTGAGAGGAAAAGCAGCAGCATCGTAGATAATGTAAGGGATCGGAACCATAAAGAGCAGATAAGCCAGCGGAAAGCTGACCTTGCGCACAACAGCTATCCCGAAAAAACTGATAACCAGACCGACCAGCAGCACGACCAGAGAACTGCGCATCGTAAAATATTCAGATCCAAGCCAAGCCGCCAACAATTGCAGCAGACCGGCAGAAAGTACCAGCAGACCTATTTTTGAGGGGAGCGCCCGGGTTTCCTTCAGCTCTGTCCAACGCGTGGAGAGGAAATAGGCCGCAATCAACGGAACCAGAAAGCCATGGGAATAGTTTTCATCATGGTACCATTCCTTGACCATGTCCGGTACAACCCGGCTGTACAGGGCAACCAGAAGTACCGCTATACCGAGTAACTGCCAACGAAACTGCTTTACTGTTTGGATACATGTCATGGCTGCTCCTGCGGCTGCCCGTCAGATCATAAAAAAACAGATTAATCCTTTACCATATTAATCGACATAACTACAACCGAAAACATCCCTGAATCTTTTCTTTACCAGAACTGCCACTTACCGGTAGTTATAACATAGATGGCCAGCGCCAGATTGGTAACGGCATGTGCCAGTATACAGTGGGCCAGGCTTTTGGTCCGATAGAGCAGCAGGTTATAGGCGATACCTGCCATAATACCGGCCAGAATGTAATTATGTTCGAAGCCAAATAAAACGACCGTTAATAGAAATGAGCCCCAGGTAAAAGTACCCATCTTGACCGTATCAAAATCTTTATCAATAACGTAACGAATCATAAATGATCGCCAGAACAGCTCTTCCATCAGTGGCACCACCAACACCGCGCCAGCCACTCTGAACGCAGTCATTACAATCGGCAGAGCATCTCCCGGGAAAAGTGCCGGATTGTACCCCTGTGGTACTCCGGCAGCACCAAACACCCAATCCATCCTTATCCAGAGTACAAATACCAGCAAACCGACACCGAAGGTAACCAGCGTTGCCGGAAAATTGGCAAGATCTTTCAACCTCAGTTCTACGTAGCGATCCTTGAACAGGTACAGTAACAATCCGACTGTCAGGGCTTTGAGAGGATAGAGGTAGTAGAGCGTAGTTGCTCCAAGAGTAAAAAGTCCCTGAGAAGCCAGAAAGCGGATAAACTCGTCAAGTCCGATAAAACCCATAAAAACAGCAAAAGGCAGATAGCGATATGCGGCAGAACTGATACGCTGGTTAGTGGTCATAAAATGAATTTCCTTTGTATAGTATGTATTAAACCATCGTGCTCTATTCACATTTCACAGTCTTTGTTTCGCCATGAGGAAATCGGAAATCACCGGCAGATGATCGGAACCAATGTCCGGGCCAATGATACTCAAAAGCGGCGTCAATCCATTTCCGGTCAATATATGATCGATTCTGGCACGATATGAAAATCCACTGACCGAGACTCGTTGTGTCCAACCATATCCTGATCCGGTTTCTGAAAACGAATTGGTAAGATCCCCCCATATAGCACGGTAAAGTGTGCTGTCTACCGGCGTGTTAAAATCGCCGGCAATGATAACAGGGTGTTTCAAAGTTTCAATATAACGGTGTGCTTCCAGGGCAGCGCTGTGCCTAAAAGCGGTTTCCTCATAAAACAATCCCCTGCGGGAAGGACGCACCCCTGTATGCCGGTCAAGAGTTTGCATCAACCCTACGCGCGGGGTCGGCAGCTGTATCGAGCAGACATCAATCTCACCAGTAGGGGTACTCACAATCACATGCAAAAGACAGGTGAAAGCCCAAGTCTGTCTCGGCCGTTTTACTGATACCGTTTTAATTTTTTGAACTTGAAAACGGGAAATAATTGCATAACCTCCATCAGCTACCATGTTCCACCCAACAGGTAAGGTAAGCTTCATATCTGATGGAAACTCTTGAAGTGCAACGACATCAACAGACATATCATTAATTATTTTTGCAAGTTCGGCTCTGTCGCATACGGCCTGATCCACATTACAGGTTAGAACTCTTAATTTGCGCATTCCGATATCACTAGCATTATTATGGGTACCAAACGGAATATTGAAGCGCATCAAAGGACCTGCAATAACAAGAACCGACAAAAAAAGAGGAAACAATAAACGTCGTTCATACATAATCACAAACGGAATAAGAAGAACAATCGGCAATAACAGCAGCCAGCGCGGGCCAAAAAGAAGTACTGTAGCCAACCACAAACGGTCACCAGCAACATACATGAAAAGCCAGGCCAAAAACACAAACAAAGTATATAAACAGGTCACCCAACGCAACCATCTGCACAATCTTGCTGCGGGGAGAAGTGGCATGATTACTTCCTTTCTACAGGGATGTTTTCCAACAACCCGAAGCGTATTAAATAGTAGGACAGCTTGATATATTCAATGGCTATATCTGGAATGAGCCTGGCAGATGAACGGGACGGATCGACAGCGACTATAACGGGAAGATCATTAAGAACGCGCTGAAAAATCCAGAGAGAGCGACGGCTGTGGTAGTTTGAAGTTACCAACAAAATGCTGCCGATATTGTGACTTGTGGCGTAATTTCTGACCGCTATTGCATCGTAAACCGTACCGCTTTTGTAAAAGGGAAGAGCAATAATTGATTGCCGGGGCACACCGCGCTGAACAAGTTCTTCCGTGCAACGTTCGCTGGAGTAAAGATTTCTTTGATGCTTGCGCGACCACCCTCTTCGAACGCCGTCATCAGTAAGAATAATACAGTCGGCACTACCAGCAGAAAACAGGGATGCTGCATGTGGTGCCCGCTCTTCATAACTACCAGCAAGCAGAACGATAACATCCGCTTTTATAAGCGGTAAACTCACAGTTAGATATGAGCGACCGAACGCTAAAATTACAAGCAAAAGCAGTACGGCTAGTACAGAAACAACAATTACGATATGACGCATCATAATAACCAATCTTTTAAAATAAAAAAGCCCTGCTGTAGAAGGTAACTTCCAAGGTAGGGCTTCATTAAACAGCAGATGCTGGTATTTAAATGGCAGGGGTACCTGGATTCGAACCAAGAGATGACGGCGTCAGAGGCCGTTGCCTTACCGTTTGGCTATACCCCTAAAAGATAGATTGCCTGTATAGCAAAACAGATACGATCAGTCAAGTTTTTTTAAGACCGCACCACTTCTGCCCCTCTCTCAATTGCTCGAATATTTGCAGGTATGAGCAGATGATTACGTTCCGGAAGTGTTTTTTCGAGTGCTATAATTAAAGAATCAATCTGCAAGATGCCACATTTCTGAGCATAAACACCACAAGCAAGCATGTTCAGCATCCGAATATCACCCAGTTCTGTTGCTAACTGGCTCATTGGAACCTCTAAAAGTTCGACATCACCACGAGCTGCATTACTACACGTTATAAGTGTGGAGTTAATTATGCAGAGACCTCCTGATCGAATATTTTTGGCGTATTTATCGTATGAAAGTTGATTAAGCAGGATAGACACTGAAGGGTTTCCGACAACTGGCGATCCAGTTTCACCATCAGAAAAAACAACTGTACACATGGCAGAGCCACCACGCTTTTCAACTCCATAGGACGGCAAGAAGGTAACGTTATAACCTTGATAAAGTGCGGCATACGAAAGCAGGTTACCGCCGAGCATGACACCCTGCCCACCATAGCCGGATAAGAAAACATCATAACGCATAGAGAGCAGCCTTATGGTTTAAAAGTCAGCATTGTTTTTAAAAGTACCAAGCGGGAAATAGGAGATTAATTCATGGGTTACACGATCGTTTGCTTTACGTGGCGACAAACCCCAATTTGTAGGACAAGCAGCGAGCACCTCGACAAAAGCAAATCCCCTGTTATCTACTTGATACTTGAATGCGTTTAAAATGGCTTTCTTAGCCAGAAAAGTATTTTTCGGTGTATTGAGAGCAACGCGAGCTGAAAAAGCAACACCTTCAAAGTTAGCAAGCAACTCCGCCATCTTGAAAGGAGCACCGTCTTTAGATATGTCACGACCATAGGGAGATGTTGTAGTTTTCTGACCTGATAAAGTAGTCGGTGCCATCTGACCTCCCGTCATACCGAATGTTGTATTATTAACAAAAACGACAGTAATTCCTTCTCCACGATTCGATGCATGGATAATTTCGGACATGCCGATAGCAGCCAAGTCGCCATCACCTTGGTAGGTAAATATAATTCTGTCTGGACGAGCTCTTTTAGCTCCAGTTGCAACGGCCGGAGCACGACCGTGCGGCGACTCAATGACGTCAATATCGAAATAGTCATAAAGAAAAACAGAACAACCCACCGAAGCCACACCAATCGTAACGGCTCGAATCCCCAACTCATCAATTGCTTCCGCTACTAGACGATGGGCAGATCCATGCTGACAACCTGGACAAAAATGGTATTGAGTATGTTTGAGACTCTTCGGTCTGCCGAATACCTGTTTCATGCAGTTACACCAGTACTTTAATTTTACGAAATGTGTTTTTTATTTGTTCATAAAGTTCTTCAGGCGTAGGAAGAGAACCTGTCCCTGGAGGACGACCGTAAAAAAACACATCTGCGTCACCAGCTACAGAAAGCTTCACGTCATCAATCATCTGCCCAGTAGAAAGTTCGATATCTAAAAAAGATTTACAGCGTTCAGACAAGGAGCGATAAGCGATGGCTGGAAATGGAAACAACGTAATCGGTCTGATCAACCCAATTTTAAAACCGGCATCTAATGCCATATCGACTGCAGCTTTAGCAATGCGAGCCGCTGAACCGAATGCCGTAACGATCAGTTCAGCTTCATCAGTATTATACTCTTCCCAGCGACATTCCTTCTTTGACAGCAATTGATAACGAGCGTACATCTTCCAATGAAAAGCTTCCATTTCACCATTACCAAGATAGAGTGATTTGACAATATTTTGAGGTTTTCCTTCCTCTTTTCCACGCACAGCCCACTCTTTATCAGGAAATACGGAACTTGAGCTACTATTAACCACTATCGACTCTTTCATTTGACCTATTATCGAATCAGCGAGCAACATAGCCGGCATTCTGTAAGTATCTGAGAGATCAAAAGCAAGCTTAGTCAAATCGTACATTTCTTGAACAGACCAGGGAGCAAGTACAATTATACGATATCCACCATGCCCTCCCCCGCGTGTAGCCTGAAAATAGTCCGCCTGTGAAGCGTCAATGCCACCCAATCCGGGCCCAGAACGCATAACATCAATAATTACACCTGGGAGTTCAGAACCTGCCAAATAAGATATACCTTCCTGCATAAGAGATATACCGGGACCGGACGAAGATGTCATGACACGGACACCTGTTGCCGATGCGCCCAACAGCATGTTAATAGCGGCTATTTCACTCTCGGCCTGGAGAAACTCACCACCAGATTTAGGTAGCTCACGCGCAAGGAACTCCGGAATGTCGCTCTGCGGTGTAATAGGATAGCCAAAATAGCAATGGCAGGAAGATTCAATTGCTGCAAGCGCGACAGCTTCATTACCCTTTATAAATATTTTATCAGAATTCATAACGGCCTGACTTCAATCTTTAAAAACAGTTATTGCAACGTCAGGGCACATCTGAGCACAGAGGGCACACCCGACACATACCTGCGAGTCATCAAAAAAAGCCAGAGAATACCCAGAATTTAATGTTTCTACAGGTAAAGATATGAGTTGATTGGGGCAGACTGAAGTACAGAGTCCACAGCCTTTACAAAACCCTTTATCGATTCGAATAAATGACATTAAAGAAGTCCTTAAAATCTAAACGGGTATATC
>Ga0194037_1002743_pt1 | contig 11366 bp, 12 predicted proteins | sample JunL306m_MetaG_FD_148653 | JGI IMG/M metagenome (GOLD analysis project Ga0194037, IMG submission 148653) | Anoxic zone freshwater microbial communities from boreal shield lake in IISD Experimental Lakes Area, Ontario, Canada - Jun2016-L304-6m | ecosystem: Environmental > Aquatic > Freshwater >...
TCCATCGGGACCATTTGGGTCTACTAAAGCAGGGATCTTATTATTCGGGCTGATTTTCAGAAAGCTCTTGGCAAATTGATCGCCAGTGCCAATGTTAATCGGAATAGCAGTCCAATCTTTACCCAGGCGATAGCCACATTCCTCGAGCATGATGTGGACTTTGTGGCCATTCGGTGTTGGCCAACTGTAGACATCGATCATATTGTTTGATTTCTTCATTGCTATAACTCTCTCTATAAGGATTGTAGGCGTTGCAAGGCCGTCGCTAAGGTTTGCTCTTGCTTAGCAAAACAGAAACGAATCACGCCAGATTCAGTGGGACGATCATAAAAAGCAGAAACGGGAATCGCTGCCACACCAACTTGAGTAGTAAGCCATTTACAAAACTCGGCCTCATTTAATTTAGCCTGCGGAATATTGAGTGCAGAGTAATCAGCGCACTGAAAGTAAGTGCCTGGTGTTGGCAGTAATTTAAATGGAGTCTTTTCTAAACCTGATCGGAAAAAATCACGCTTAGCTTGATAGAAGGCAGGGAGATTTAGATAATGCGATGCATCTGCCAAGTATGATGCAAGCCCATACTGCACTGGTGTATTCACAGTAAAGACATTGAATTGATGAACTTTACGAAATTCTTTTGTCAAAGCTGGTGGTGCGGCAACATAGCCTACCTTCCAGCCGGTGACGTGATAAGTCTTACCAAAGCTAGAAATTAGAAAACTCCTGGCAGCTAATTCTGGATGCGAAGCCACGCTGTGATGTACCGCACCGTCATAGACCATGTGTTCATAGACTTCATCACTCACAATGAGTGTAGAAGTATTTTTTACTAATTGAGCCAGGCGCTCTAAGTCTGCTGTCTGCCACACCATTCCAGTGGGATTATGCGGAGAGTTGATGATGAGTAAGCGTGTTTTGGAATTAATGGCGCTAGCCAAAGCATCCCAAGGAATTTCATAGGAAGTGACTTGACCATCCGTATTGCGCTGTACTTGTAGCGATACGGCAATCGTTTTACCACCGGCTAATTCAATGGAAGGTCGGTAGCTGTCGTAAGCAGGCTCAATGATGACAACTTCATCTCCAGGACTAACGCAAGCCAGAATGGCTGTCAAAATTCCCTGGGTACCGCCTGCAGTGATAGTGATTTCCGCTTCGGGGTCATAGTGGTGACCGTATAGACTTTTGATCTTCTGACTAATGCCATTGCGGAGCGCTGCAATCCCAATCATCGGAGGGTATTGGTTTTGATCTGCGAGCATAGCGTCGTTCACGCTGGCGATTAACTTGCGATCGCAGGGAAAGTCTGGAAAGCCTTGGCCTAGGTTAATCGCCTGATGTTCTGCTGCGAGTGCTGACATGACGGTAAATACCGTTGTTCCCACATTGGGAAGGCGACTCGGAAAGGAGGGGCTGATGTCTGGCGTGGTCATTTAAGGCAGGGAAATCTAGTAGTCGCTAGAATGGTAAAAATACATAGACAAATTGTGCCATGCTGATCGTACTTTCTCCCGCTAAATCCTTGGATTACAAGACCCCAGTGAAGGTCAAGACGTCCACCTTGCCTGAATTTGTCTCAGAATCAGCCAAATTGATTGGCGATCTCAAAAAGCTCTCCCCCCAGGATGTGGCCAAGTTGATGGGTTTATCTGATCAATTAGCTGCCTTGAACGTGGGGCGCTACCGCGATTGGTCCAAGAAATTTACTGAGGCGAACAGTAAGCCAGCGATCTATGCTTTTGATGGCGATGTCTATGATGGCTTTGACGTTAAAACCTTGAACGCTAAGGCCGTCGACTTTGCCCAGGACCATATCCGGATTTTGTCCGGTCTATATGGAGCCCTAAGACCTTTGGATTTGATGCAAGCCTACCGCCTAGAAATGGGGACCACGTTTCAGAATGCGAGAGGCAAGGATCTCTACGCCTTTTGGGGGAGCAGGGTAAGCGATTCGCTCAAGAAGATATTGGAAAAGCAAAAAAAGCCTGTATTGCTCAATTTAGCCTCAGAAGAGTATTTCAAGGTCTTGCAGTCTAAAGACTTGGGTTGCCCAATTATTTCCCCAGTATTTCAGGATGGCAAAGACGGTAAATACAAAATCATTTCGTTTTATGCCAAACGGGCGCGCGGTTTAATGGCTCGCTATGTGGTTGAGAATCGTATTACTGATCCGGCAGACTTAAAAGGTTTCAATTTAGATGGTTATAAGTATTTTGCGGCAGAATCTAAGCTTGAGAAGCCAGTATTCAGAAGGGCAGAGAGAAAATAATGGCTGTACATCGCACCAAGTCCTCGCAGCGCAGCTCCCCTGAGGTTGATAAGCTCGTGGCTGATGCCATTTCTTTGGCCGCCTCTGGCAGTCAAATAGAAGATCGCTTTTGGGAAGAGCGCCTCAACGTTCGTTTGATGCGTTTACTCAAAAGCCAAAATCAAAATGTGATTGATGCCGCACTAGATCAAACCTTTCGCATTAATACGGTTGCCTTTGAAGTGCTGGCAGATTCTGCTGAAACCCTAGCAGAATCTCTTAAGATCGAGCATGAAGGACAAGAGTGGGATGTTCTCTTATTGGCAATGCCAATCGTTGCACACACCCGTTATCAAATTCCTTCAGGACCATTACAAACGAATATGGTTGAAGCTACTGCACAAGCATTGCATTCTGCTATTGCAGCACCAGATACTCGCCTTGCAATTGTTCCTTGGCTCTATAGCATTGATCAGATGCCACATTCGCATTGTCAAACACGCATCTTGACTGAATCCTTAGCAAATGCAGCGATCTGTAATAAAGATGTGAAGCTCGAGTTGCGCGATATGTCTGAGACGATTGCAGTTTTGGCTGACCCGCGTTTTATCATTGCTGCCCTTAGCGCCCCAAGTGGTACGCCGATTTTCCGTTGGCAGGCTGAAGCGCCTGCGCGTCAAGAGCGTGGGGTGAGTTTAATTGGCTGGCAAAACGCCATGCACGATCCAATTGCCTCTTTGCTGCCAGGCTGCGAGTTCGAACTCTTATTACCAGAGTCCTATTTCACGAACTGTCGTTTGGCTGATAAGCATGTACGCCCTTTAAGCATTCGTGCAGCCGTCAACTACCTAGAGAGCGGCTTAGGTATTTTGCCTGCTGGCCTATCTTGCGTAGTGGGTGCATTTGGTGAAGAGCAGGCTGATGAGTACCGTATTTCCTTTAGTGCAAAAGGCTCTTCAGAAATCATGTATGGCGTGATCTGGCCTTTATATGACCGCGAGAGTGTTGCGAGCGATGCCTTAAATGATTTATCGGATGATGAAAGCCCGATTAAGAAAATATGCGATGCATTGCATGATGCTGGTGTCGAAGATGTCTTTCGCCATGCCATGCTCTTTGAACCCGAGCTATGTGATGACTGTGGAGCACCATTATTTCCAGATCGCTCAGGAGAAGCTGTACATGCAGAGATGCCAGATGATGCGCCATCTCAACAACCCTTGTTTCATTAGAAACAATCAACGATAAAAAAGCCGAGGATCTCTCGGCTTTTTTATTTAGTACATGTAGTGAATGTCAGTTTTGCACAAAGGGCTCTGCATCAGCAAACAAATGCGGTAATCTGCCAGCCTTCATTTCTGGAGTTTGGCAGAAATCAGCCAGTCTGATGCCAGCTTTGATGTTAAATAGCATTGCCTTATTACCCAACACAACAAGGTCATGACCGCTGTTAGTGTTTTTATACCGCAGGCTGCCTGGCAATGAGGTTTGACGATCCAAGTTGTATGTTTTCGTTTCCCAAGTTAAGACAATCTTCTCAGTAGTACCAGAAGTTTTGAACTGTTTACTTTCAGTGCAAGTCCATGTGAATACTTCATCACCGGCGTTAACATTCGCAGTGGAAAAAATACTAGCAAGTAAAACGCTGATGGTGAGAAGATTTTTTTTCATGTACCAATTTTCCTTAGGAGAGTAAGTGCTTAACGCCAGCCTGTTCTTCAAGTAATTCATTAAGGGTATGAGTCATGCGCTCACGGGAGAATTCATCAATCTCTAAACCTTCGATCATTTTGTATTCGCCATTTTCGCAAACCACTGGGAAACCATAAATCACTTCTGCTGGAATGCCATATTCACCTTTAGAAGGAATACCCATCGTAACCCATTTACCATTTGTGCCAAGTATCCAATCATGCATATGATCGATCGCAGCATTCGCTGCAGAAGCTGCAGATGAAAGGCCACGAGCCTCGATAATGGCTGCGCCACGCTTGCCAACGGTGGGAATGAAAGTATCCTTGTTCCAAGCTGGATCATTGATGGAGTCCTTTACAGACTTGCCATCGACGGTTGCAAAGCGATAGTCTGGGTACATCGTTGGGCTGTGGTTCCCCCAAACAACCAATTTTTCAATATTGGCAACAGGCTTGTTTAACTTAGTAGCCAACTGTGAGAGCGCGCGATTGTGATCGAGGCGCAACATTGCTGTGAAGTTCTTCGCAGGAATATCTGGAGCAGATTTCATAGCGATATAAGCATTGGTATTTGCTGGGTTACCAACAACCAATACTTTGACAGTCTTCTTGGCTACGGCATTTAATGCTTTACCTTGGGCTGTGAAAATCTGCGCGTTAGCAGAGAGCAAATCTTTACGTTCCATGCCAGGGCCGCGTGGGCGTGCACCTACTAAAAGGGCTACATCGATATCTTTAAACGCAGTCATTGGATCTGAATGGGCTGTCATGCCTGCTAAAAGCGGAAAAGCACAGTCTTCTAATTCCATCATGACGCCAGCTAAGGCTTTTTGAGCTTTTTCATCGGGAATTTCCAGTAACTGGAGGATTACGGGCTGATCCTTGCCTAAAAGGTCGCCATTGGCGATACGGAATAAAAGGGAATATCCGATTTGACCGGCTGCACCGGTTACAGCGATGCGCATTGGGGCTTTTGCCATTACTAAGAACTCCAGGGGAAGGTTAATTAATCAAAACTTTTCTATTATCCATTCAAGTGCATGGATTTTCGATTTACACTATGAATGACGTCTTATATAAGACTAGAATTACCCTGAATTTTATCCAATTGATATGAACTGGAGTCAGTTTGTCAGAAGTAAATTTGCCTGTTGCCTCATTTAGTCCTCTGTACGAGCAGATTAAGGTGATGATTTTGGCTAGCCTGCAAGCCGCTGAATGGCTTCCAGGGGCTGTGATTCCTAGTGAAATGGAGTTGGCTGCCCGCTATGCAGTGAGCCAGGGCACAGTTCGCAAGGCCATTGATGAGTTGGCAGCCCAAAATCTCTTAGTCAGGCGCCAGGGCAAGGGCACTTTTGTGGCCACCCACCAAGAGGATGACTGGCAATACCGTTTTTTACGTTTGGCACCAGATTCTGGTGAAAAATTTCTTCTGACTAGCCAGTTTTTATCCTGCCTGAAGACTAAAGCCAACGCTCATATTGCCAGTTTGCTTAAATTAAAGGCAGGTGACACGGTGATTCATATTGATCGGGTACAAAGCTTTGCAGGCAAACCCATTGTTTTTGAAGAGATTTGGCTTCCCACAGCCCGCTTTAAAGAGCTAGATCTAGATTCGCTCAATGCCTGGCATGGACCTGTATACGCACTTTATGAGAGTCAATACGCCACCCATATGGTGCGTGCAGAGGAAAAAATTAAAGCAGTGGCGGCTGATGAGATCTTAGCTAGGCACCTCCAGTTGCCAGTTGGTGTGCCGCTCCTTTCCGTTGAGCGGGCGGCCTTTACTTACGGAAATAAACCAGTAGAAATTCGGCACGCTAGGTACGACACTAGAGAACAGCATTATGAGAACAAGTTGAACTAAATGTATCGGTTAAAACCCCTATTTAACGCTTTTAAACGCTAAAAAATCCTCACTACCATTAAGGTTTCCAATAGAATATGTTGCAATACAACAAAAATACATTAAACCTCCACATACGCATAGAGATCACCCATGGTTGATGCACAGCAGGACGTAAAAAAAGATAGACCGGTTTATCGAAACATTGGTTTAGCCCAGTTAGTTAAATATCGTCTTCCTTGGGCAGGTAAAGTTTCTATCCTCCACCGCATCAGCGGCGCAGCATTGTTCCTCTTATTGCCATTTATTTTGTATCTCTTTGATCAGAGCCTGGCATCTGAATTGAGTTACCAAAAATTCCAAGCCTTCACTAGCAATATCTTGGTAAAAATGATTTGTCTTGGTTTGATCTGGGCATTCTTGCACCACTTCTGTGCTGGTATTCGCTACCTCTTGCTCGATTTAGAAATCGGTGTTGAGAAGTCTGAAGCCAATCGTTCAGCCATTGTTGTGTTTTCTCTGGGCCTGGCTTTGACAGCGGTAGTTGGTCTCAAATTATTTGGCTTTTACTAAGCGTTACTTCATTCAGGATATTTCATGCCCATTTATCAAATTGGACCAAAGCGCTTAGTAGTAGGTGCTCATTACGGCCTTAAGGAGTGGATCATCCAGCGCGTAACAGCGATTGTGATGGTGATATTTACGATTGTTTTGTTAGTTGACTATTGCATCACTGGTAGTGCAACTTATGAGGGCTGGTCCGCCTTATTTGCCAATCAGTTTATGAAGCTTCTGAGCTTTTTGGCTTTGTTCAGCTTGTTCTATCACGCTTGGATTGGTGTGCGCGACATCTGGATGGATTACATCAAGCCTGTCAGCATTCGTTTAACACTGCAAGTGTTGACCGTACTGTACCTTGTGGCTTGTGCAGCCTATGCGGTACAAATTTTGTGGAAAGTGTAATTCGATGACTGTCATTCAAAAATCATTACCACGCCGTCGTTTTGATGCGGTAATTGTTGGTGCAGGTGGTTCAGGTATGCGTGCTTCATTGCAGTTAGCAGAAGCAGGCCTCAACGTTGCTGTATTAACAAAAGTATTCCCAACGCGTTCACATACGGTGGCTGCGCAAGGTGGTATCGGTGCCTCACTAGGTAATATGAGTGAAGACAATTGGCACTATCACTTTTATGACACCATTAAGGGCTCTGACTGGTTGGGTGACCAAGACGTCATCGAGTTCATGTGTCGCGAAGCTCCCAAAGCAGTCTATGAGCTTGAGCATTTTGGTATGCCATTTGACCGTAATCCAGACGGCACCATTTATCAGCGTCCATTCGGTGGCCATACTGCAAACTACGGCGAGAAGCCAGTACAGCGTGCTTGTGCGGCTGCTGACCGGACAGGTCATGCGATGCTGCACACTTTGTACCAACGTAACGTACGCGCTAAAACAAACTTCTTTGTTGAATGGTTGGCGCTTGATTTGATTCGCGATGATGCGGGCGACGTGGTTGGTGTGACTGCGCTTGAAATGGAAACTGGCCAGGTTTATATCTTGGAAGCCAAGGTAGTCCTCTTGGCAACCGGCGGTGCTGGCCGTATTTGGGATGCATCTACAAATGCCTTTATTAATACCGGCGACGGTATGGGTCTGGCAGCCCGCGCAGGAATTCCTTTGGAAGATATGGAGTTCTGGCAGTTCCATCCAACTGGCGTAGCTGGCGCAGGCGTCTTGTTGACAGAAGGTTGTCGTGGTGAAGGCGCTATTTTGCGCAATAAAGATGGCGAGCGTTTTATGGAGCGCTATGCACCAACCTATAAAGATCTAGCACCAAGGGATTTTATTTCACGTTGCATGGATCAAGAAATTAAAGAAGGGCGCGGTTGTGGTCCTAACGGTGATTATGTGGTGCTCGACCTAACGCATATTGGCGCCGAGACCATCATGAAGCGTTTGCCTTCTGTATATGAAATCGGCATTAACTTTGCGAACGTTGATGTAACCAAAGAACCCATTCCAGTGGTACCAACGATTCACTATCAGATGGGCGGTATTCCAACCAACATCAATGGTCAAGTGGTTGTGCCAGCAAATGGTAAGCATAACGAAGAAGTCAATGGCTTATACGCTATTGGTGAGTGCTCATGCGTTTCAGTGCATGGCGCAAACCGCTTAGGTACAAACTCATTGCTTGATCTTTTGGTATTCGGTCGTGCTGCTGGTAATCACATCGTTGGCCTGAACCTCAAGGACCGCGAGTTCAAAGCGCTGCCTGCGAATGCTGGCGAGCAAACGATGGCTCGCTTGGCTGCCCTAGATAACTCTAGCTCCGGTGAGTATGCACAAGATGTTGCAAATGATATTCGTAAGTGTATGCAGAAATATGCTGGCGTATTCCGCAATCAAGAATTGATGGATGAAGGTGTTCGCCAAATGGCAAAGTTGACTGAGCGCGCTAAGCACCTTTGGCTTAAAGATAAGTCAGAGATTTTCAACACTGCTCGGATTGAGGCTTTGGAAGTAGCTAACTTGGTTGAAACTGCCAATGCAACGATGATTTCTGCAGCAGCTCGGAAAGAAAGTCGTGGCGCCCATTCGCATGATGATCATCAGCTTCGAGATGATGATAATTGGATGAAACATACGCTTTGGTATAGCGAAGGCAATCGTTTGGACTACAAACCAGTCCAGTTAAAACCATTGACCGTTGATTCAGTGCCTCCAAAAGAACGTACTTTCTAAGTAAGAGAGATAGAGAATGAGTGATATCCGCATATTTGAAATTTACCGCTACGATCCAGATGTCGATGCGGCTCCACGCATGCAGCGCTATGAGTTAGAGCTCTCTGGTGAGCGTATGTTGTTAGACGCATTGATTTCTTTGAAGAAGCAAGACGAAACTATTTCTTATCGTCGTTCATGCCGTGAAGGTGTTTGCGGTTCAGATGCAATGAACATCAATGGTAAAAATGGCTTAGCTTGTTTGACTAATATGTTGACCTTGCCTAAGGTCATCACATTACGTCCATTGCCTGGCTTGCCGGTAGTGCGTGACTTGATTGTCGATATGACTTTGTTCTTTAAACAATATTTGTCTATCAAGCCGTACTTGGTAAATGACAATCCACCCCCAGAAAAAGAGCGCCTCCAGAGTCCTGAAGAGCGTGAAGAGTTAAATGGTTTGTATGAGTGCATCCTATGCGCATCTTGCTCGACCGCATGCCCATCCTTCTGGTGGAACCCTGATAAGTTTGTTGGCCCAGCGGGTTTGTTACAGGCCTATCGTTTTATTGCTGATAGCCGTGACGAAGAAACTGCTCAGCGCTTAGACAACTTAGAAGATCCTTACCGCTTGTTCCGTTGCCATACTATTATGAATTGTGTGGATGTATGCCCTAAGCACTTGAACCCAACAAAGGCAATTGGCAAGATCAAGGAGTTGATGGTTCGCAGGGCAGTATGACCCTCGGTAATGCAGAGTTATATCGTCTAAAGAGTGATGCTCGCAGGGGCTTACTAGAGAATGATTTAATTCTGCAACGTTTCTTTGAGCGCTATGGTGCTCAGCTAAACGCAGAGGATGGAAAGGTTTTAAGTCAGCTGTTAGCTTTAGATGACAATGACCTGATGGATTTATTGATTGCACGTAAAGATTCTGTTGCGCCACTCGAGAAAGAGCTGCAATCTGACTCTTTTAAAGCAGTTTTACGAAAGCTAAGAGAGAAATAACTCAGGATTATGGTCTAGCAGTGAAAGCATGTGAAAGAATAGTGGATTAATCGTAATTTTGAATGACTAAGGATTAGAAATGATTGAATCGGACATCAAAGCAAAACTCTCGTTTTCAGATGGCACGCCAGATATTGATTTGCCAATTTACAAAGGGACAGTAGGTCCTGACGTAATTGATATTCGTAAGCTTTATGGTCAGACTGGTAAGTTCACTTACGACTCTGGATTTCTTTCTACTGCTTCATGCAATAGCAAAATTACTTATATCGATGGTGATAAGGGTGAGTTGCTTTACCGTGGTTACCCAATTGAAGATTTGGCAAATAAGTGCGACTTCTTAGAAGTTTGTTATCTCTTAATCAATGGGAACTTGCCAAACGCGAAAGAGAAAAAAGATTTTGAAACGATGGTCATGCACCACACCATGGTTCATGAGCAAATGCAATTCTTCTTACGTGGCTTCCGTCGCGATGCACACCCAATGTCTGTATTGACTGGTTTGGTTGGTGCAATGGCTGCGTTCTATCATGACAAGATTGATTACAGCGACCCATATGCTCGTGAAGTAGCGCAAATTCGTTTAGTTGCGAAGATGCCAACTTTGGTAGCCATGTCTTATAAGTACTCTATAGGGCAGCCTTTTATCTATCCAGATAACTCTTTGTCTTACACCGCTAACTTTATGCGCATGATGTTTGCCACACCATGTGAAGAGTACAAAGTTAATCCAGTTTTAGTACGCGCTTTAGATCGCATCTTCATATTGCATGCAGACCATGAGCAAAATGCCTCTACTTCAACTGTGCGTTTGTGTGGCTCTTCTGGCACAAATCCATTCGCTGCTATCTCTGCTGGTATTGCTTGCCTCTGGGGTCCAGCCCATGGTGGTGCAAATGAGGCTTGCTTGGAGATGTTGAATCAGATTCAAGCAAATGGTGGTGTTGATAAGATTCATGAATTCATTGCCCAAGTGAAAGACAAAAACTCTAGTGTTCGCTTGATGGGTTTTGGTCACCGCGTTTACAAGAACTTTGATCCACGCGCCAAATTGATGCGTGAAACTTGCTATGAAGTATTGAAGGAATTGGGCCTACAAGATGACCCATTATTCAAATTGGCAATGACTTTAGAGAAGATTGCTCTGGAAGATGAATATTTCGTTAGCCGTAAGCTTTATCCAAACGTAGACTTCTACTCTGGCATTGTCCAGCGTGCACTTGGTATTCCAACAGACATGTTCACCTGTATTTTTGCTTTGGCAAGAACAGTGGGTTGGATTGCTCAGTGGGAAGAGATGATTACTGATCCTGAGTACAAGATCGGGCGTCCACGCCAGTTGTATGTCGGTGAAACTTCCCGTGCAGTTCCGAATATCTCGGTCCGAAAGTAAAGGATTTAAGGCTACTTATGTCTCGTACGCTTTATGACAAATTGTGGGATGACCACGTTGTTTACTCTGAAGAGGATGGCACAGCAACGATCTATATTGATCGCCATCTCTTACATGAAGTGACTAGCCCCCAAGCTTTTGAAGGCTTGAATTTGGCTGACCGTCCAGTGTGGCGCATCTCTGCCAATTTAGCGGTCTCAGACCACAACGTACCAACAACTGATCGTTCTGAAGGCATTATTGATCCCATTTCAAAATTGCAAGTAGATACCCTAGATCAAAACTGCGATGCTTTTGGTATTACTCAGTACAAAATGAATGATGCTCGTCAGGGCATTGTTCACGTCATCGGACCAGAGCAGGGCGCTACTTTGCCTGGCATGACAGTGGTGTGTGGAGACTCCCATACTAGTACTCATGGTGCATTCGGTGCCCTAGCGTTTGGTATTGGC
>Ga0194037_1002744_pt1 | contig 11364 bp, 13 predicted proteins | sample JunL306m_MetaG_FD_148653 | JGI IMG/M metagenome (GOLD analysis project Ga0194037, IMG submission 148653) | Anoxic zone freshwater microbial communities from boreal shield lake in IISD Experimental Lakes Area, Ontario, Canada - Jun2016-L304-6m | ecosystem: Environmental > Aquatic > Freshwater >...
CCGCACATTACTTCATCAAAAATCAGGACAATGCCTTCTTTATCGCATAATTCGCGGAGTGCGGCAAGAAACCCTTCTTTCGGAGGGATAACGCCAGTATTGCCGGCTACCGGTTCGATAATGATAGCAGCTACCTTATCCTTGTTTTCATTGACAAGCAGCTTTACCGATTCGATATCGTTGTATTTTGCATTAAGTGTATCCATGGCGGTACCCTTGGTTACGCCCGGACTGTCAGGAGCGCCGAGTGTCAGGGCACCTGAACCTGCCTTGATGAGGAAGCTGTCGCCGTGGCCATGGTAGCATCCTTCGAATTTAATGATTTTATCGCGGCCAGTATAGCCTCTTGCGAGTCGCACTGCCGACATAGTTGCTTCAGTTCCACTGTTGACCATGCGGACCATTTCGAGCGACGGCACGATTTTACAGAGGAGTTCGGCAATTTCAATTTCCATTTCAATAGGAGTACCGAAGCTGGTGCCGATGTTTTTGAGGGTATATTCAAGTGCGGCTGTTATTCTTGGATGCATGCTGCCGAGGATGAAGGGTCCCCATGAGCCGACATAGTCAAGATAGGTGTTGCCGTCAACGTCGGTCATATATGCCCCCGACCCTTTAGCCATATAAATTGGATTTCCACCAACGGATTTAAATGCCCGTACTGGAGAGTTCACTCCGCCGGGAATAAACTTCTTTGCTTTTTCAAAGAGTTCAGCTGATCTGGTTAGTTGAGGCATGTCGGACAATTCTGTTTAGGATTGAACAAGACGTTATAAGAGTAGTAAAATGTCTGGTCAAGATAGAAATACTCCGGAAGATATAAAACCACAAAAACCGATGGAAAATCTATTTCAAGAGGATTTGTGAGACGATGGAGAGGTTATTGCTATTGCCTGATCGGGTATGGCCCAAATGAACTGAACAATACTCCTGCAGTAGATTGCAGAGCGTTTCAATGTCACAGGGATCAGTCTTGGTTGATTCACCGGCAGGAAGGCGAGTTGATGCAAGGGTCTTCAACAGCATGGCGAGGCGTATCGGTATGAGGTGTTTTTTTGAACGGCATTCTCCAGTAGATACTGTCAGTGCAAGTCCACCGGGGTCCATGACAAAATAAAGTTCAGTCAGGTTCATAGCCTTGACTGCAGGTATAAGTTCTTCTCCGCTCAGGACGCAGAAGCGAAGAGATGGTTGAAAACCCAGAAGAGAAACAAACCGCAAAAGAAACCACGTGTACAGTTCCTGAAAATTGATGTCGTTACGATAGAGTTGCTGAAGGGTCCCTGCAAGAAGTGTGAAAAGCGACAGGTTTTTTTCATCATGTTCCGTTGTCTGCTTCACCAGATCGATAATCCGATAAAGTATTGAGAATCGCTCAAGATCCGGGGCGGGAACCATTGGACTTAAAACAAGGTTACCATCACTGACTAATTGAATATCGCGGTTATTTTTTTTATAGAGTACAACATCGACAACATTCCCTGCGCAGAACAATCCAGAAAGCTTGTTCTTAGGGTTTCGGGCACCTTTAATGATCACAGAAATTTTGCCGAAGTCCCTTGTGTAGATGGAGCATATTTTGGATTGGTCTCGGTATTTGATTTCTCGTAATACCACGGCCCGGGTTTTGACGATCACTGCTTCAGCTTTTTTATTTTGGGAAATATAATTATATACGTTACCGCTAGCCTGTATCAGGCTTGTTGACTATTCAACAATTTTAGTGACGAAGAACAATAACAGTCATAAAGTGATTAATCAAGGAGAATAATAGATATGCCAACGTATCAGTATCGCTGTAAAAGCTGCGGGAATGAGCTTGAAATTGTCCAGAAAATGTCTGATAATTCTTTGACTCTATGTCCGAAATGTGAAAAAGAGACATTTGAGCGTGTTATTACTGCCGAAGGGGGATTTGTGCTGAAAGGATCCGGATTTTATAAAACAGACTATAACAGCAGCAAAAAAGAGTCAAGTGCTCCCGCTCCTTCACCATGCTCAACGGGCTCATGCTCAACCGGTACCTGCCCATTGGCAAAGTAAATTTCGGTAGTTTCCCGTTCGGTTATTTGTTTCAACAACAGAAAAGCCTTCCGGTTCATGGAAGGCTTTTCTGTTGTTGAAACGGATTTTCGTTTCCCCTCCAGGTAAATTTTGTAAGGTTAATCTTTTTATCACCGCGAAAGCTCTCGGGGTACTGCTTTCCTTCGACATTTCCCGTAACCTTCACCTGTTTAAGGATGCCGCCGGTGAAGAACATCCGAATCATATCACCACTGGAATAGTTAATGCCTGAAGCTTTCCGATCATTGTTATACAGGTGGTAGAGGCTTTCGGCCAGAGTGGTCAAGGTGATTCCGGCTATCTTTGAGTTATCGTTGAGCAGGATGACCATTTTCTTGCCGCTGAACTGGTCATACACAATCGGAGTAACTGATAATGTGTCCTGAGCTGCAAAAAAAGCATTACCCAGTACCTGTATCTCGTCAATACGTTTATGCTTTCCGCTGTTGCCAGACTCTTTCAGATGCAGCAGAATACTATCGCCGCTGATCTGCTGCCGGTTATGCCAGGCAATGGCATCTTCGTTAAGCCATATCTGGCTGGTGGCTTTATTGATGATTGCTTTTTTCGATTTTCCGGCAAGAGAGTTGTCGAGCAGGTGACCCCGGACGTTGCCGTTTAATTCCCCGATTTCCCTGTCGGTGTAATAGACTCCATTTTCACCATAGATTTCAACGGTGTTATCGGTAATGAAGACGTTTCCAGTGAGTACAATTTTGTTCTCTTTTTCATAATTGGTGGCGCGGTCACATTTCAGCGTTATGTTGTCGTGCAGAAACACCACATTGCCGATGACTGAGCGGTATGACCCGGCTTCACTTTCGCCACCTTCAATGGTATCAGCGTGCTGGAGAATAATTTTCTTTTTTTCCGCACGGAGTGTATTATGGCTCAGAACCGGGAGCATGAACGTTTGAAAGGCAAGAATACATGCGGTCAATAATGAAGCTGAAATGACTCTTCGCATTGCTGATAAGATATTGATGGCATCCTGGAAAGTACTTACTCTCATAATGTAACAAAGCTTTTTTTGTGCTGTGAAAAAATTACTCCTTGTTGCCGGCGGCAGGCCTGGCAATCTTTTGCTTGCCCCTCTCTATGACGCATTAAACAAAAATAAAGCATATCAACCAGTTGCTCTTTTTGTAACTCCGGAAGGTGTGGAGCCGATCAGCAGCGATCTTGCGGAATGCTTTGGCTTTGGTGAAGCAGAACGTTCTCATGTCGTATCTCTCTCGCAAGGTTCTCCGATTGAACAACTTGCGACCGTGATAACCGGCGTAGAAAAAATTCTTGTCAGCGAACAACCTGATCTTGTTATGGTATGCGGTTGCGATAATGCAGCTCTTGGGGTAACGCTGACAGCGGCAAAGCTTGGGTTGACAGTTGCGGCGGTTGATGCGGGACTTAGGAGTTACGAACGTTCGGATGCTGAAGAGATCAACCGCATCGCCATTGATGCCATGGCCGAGTACCACTTTGTCAGCGAACACAGTGGCGAGTACAATTTGATCAACGAAGGTGTAGCCGATGAGAAAGTCTTTTTTTCAGGCAACCTTTCAATCGACAGCCTTGTCAAATTGATGGAGCAGGCAAATCAACTGCCAGTATCAAGAGCTCATGGTTTTCGTCCCAAAACCTATGCACTTGTGCTCCTGGATCCGAAAGGGCATTTTTCCAGCAAGGAACCGCTTGAAATGATGCTTCGTCTTTTGAAAGACATTGCCAGCAAGACTACCGTTCTTGTTCCACGGGTTAACGGACTTGATTCGCTCATAAAGCAGCATGGACTTGATACTGCGTTTAGCGAAATAGAGAACTTGAAGATGATAGAACCACCGGCACATGCCGCCTTGCTGTTACTGCTCAGGGATTCGCTGATGCTTCTGACTGATATCGAAGAGCTGCAGTCCGAAGCTACGGTCATGAATGTCCCCTGTCTCACCATGATGGAGTCAGCTTCCCGGCCTGCTACTATAGAGATTGGCACTAATGTACTTGTCGGCCTTGATGAGGAAGATATCATAAGCCGCGTTCACGATATTCTCCATCCAGGAAAGCATAAGCACGAATCAATGCGATCGAAAATTCCAGAAAAATGGGACGGAGCCGCAGCCAGCCGGATTGTCGCCGTGCTTGATCGGATACTATAAGGTCGCGTGACGTGGGATAAAATCAACCATTTCAGAGGTTGAATCTCAGGCCAAGCAGGAAGTTATTGCTTGATAGTTTCTGGTTATCAAATGCAGGATCCAAAATTATTTTTGGTGTTGCAAAGTAGCGGTAGCGTGCATCAAGTTTTACGTTGTCCCCGATTGGAATGGTGATGCCTGCACCGAGCTGGTATGCAAATGATGATTTTGAGGTATTCAATGATCCCGGCCAGTTGATTCCCATGGGGTTGGCGTTAGCCCCGCCTAAACCTGCGGTTATGTAGGGAGTCGCAGCATCTATAAATGAAATATCGTAGTAAGCATTTGCTAAAATGGACAGCACAGACATATTAGAGTCTAAATTTGAGCCATATTCTCCATTATTGCCAACGCTCTGATAGCCAACTTCTGTTTCCATTCGCAGGTTATTTTCAAAGCTCAATCCGATAGCTGCAAGAATGTTGAGGCCTGATTTATCGTGACCTAAGCCAGCATGGTTCATTGCCGAGTCACCCACAAAGGCGCTGACGTATGGTTCTGCGGCAGAAGCTGAAGTTGCCAACAGTCCGGCAACGAATAAAATTATGGAAATCTTTTTTTTCATTCTGCTGTGTGGTTTTGTGTTAAGATGAAAGATTGTTGACAGCCTGAAGGCTCTTTTGCACTATGGAAATAATACGTTCAATATAGCGAACCGTCATTTTACTTTAAAAACGGGAGATCGTAAACGACTTTATCTTTCTGATTGCGAGTCACCACTTGATTGTTTTGCAGATCCACTTTGCAGCAGGTGAAGCGAGGGTGTTCGGTCCGGTTTATGCATGCTGGCAGTGCTCCATAGTGAATATCATCCTTTAGATGCATATCGTTCAGAAGTTCTCAGAGGAATCAATATTCTTCATGTAGCCATAGATATTTTGATGACGTCACCAAAATGATCAATATGAAAAAATGATGATAAGGTTATCAGTTGCTAAGGAAGATGAAGGTTTGTTGACGGGCGAAATAATCAATTTATTGTCTTAAATTAGGATAAAGTCTTTCCAGACCGTCAATAACGATTCAATATGATTCGAGAACTTCATCTGAAAAGAGTCGGGCCAGGCCCGGAATTCAACGTTGCATTTGCCGACAGATTGAATCTGATTACCGGTGATAACGGACTTGGCAAAACCTTTTTGCTCGATATTGTCTGGTGGGCATTGACAGGTACATGGGCAAGTAATCCGGCTTGGCCGCAGAGAGTCAAAGGAGAAACCGCAGACATCAGTTACCACCTGACAGGCAAGACAGGTCCAACAAAAGAAGCGACTAAAAGCAGCTTTGATTTTGCTCAACAAGTATGGCCACGTCCGAAAGCCCGACCGGTGATGCCCGGCCTTGTTATTTACGTGCGAGTAGATGGCAGCTTTTCTGTATGGGATCCCGCACGCAATTACTGGAAAGCCTTGCAAGTTAGAGGTTTTGATCAGCCGGATCGCCCAAGCGCCTACCACTTCACACCAGACAACATTTGGAATGGACTTGAAAATGACAAAAAGATACTCTGCAACGGTCTTATTCGAGACTGGGTTACATGGCAGAATCAGCCAGACCAAGATCAATCATCACCGTTTAAACTCCTTTCAAAGGTCATAGAAAAGCTGTCCCCTCATCCTTCAGAATGGATGAGGCCAGGCAAACCGACTCGTGTCTCACTTGAAGATGTGCGCGATATTCCAACCGTCGAACTTCCTTATGCAAGTATTCCGGTAACACAAGCCTCAGCAGGAATGAAACGGATACTTGGTCTGGCATATCTTCTCGTTTGGACTTGGTACGAACATATGCAGGCATCAGAATTGCTCAACCAACCACAAACTGACACCGTGATTCTGCTTATGGATGAAGTTGAGTCTCACCTGCATCCGCAATGGCAACGAACCATTTTGCCAGCAATGCTCAGTGTGGCAACAGGGCTGAAAAACAAAATTAAAACCCAGGTAATCGCTACTACCCATTCACCTCTTGTTCTTGCATCAATTGAACCCGATTTCAATGAGAATAATGACAAGCTCTTTCGATTTGCTCTTTCAGACAAAAACGTAAAGCTGGACGAGATTCCATGGGCAAAGCAGGGCGATGTTGTCGGTTGGCTGACCTCTGACGTTTTCGGACTGAAGCAGGCGCGGTCAAAAGATGCCGAAGCGGCCATTGAAGCTGCTGAAGCATACATGAGAGGCGATACGCTCAGTTTACCCGATACGCTCAAAACCAAGGATCAAATTCACAAAGAACTCTTACGTGTACTTGCAGGCCATGATCCATTTTGGCCAAGATGGATTGTCAAAGTTATGGAGGGAAAATAGTGATAAGCTTTACTCTCTCACCAGAACCTCAAGAATTCGATGAAAAGGTACGGCAACCTGGTATAGCTTCGCGTCTAAAAAGTTCTTCCAGCCGATTTACCGATCATTGGAAAGAGTGCAAAGGGGAATTGGCAGATGCGTTCAGAAACCTGTGTGCATATTCCGCAATGTACGAGCCAGTTTGCACTGTTGACCATTTTTTAAGTACTGATACCCATCCCGAGCTTGCCTACGAGTGGAGCAATTATCGTTATGCAGCAGCTTGGATAAACAGCAGCAAACAAAACGATAGAGTACTTGATCCATTTCAGGTTGAAGATGGCTGGTTTGAAATTCTTCTACCCTCTCTTCAGCTCGTATTAACAAACAATGTGCCAGCAGAGCAACAAGCACTTTCAGAATATACGCTTATACGTCTCCACCTGCGTGATGATGAACGAGTTGTCCGGCAGCGTCGAGAGTGGTACAGAATGTACCAGGATGGAGAGCTATTGCTCGTAAACCTTGAAAAGAAAGCACCGCTTATAGCACGAGCAATCAGGAAACAGCAAGAATCCGCTGGCAGCGTTTGAAAACCCTGCAAAATCAAAATTCGTTACTTCCTGAGTTGAAATCCACAAATACCCTCAAGCGCTACGAAGGTGCGCAATAGCCATCAGCCATGGAACTTCTTGTAATAATGTTCTATAGGATCTTTGAAACATTCAGGTCGTTTATCTTTAACAGCGTGTGTGAGCATGAGGCAGTTGTGCCTATTGGTTAAGTACAACCATTCTTTCATGGTGATTCGGCAGCATTCTCCTTTTATCAATCCTGAACTTCATAGATCTCCTTATGTTCAAAGCTGCATAACATAGCCACAACTACCGCTTAAGCATATAACAAGGTGCTTTCGTTCAATCATAGCACCCTTAACCAAGAGCCGCTAATCCCTTACGATCAATAAAATCAAGAAGGCGTTGCGCTGCACCACTTGGTTTTTTTTGACCCTGTTCCCACTGCTGCACTGTCGTTTTACCAATGCCAAGTATTGCTGCAAAGACAGCCTGACTGACATGGTTAGCCGTGCGAATGCGCCTAATATCTTCAGGTTTAAAAGGACTTTTCGACGGCAAACAAAGCGCATCCAGAGTGTGCATAGTGATTTCGTCCATAGCGCCAACCTTAAAAAGGTCTTGCGCCATTTCATGGGCAATATCCAAAATTTCAGTCATCACCCTGTACCTCCCATATTAAGTTTGTAGCTAAAAGCGTTGAAACGTGTTCATCCGTTGATGAAATAAAAGATTCAGCGACAAGACTTAAAGCGGCTTCTTCCTTATAGGAAATGTTGGCCTTGTCGTTCTTGGCAAAGGCATAAAGAAAAATAATCCTTTGAGCATTTGGGCTTTTGTAGCCAACAAGAACGCGGTATCCACCTCGCTTTCCTGCGCCGAGCCGAGGCAATCGCTTCTTAAACAAACAACCGCCAAGATTGGCCTCAACTTTGCCTTCGGCTATTTCTTCTGCCGCTTTATTCAAAGCGGCGTCTGGAATACCTTCACGCTGTGCCCAATGGTTAAACCATTTATTTTTGAAAACTCTCATTGTTAAAGTATATCACTTGGTGATATACTTTACAAGCCTTCTTTTTTGGAATTCTTTGTTCGATCATCATTTTGTCTAGTTTTTGGCTTTTCTAACCTCAATTAAAATTATGTTTTACGGGATTTTAAGGATTAATAACCATATTTCCGGTAAATTGCCATACGAAATAAATAAGCGCTTACCTTATGAATACGATTATAGACCAGAGCGGGAAGAGCAAAAGCACAGAGGGGAAGTTGGGCACTGGTGTGGCCCAAAAAAACCAGCAAAATCAGCCCTACGTTAAAAAACATGAAGGGAAAAACAGCATCGAAAGTTGCAAGTGCTTCTGTTAAATGTAAAAGGGAAGGCTATGGCCAGGGTGGAGGTAAGGACTACTCTGGAAGTGCAAAATAAAATCAAGCGGGCAGCTGAGATACAGGGGAGAACGATTATGGATTTTGTCATTAGCGCCGCCGAAAGTGCAGCCCATAAAGCTATTGAAGACGCATACGTTTTCCGTCTATCCATAGCGGACCAGGATGCTATTATTGATGCAATGTTGTCCCCCCCGAAGCCTTCTGATGCATTATATCGAGTCTTTGCAAGACACAGTGAGTTAAAACGTTGAATGCGTTGAGTATAAGCGTCCCCGATATCAGGATTGTTCCTCTTGACAAGAAGAAGCATGATAGAGCATCTTTTTGCAGTGGTTCAGATACTTTAGATAGCTATTTCAAAAACCAAGCATCTCAAGATGTCAAACGCAGGTTAAATAACTGCTTTTTCGCTATAGACATAGCAGAGGAAAACGTTATTGGTTATTACACCATCTCCTCAGCCGAAATTTTCTTAAATGATTTGCCTGAGTAGATCTCTAAAAAGTTGGCGCGTTATCCAGCAATCCTAGCAGCCCGAATAGGGCGCATTGCTTTAGATAATAGGCACCAAGGGAAAATAATTGGCAGCATATTGATAGCTGACGCTCTAACTCGAGCTGCGGAATCTGCTGTAGCATCTGACGCTGTTACCGTCGACGCAAAAGACAATACTGCTGCAAATTTTTATATCCATCATGGATTTATCCCATTCCCAAGTAACCCTCTAATACTTTTTTTGCCTATCGCCACTTAACATGTTGTCGCCGAAAAATTAGCTTTGTCGGGTGTTTTTAAGAGCCTGGAAAAAATAATAATGCTGAAAAATAAATGCACCTATGACAGCTTATGTCATACATACTTATCTATACTACTTGAAAGGAGTGAATTTGTGTTGTAAAAAAAGAGGTATTAGCTCTTTGACTTGGCTAATAACCCAAAAACTCTCAAGGGCAAAAGCAGTAACCCTGCTTCATGATAATTGGTACTGATGGAGACAACTTGCTGTGTATATAGTAGCACAGTTCAGGGTGATGTTCCCCTAAAACGATAAAAAATGAAATCATGCTTAAGCAAATATTGGTACCATTATGTCTTCTTGTTGGTCTCGGTCCAGTTCTTTCCGGATGCGTAACTAAAATGGAAGGCTCAAAGCAAAAAGTTAGTTTTTCAAGCAATCCATCAAATGCTGCGGTAACATCGACTGGAAGAATGTTGGGCTTACTCCTTTGACAGAAGATCTGTCAACTAAGGACATTCACTCCGTTAAGATGGTATTGGATGGGTATCACCCTTTCGAAATGACCCTGACAAAAAAGATGAACAGCTGGGTATAGGGGAATATCATTCTCGGCGGGTTTATTGGTCTTGGTGTTGACGCTATTACTGGAGCAGTGTATAAGTTGACTCCAGAGCAAGTCACCGAAATGGACTATCATCAAACAGTGTTAAAGGTAAAACGATGTATGTCACAGTCTCTCTTACACCTGATAAATCATGGAAAAAGATCGGTACTCTCCAAAGTTTGTAATAAAATGAGTGCCTTCAGAAGTTGATGTGAGAGGAAAAGTCCTGCTCAGTGCGGGGCTTTTTCTCTTTAAAATATGTTGCTCTCTTTCTGCTCCCAAGCCTTTTGCATGTTTTGCCTGCTGTTTGCTGGTGTGTCACTGTGACCTTTGGGCTTGCCGTCAGGAGACGTGTTTTGGTATATAATCGCAAGGCTAAGGGAAAAAACAATCTATAATTAAAGGGTTATGGACCATTCATAGTTTGTTGTAATAAGCGGTCAATAAGAAATGATTCCGTAATATAAGGGCAAGAATGCAAACAGAAACACTTGCCCCTGTAAATCATGAAGTTAAGCCCCTTGGAATTATCTGCCGACGATCGTGCAAAGCTACAAGAAGTTGTGGCAAAAGGGAGTGATTGGCGAGCACGTCACCGGGCTCAAACACTGTTATATTTCGACGATGGGTTGAGTGCAAATGCTATAGTGGCGTTGCAAGACCTGAATATTGATACAGTTTATGACCGCCGTAAGAACTGGTTATCAAAAGGGTTTGCCTTTTTATATGATGTGCATCGAAGCGGCGCACCTCCAAAACTGAACGCAATTCATCTTGATCAGATCAAGACTTGGGCGGAGGCGGAAGCACTGACAGCCCCAGCGATAGTGGGCCGGTTAAAGGAAGAGTGTGATGTAGACGTGAGCGTTAGTACTGTGAGTAATGCGTTGAAAGCACTTGGCTTTATCTGGAAACGTACACGTCATTCGTTAAAAAAAACGAGATGAAGTCAGGTTTAGACAAGCAGAGTTAGAAATCGAAGAGATGATAGCGCAAGCCGAACGTAACGAAATCACCATAGCCTATGTGGATGAAACTGGTTTTGCACTGGCTCAGCCAAACCGCAGTGCTTGGACGCCTATAGGCAAATGCCATAAGATTGACGCCAATCGGGGGAAACGCCTGAATGTCATCGGAGCCATGCTCTCAACGGGTGATTTATTCTCTGTTGCACTGTGGCAAACAACGAATGCAATGCTTTTTACCGGTTTTCTTGGCCTGCTGATGAACTACGTGGGCAAGCCATTGACTGTCATTCTGGACAATGCGTCATTCCACAAAGCGAAAGCAGTTCAACCGATGTTGAAGGTGCTGGCTCAAAAGGGGCTGAAACTCTATTTTCTGCCGCCTTACAGTCCAGAACTCAATCGAATTGAAAAATTTTGGCACAAGGTGAAGTATGAATTGATGGAATTCAAGACGCGAAATGTCAAAACCCTTGAAGATGATGTTTGCAAAATCTTGGATGGTTTCGGGAAGGATTACGGAATTACTTTTTCATGAGCGCTTA
>Ga0194037_1002745_pt1 | contig 11363 bp, 8 predicted proteins | sample JunL306m_MetaG_FD_148653 | JGI IMG/M metagenome (GOLD analysis project Ga0194037, IMG submission 148653) | Anoxic zone freshwater microbial communities from boreal shield lake in IISD Experimental Lakes Area, Ontario, Canada - Jun2016-L304-6m | ecosystem: Environmental > Aquatic > Freshwater >...
AAAGATGGCGATATCGTCCGCATCGATATTCCAAACCGCACTCTCGATTTATTGGTAGATCCTGCAGAACTCGAATCCCGCAAAGTTGGCTGGAAGCCGCTGCCTCATAAATACAGCCGTGGAGTTCTTCACAAGTATTCGAAGCTTGTGGGATCGGCTTCTAAGGGCGCGGTCTGCGACTAACCGTTCCATTTATTGAGACGTTCATCTCATCTCTTGACGCATAGCCCAGCAACGATGGAGAATAGCGCCATGCAATCGACACAGACTTCAGCAGTTTCAGTGGTGGTGATTCGATAGCGCGTGCCTTCATGTCACGCGCGCCCTCAGATATCTGAGGGTTTTTTCATTTAACAACGGTTCACGAAATACACAAGAGATCGATAGAGAAAGGAGCAAGAAGATGGCGAAACACGTTCACACACCGAACGGCACAGAAATGACAGGAGCTACTTCATTGGTGAAGAGCCTTGAAGCAGCAGGCGTCGATGTGATGTTTGGACTTCCTGGTGGCGCAATTCTTCCTGCTTACGATCCGATCTATGACTCAACTATTCGCCACATCTTGGTTCGCCACGAACAAGGCGCAGGACATGCCGCAACTGGTTATGCGCAAGTAACAGGTCGCGCCGGAGTCTGTATCGCGACATCTGGCCCTGGAGCTACAAACCTTGTTACACCTTTGATGGATGCGGCAATGGATTCAGTTCCACTCGTTGCAATTACAGGTCAAGTTCCATCTGCTGCAATCGGAACAGACGCGTTCCAAGAGGCCGATATCCGCGGAATCACCATGCCATTTACTAAGCACAATTACCTTGTCACCGATCCTGCCGAAATACCTGGCGTAATCGCTGAGGCATTCCATATTGCAACAACTGGACGACCTGGTCCAGTTCTAGTCGATATCGCTAAAGATGCGCTGCAGAAGATGACAACATTTAATTGGCCAACCTCAATCAAACTTGCAGGTTACAACCCCAAGACAACTCCTGATGCACAGGCGATCACCGATGCTGCAGCTCTTATTGCGCAATCATCGAAGCCGGTCTTCTATGTTGGCGGCGGCGTCATCAAGGCAAATGCACATGCTGAACTTTGTCAGCTTGTTGAACTTCTAGGTGGGCCAGTTGTCACAACGTTGATGGCACGTGGTGCCTTCCCAGATTCACATCCACTACATATGGGTATGCCAGGGATGCACGGAACTGTTGCTGCTGTAACTGCGCTGCAAAAGGCTGATCTACTTATTACTTTAGGTGCACGTTTCGATGATCGTGTGACAGGCAAGCTCTCTACCTTTGCACCCAATGCCAAGATTCTTCACGCAGATATCGACCCTGCTGAAATCGGCAAGAACCGCCATGCCGATGTTGCAGTTGTGGGCGATGTGAAAGAGACAATCACCGCACTTATTCCTGCACTCAAGGCAGCGCTAGCTAAGAACAAGCCGGATTTAACTGCCTGGTTGCGCCAGATGAATTCACTGAAATCAACATACCCGTTGGGCTTTGATATTCCTGAAGATGGTTCACTTTCGCCGCAATTAGTTATCCAACGCCTTGGACAAATCTCGGGCACAGATACCATCTTTACTGCCGGTGTTGGTCAACATCAGATGTGGGCTTCACAATTTATTTCATACGAACATCCACGTACATGGCTCAACTCAGGTGGAGCAGGCACGATGGGTTACGGCGTACCTGCTGCAATGGGCGCAAAGGTTGGCGCACCAGATACAACAGTGTGGGCGATTGATGGAGATGGATGTTTCCAGATGACTAACCAAGAGCTTGTTACCTGCGCACTTAACAATATTCCAATCAAGGTTGCGATTATCAATAACGAATCTCTCGGCATGGTTCGTCAATGGCAGACTTTGTTCTACGACAGCCGTTACTCAAATACATCGCTTGAATCAAAGCGCGTACCCAACTTCCCACTTCTTGCAGAAGCGATGGGATGTGTGGGTCTTTCATGCGATCGCCCGGAAGATCTCGATAAGACTATTGAGAAAGCGATGTCTATCAATGATCAACCAGTTGTCGTTGACTTCCGCGTTCATCGCGATGCCATGGTCTGGCCGATGGTTGCTGCTGGAACTTCTAACGATGAAATCATGATCGCTCGCGCTACTGCGCCCGACTGGGATTCACAGGAGCTCTAATGACTACTAATCGCCGTCAACACACTCTGGAAGTTCTCGTTGAAAATGAACCAGGCGTTCTAGCCCGCGTCTCTGGCCTCTTTTCACGTCGCGCCTTCAATATTGAAACTCTCAATGTTGGACCAACTGAAGATTCATCAATTTCCAAGATGATTATTGGAGTAGCTGTTGAAGGCCACTCTCTCGAGCAAGTAATTGCTCAGCTCGACAAGCTGATCAGCGTTATCTCCATCAAAGATGTAACGCCAGCAGCCAAAGAAGTTCACGACACTCAACCTGACTATCAAAACTAAGCAAGAAACTACAAAAGGAGAAACACTGTGGCAACGATGTATCACGAAGAGGATGCAGATCTATCCATCATCCAGGGTCGCAAGGTCGCGATCATCGGTTACGGCTCACAGGGCCATGCACATGCGCTTAACCTCCGCGACTCAGGCGTTGATGTTCGCGTCGGTCTTAAGGAAGGTTCACCATCACGTGCAAAGGCAGAGGCAGAGGGACTTCGCGTCACTTCAGTTGCAGAAGCTGTAAAGGAAGCGAACGTCATCATGATCTTGGCTCCTGATCACTTGCAGCGCCACATCTATGCAGAATCAATCTTGCCTAACCTAGAAAAGGGCGATGCACTCTTCTTCGGCCACGGTTTCAATATCCGCTTCGGTTATATCAAGCCATCAGCTGAAGTTGATGTATGTATGGTCGCGCCAAAGGGTCCAGGACACTTAGTGCGTCGTGAATACGCAGCAGGTCGTGGAGTTCCAGTGATCGTTGCAGTTGAACAAGATGCAACAGGCAACGCTTGGGCGCTCACACTTTCATATGCAAAGGCAATTGGCGGACTTCGCGCAGGCGGAATCCTAACAACATTTACAGAAGAGACAGAGACTGACTTGTTCGGTGAGCAGTCAGTACTGTGTGGTGGCGCATCTCAGCTCGTTATGTACGGCTTCGAAACTTTGGTGGAAGCTGGATACCAGCCAGAAGTTGCCTACTTTGAGTGTTTGCACGAACTTAAGCTCATCGTTGATTTGATGTACGAAGGCGGAATCGCAAAGCAGCGTTGGTCAGTCTCTGACACCGCCGAATTCGGTGACTATGTATCAGGTCCTCGCGTTATCGACCCACACGTTAAAGAGAATATGAAGGCAGTTCTTGCTGATATTCAATCTGGTGCATTTGCAAAGCGTTTCGTCGATGATCTCGAGAGCGGTGCAAAGGAATTCACTGCACTTCGCGCAAAGGGAGAATCACACCCAATCGAGACCGTTGGTCGCGAACTTCGCAAGATGTTTAGCTGGATGAAGAACACCAATAAGGATGATTACAAAGAGGGAAGTGCCGCGCGTGGCTAAACCCGTTGTTCTGATTGCTGAAGAACTCAGCGCTGCAACCCTGGATGCTCTTGGACCTGACTTTGAAGTTCGCAACTGTGACGGTGCAAACCGTGCAGAACTTCTAGCAGCTCTTGGCGCAGGTGTTGACGCTGTTCTTATCCGTTCTGCAACCAAGATGGATGCTGAAGCGATTGCCGCAGCAAAGGGCCTCAAGGTCATTGCTCGTGCAGGTGTAGGTCTTGATAACGTTGATATTCCAGCTGCAACTGCAGCGGGCGTCATGGTTGTTAATGCACCGACATCAAATATTGTTTCTGCAGCAGAACTTGCAATCTCATTACTTCTTGCATCAGCTCGTTTTATCTCACCAGCTCACGCTGCCCTTAAGGCAGGGAAGTGGGCGCGCTCTAAGTACACAGGAGCTGAACTCTTCGAGAAGACTCTCGGCATTGTTGGCTTCGGTCGCATTGGTCAATTGGTTGCGCATCGCATGCAGGCATTTGGAATGAACGTCGTTGCATACGATCCATATCTACAGCCTGCAAAGGCTGCACAACTTGGCGTTGAACTTGTAGGGCTCGATGATCTCTTGAAGCGCTCAGACTTCATCACCATTCACCTGCCAAAGACAAAAGAGACTGCCAATCTCATTGGCGTTGAAGCTTTGAAGAAAGTTAAGAAAGAAGTTCGCATTATCAACGCCGCACGCGGTGGAGTACTTGATGAAGCAGCCCTCTATGACGCAATCGTTGAAGGTCGCGTCGCAGGTGCAGGACTCGATGTCTATGTCACTGAACCATGCACGGATTCACCTCTGTTCCAGCTCGATCAAGTTGTTGCAACACCTCACCTGGGCGCATCAACTGATGAAGCACAGGAGCGCGCCGGTATCGCTGTTGCAGTATCAGTTCGCAAAGCGCTAGCTGGTGAATTGGTACCGGATGCGGTCAACGTTAAGGGTGGAGCAATCCATGACGAGATCCGTCCATCACTTCCACTTGTCGAAAAGATGGCACAGATTGCAACTGCACTTGCTGGCGAGACTCCAGTTTCAATGGATATCACTGTGAAGGGTGATATCTCAGGACATGACTCATCAGTTCTTGCAATCAGCGCGCTCAAGGGCGCACTTGTTGCATCAGGTTGTGAAGACGTTACCTATGTCAATGCCCCAGGACTTGCTACCGAACGCGGAGTCACTTCAGCGGTGACGACAACTCCCGATAGCCCTGAATACCGCAGCATGATTTCTCTCCATGCCGCACTTTCAAACGGTAAATCAATCAAAGTTGATGGAACGTTGATGGGTATCCGTAAAGTTGAGAAAATCATCGCTATCGATAATTTCGATCTTGATCTGCCACCAACAGATAACCTCTTGTTCTTGCGCTATGCAGATAAGCCAGGTGTTGTCGGTGCAGTTGGAAATGCACTCGGTACTTCAAAGATCAATATCGCTGGAATGCAGGTTTCACGCGAATCTGCTGGCGGAACTGCTCTCATGGCAATCACCGTTGACTCACCTGTCTCAGATGCAGTCGCTGATGCAGTCAAGAAGGAAACTGGTGCAGATCTCGTACGTTCAGTGACTTTGGTGAACTAATGTCACGCACTATTAATCTGGCAGTTATTCCCGGTGACGGTATCGGTACCGAAGTTGTTGGCGAAGGTCTCAAGGTTCTCGATGTTGTTGCCGCTAAATACGGCGTGACATTTAATAAGACCCACTACGACTTAGGCGCTGGCTATTGGCACCGCACAGGCGAAGTTCTTCCAGATTCAGTTCTGGCAGAGCTTGCCAAATCTGATGTCATCTTGCTCGGTGCAGTGGGGGACCCAACAGTTCCTAGCGGCGTTCTCGAGCGCGGATTATTGCTCAAGCTTCGCTTCGCCTTTGATCACTACATCAACCTTCGCCCAGCGAAGTTGATGCCTGGTGTCACAGGTCCACTTGCAACAAAGGCGCCTATCGATTTCGTGGTTGTTCGCGAAGGAACCGAAGGGCCATATGTTGGTGCAGGCGGCGTACTTGCTGAAGGAACCGATGCAGAGATTGCAACGGAGGAATCACTCAACACCCGCCGTGGCGCTGAGCGAGTTATCCGTGATGCCTTTGCACGTGCATCTGCGCGCGATCGCAAGAAGCTCACACTTGTACATAAGAACAATGTTCTTACTCGTGCCGGTGGACTCTGGACTCGCACCTTTAACGAAGTTGCAAAAGAGTTCCCAGGTATTACAACTGATTACTTGCACGTTGATGCAGCATCTATGTTCTTCGTCACCAACCCAGAGCGCTTCGATGTCGTTGTCACAGATAATCTCTTCGGAGATATCTTGACTGATATCGCTGCTGCCATCTGCGGTGGCATCGGCCTTGCAGCTTCGGGCAATATCAACCCCACAGGTAAGTTCCCATCAATGTTTGAACCGGTACATGGTTCAGCTCCCGATATCGCAGGCAAGAATCTTGCTGACCCAACTGCCACAGTGATGTCTGTTGCGATGATGTTGGATCACTTAGGACTTACCGATGCCGCACGCGATGTTGAGAAAGCTGTTGCTACAGACTTGCTTTCACGCGGAGATAAAAAGCGTGGCACCACCGAAATCGGTTCAGCGTTAGCAGAATTGGTGAAGTAAATGAAGATCACTCTCAATCCACATGCAGTTCCAACAGCCGAGCGCGATGAAAAGGTCGCGAACTGTGGTTTCGGAAAGTATTACACCGACCATATGGTCGTCTGCGAGTGGACTGAAGGAGGAGGCTGGGAAGAGCCAGAGTTAAAGCCATATGGCCCAATCTCACTCGATCCTGCAACTGCAGTTTTTCATTACGGCCAAGAAATCTTCGAAGGTATGAAGGCTTATCGCCAACCAGATGGTGGCATCTCACTCTTTCGCCCTGAAGCAAATGCCGGACGGTTTGCACGGTCTGCCGCACGTTTAGCGCTTCCGGAAATGCCAGAAGAGTTATTCCTCGAAACAATCCATGCACTTGTAAAGCAAGATGCAGGTTGGACTCCAGGAAAGATTGGCGAAGCGCTCTACATTCGTCCATTCATGATTGCCACCGAAGTTGGATTAGGTGTGCGTCCAACAAATAAAGCAACGTACCTACTTATCGCAACTCCTGCAGGAGCGTACTTTGATCCATCGAAGGCTGTCTCAGTCTGGATCTCAACTGAATATGTACGTGCAGCCCCAGGCGGAACAGGGGAAGCAAAGTGCGGTGGAAATTACGCAGCATCTCTCGTTGCACAGAAAGCTGCTGCCAAAGAAGGTTGCGATCAAGTTGTCTGGATCGATGCAGTAGAACGTAAATGGATTGAAGAGATGGGCGGCATGAACCTTTACTTTGTTAAAGGTAAGGGTGCAGATGCAACTGTTATTACTCCGAAGTTAACCGGCACTCTACTTCCAGGAATCACACGTGATTCAATCTTGTCTGTCGCAAAAGATTTAGGCTACAAAACTGAAGAGGTCATGCTCTCTGTCGATGACTGGCGCGACGGCGTATCCTCAGGTGAAATCTCTGAAATCTTTGCTTGTGGAACTGCCGCCGTTGTCTCACCTGTAGGACAGGCGAAATCTGCGATGGGCACTTGGGTCACAGGCGATGGTCAGCCAGGCCCAATCACGATGCAGATCCGTAACCACCTGTTGGCAATCCAACATGGCACAACAGAGGATAAGCATCACTGGATGAAGAAGGTCGCGCTCTAATGTTCGACAATAATTCCTTCGATAAGGAGTCGATGCATATCTATGACACCACTCTTCGTGATGGCGCACAGCAAGAGGGTCTCAACCTTTCAGTTCATGACAAACTCACGATTGCTCGCCACCTTGATGATCTAGGCGTTGGCTTTATCGAAGGTGGTTGGCCTGGTGCCAACCCTAAAGACACGGAATTCTTCGCACTTGCTAAGAAAGAGCTCAAGCTCAAGAACGCAACCTTTGTCGCATTCGGTGCTACTCGTCGCCCTAATGTAAAAGCCGCTGATGATGTACTTCTTGGCGCTCTTCGCGATTCAGGTGCACCTGCTGTAACTCTCGTTGCCAAGTCTTATGACCGCCACGTCGATCTTGCTCTCAAAACAACTCTTGATGAGAACCTCGCGATGATCCGCGACTCGATTACTCACTTACGCCAAGAAGGCCAGCGCGTATTTCTTGATGCCGAGCACTTCTTCGATGGCTACCGTGCCAATCGCGCATATGCACTAGAGGTCATTCGCGTTGCCATGGAAGCAGGTGCAGATGTTGCCGCGCTCTGCGATACCAACGGTGGCATGTTGCCTGATGAAATTGCCGATGTTGTTAATGAAGTATTAGGTGCAACATCTGCCCGTCTTGGTATCCACTGCCACAATGACACAGGGTGTGCAGTTGCCAACTCAATGGCTGCGGTTGCTGCCGGCGTAACTCATGTGCAAGGGACTTTGAACGGGTATGGCGAACGTACAGGTAATGCTGATTTAGTTACCATCATCGCCAACTTGGAGTTAAAGAAGAAGAAGGAAGTTCTTCCGCAGAACGCACTTCGCGAAGCTTTCCGTATCTCTCACGCCGTCGCCGAGGTGACCAATATTTCCCCATCACCTCGCCAGCCATATACCGGCGTTTCAGCATTTGCTCACAAGGCAGGTTTGCACGCATCTGCTATCAAGGTTGACCCAGCTCTCTATCAACATGAAGATCCTGAATCTGTCGGAAACGATATGCGCATGCTTGTCTCCGATATGGCAGGACGTGCATCTATCGAACTTAAATCGATGGAACTCGGCGTTGACCTCAAAGGTGACCGCGAACTCATCGGTCGCGTTGTTGAACGAGTCAAAGAGATGGAATCTCGCGGATTTACCTTCGAGGCAGCAGATGCATCGTTCGAACTTCTCTTACGTGAAGAAGCAACCGGTAAGCGCCCATCGTTCTTCACCATCGATCATTGGCTCACAACTACTGAGCGCGATACACATAACTCCATCATTACTAAAGCTGAAGTGACCGTTACTGCGCAAGGTAAAGAGATCACATGTTCAGGAGCCGGAAATGGTCCGGTCAACGCATTTGATAATGCACTGCGTGATGGACTTAATCAGCTCTATCCAGAACTTGCAGCTCTTGAACTGACTGACTACAAAGTTCGTATCCTGGAAGGACGACTTGGAACCGGTGCAGTCACTCGCGTTCTCGTTGAAACATCAGATGGCAAAGGTGAATGGAACACTGTCGGTGTTCACGAGAACGTGATCGCGGCATCTGCGATGGCGCTCGAAGATGCGCTCACCTTCGGATTGCTTCGACAGGGTCGTAAGCCTTTATAGGTAAACCCAGTTAACAAGTGATGTGGGAGATATTCTTTACCCATGTCATCGTTAGTAGAGATAGAAGCGGAGTACACCCGCTATCTCGAAAAGGAACGCAATCTCTCTGAACATACAGTTCGTGCCTATCTCGGGGATCTCGAGAGTTTTCTCAGCCACTTGCAGATGCAGAAAGTTGATGATGTCTCATCGCTCACGATCGCACACATTCGTTCATGGCTAGCCAATCAGCAGGTAAAAGGGGGAGCGCGCGCAACACTTTCGCGCAGAGCTGTCTCGATTCGACTCTTTACCAAGTGGGCAACGAAGAAGGGGTATCTTGCAAAAGATATAGGTGCGACTTTGGCAACTCCCAAAGGCCATCGAACTCTGCCGGATGTCTTATCAATCAGTGATGCATCGACAGCTATGGATTCACTGGCTACTCGTGTTGCCGAAGAAGAGACGCCGCTTTCAAAACGCGACTGCGCGATTCTGGAAGTTTTATATGCATCAGGTGCTCGAGTCTCAGAGCTCTGCGGCCTTGATCTTGATCATGTCGATTACAACCGCAACACAATTCGCGTTTTAGGTAAGGGAAATAAAGAACGTACGATTCCTTTAGGTGGGCCGGCAATCAAGGCGCTCAATGATTGGATTAAGAATGGGCGACCAACGGTTGCTACAGATAAATCTGCTCGCGCAGTCTTCTTAGGTTCTCGTGGTGGTCGGATTGATCAACGCACTGTGCGCACCGTTGTCTATGAAGCGCTCTCTGCGCTAGAAGGAGTTGAGCGAATGGGGCCACATGGTCTGCGTCACTCAGCGGCAACTCATCTGCTTGAAGGGGGAGCCGACCTTCGTACAGTTCAAGAAATCTTGGGCCATGCATCCCTTGCAACAACTCAGATCTATACCCATGTATCAACTGAAAGATTGCAGAAAGCCTTTAAACAGGCCCATCCTCGGGCTTAACTAAAGGAATTGGGGTGGATTTTGCACCCCTTGGCGGCAGGTAAGATTTGCCCTGCATCAATCGCGAGATTGATGACATCTCAGTACCTATGTATGAACTGAAACTTCGGGGAATACAAGCCACTTCGGTCCGCTCTTAATTTATTCAATGGCTCTGCCATCTGAATCATTTAAATTGCGGTCGGCGTTGTAGGTACGACGGTCTAAGTAAATTGCTTAGACATTAACCGAGCAGGTTTTTTAGTGCTGCGCACAAAAAACCTAAGAAGGAGCGTGCCGTCATGGCAGTTGTAACAATGCGCGAACTCCTCGACAGCGGAGTCCACTTCGGACACCAGACTCGTCGTTGGAATCCAAAGATGAAGCGTTTTATCTTCACAGAACGCAATGGCATCTACATCATCGACATCCAGCAATCACTCGCACTTATCGACTCTGCCTATGCATTCGTTAAGGAGACTGTTGCTAAGGGTGGCCACGTCCTATTCGTAGGAACAAAGAAGCAGGCTCATAAGCCAATCATCGATCAAGCAGCTCGCGTTGGCATGCCAACAGTTACAGAGCGCTGGTTAGGTGGAATGCTCACAAACTTCCCAACTGTCTATAAGCGTATTCAGCGCCTCAAAGAGCTCGAAGCTCTTGAATCAGCAAATGATCTTCTGCTTACAAAGAAGGAACTTCTTGTTCTTCGCCGTGAGCGCGAAAAGCTTTTCAAAAACCTCGACGGTATTCGTCACATGACCAAGTTGCCTTCAGCAATCTGGGTTGTCGACACAAAGAAGGAACACCTGGCAGTTCAGGAAGCTAAGAAGCTTGGTATTCCTGTCATCGCAATCCTCGATACAAACTGTGATCCAGATGAAGTTGATTTCAAGATTCCTGGTAACGACGATGCAATTCGCTCAATTGAGCTACTTACACGCGTCATCACCGATGCAATTGCAGAAGGCCTTAAGGCACGTTCTGCTGCTGCACCAACTCCAGTTGCTGCTGAGGTAGCTGCTACAGAGGCACTTGAAAAAGAAATTCTCGAAGCTTCAGCACCATCTACCGACGCAGCAGTGGAGGCATAAGTAAATTGGCTAACTATTCAGCAGATGATGTAAAGCGCCTTCGCGAAGCAACTGCAGCAGGAATGCTCGATTGCAAGAAGGCACTTGATGAAGCAGATGGTGATTATGACAAGGCTGTCGAAATCATTCGTGTAAAGGGACTTAAGGGCGTTACAAAGCGCGAAGGTCGCTTAACTTCCAATGGTTTGATCGTTGCAAAGGTTTCAGGTGACCTCGGTGTCATGCTCGAACTTAACTGCGAGACAGACTTCGTTGCAAAGGGCGAGCGTTTTATTGCACTCGGCGATGAGCTCGTAGATCACTTGCTCTCATCAAAGTCAGCAGATGTTGCTGCCTTTCTTTCATCAACCATGGCAAACGGCAAAACCGTTCAAGCTGCAATCGATGAAGGAAATGCAACACTTGGCGAGAAGATTGAAATCCGTAACGTCGCAGTAATCGAAGGCCCAGTTGGTCTGTACCTGCACAAGACAAGCCCAGATTTGCCACCACAGGTTGGCGT
>Ga0194037_1002747_pt1 | contig 11358 bp, 10 predicted proteins | sample JunL306m_MetaG_FD_148653 | JGI IMG/M metagenome (GOLD analysis project Ga0194037, IMG submission 148653) | Anoxic zone freshwater microbial communities from boreal shield lake in IISD Experimental Lakes Area, Ontario, Canada - Jun2016-L304-6m | ecosystem: Environmental > Aquatic > Freshwater >...
ACCCTAAATTTGCTTTGTATTGCTCCAGAAGATCCTGACCATATCCAATATGGCTGTCCTGCTGCACTGTATCAGGAGCATCAAATCGGAAAGATATTACCTGAGGAATACAGATACCCCTTGCTCGGCGAAAAATCACTGCCGAGACTTCGTCAGGCAGAATTTTACAGAAATTGCGACCAAGATGCTCTTCTATGATAGATTCAATAACGGTATGAAGGCGAATAATCAACTCTGCTTCCCGCAATTCAACCATATCAAAAATCACATAAACAGGATCCTTCGTATCACGGCGAATTTTAAAATTAAGCGTAGAGAAATCGTGATCCTTATTCCGACTGTTAACGGTAACAGAACCAAGATCAAATCGGTCAAGATAGTCCTTGTTAGAACCTCTCGCCCAAAAGTAAACAGCCTTGTCAGTATAAATCAGATAATCCTGAAAGGCAATATTACCTACACGTTCCTGATGAGATTCATAAAAAACCCCTTCAAAAAAAGCAATCGGATTTTCACCGGCATTCATGAGGCCTTTCTGAAAAAACTCAGCTACATCATTCTGTTCAGTCTGCCCAGAAAAATACAAAGATAAATTAGCCATTAACCACACCCGTTCACTTAATAATTATAGGCACGCAGAGATGAAATCTATTAAATTTTCACAATAAACAGAAATAACCGATCAACCGAAATCTATTCGGCATTATAAATAATTAGGCTTATTTCAAAAGTGACTCGAGATAACGAACCTGCTGCGTCCCACTATGCGTATAAAGTGGGAAAAGCTGGCTGTATTATGTAGATAGGCTGAAACTGCTGCAATAAAAAAGGCAGTGAAACGATATACCTTTCACTGCCTTAATCACAAAAGTGATGCTAAACTTATTTAGCAAATTTTGATGTTACTTCTTTTGAAGGAACAGCATAGCCTGTTGCTTCTGGTGATGAACCACGAAGGGAACCTCCGCCGCCACCCATGTTGCCATAAGCATTGCGATTGATTCTCATGGTACCTTTGCCTAAAGAATCAAACAACATGCCAACGGTCTCCCAATGCCCTTCGACCATCACCTCAAAAATGCGTCCGGCGGCTGCCAGGATATCGGTAAAAACGCCACCACCACTCATAATTCCTCCTTGAAATTTAATTATTGGAAAGTTATCAGAAATTTAAAACAGGATTCTTTTACCAATTTACAGTAATAAACAAAAAAACACAAGAAAAAGATTACTCAGCCGGAAACATACGTGAACCCGGATAAAAAGTAAATCATCCTATTTTTTTATTGGGCCCTTCTGAAAAGATCCGGTAAAATTCTTGACAACTTCAGAAGCAGATACTCCTGCATCACCAACAGCAGTCGCTGCATTTCCAGTTGCATTCTCTACAGTTTCAACAGCACTTGCATACAATTCGTTTGCTGTTCTTGATGCGTCCTTAACGGTAATAGCAACACGGTCGATTGTCTCACCAACAACGCCGGTACTTCCAAGGAGATTACCGATACCGGATGCATCTATAACTGCCCCAACAGTGCCAGTTACGGTATCAAAGATGTTGCCGGCAAGATTCAGTCCGCCAACAACAGCACTCTGACCTGTTAAAAGCACACTTTCAGCAAGAAACGTAAGGCGATCAGTAAAATCAAGTTCTTTGAAATCCTTGCGGAGTTTCTGGTACGATTCCGACATGTTCGTTCTCCATGGAAATGAGGCGCATCTTAACGACAATGCCTCTGTTATGATTATATACTAATGAAGTTATATGTTAAAAACATAAACATAAAAACTGATCTAAACAAATACTCCACCCCGGGTTCATTCATCCTCTGTCATAAGCCTTATGCTCTTTCTGCATCCGACTCTCGTCATGACGGTCAAGATCAAAGGGAATGTGCAGCCATTTCTCCTTGAAAACAGCATCCCCTGGCTCAAGACCTGTCAAACTGATCGGAAGGGTTATTATTTTACGCTGATTTCCAATCTGAACAAACAACTCATCACCAGTAACCCACACGTCGATATCGACAGGATTTGCAAACATCAGCTTCAACTGCACCTCATAGACATTGCCGTTACGAACAAACTTGATCGGTGGTTCATCGTACATCATATCTGATGGATCCGTATCGCCATACATATCTTTGGCGAACATCTCAAGCGACTGGAGACCGACAATTTCCTGTTCATACATCCTGAGTTTTTTAACGGGGAGTGGCGAGAAACCTTCCTCAATTTCTCCAAGGTACTTCTGTTGAATAGCTTTCCAATTCTCCAGATAACCACTATCCTCATTTGTATCAAGCAGTCTGTTGACAAGCACCATATCCACCTTGAACCCATAGAGGTTCAGATAGGTCAATGCGCGCATGGTTTCCTTAATCGACATCTTCTCTGCATTCATGACCAGACGCACCGTTGACTTGAGATTATCGGTAAGGATATCGCGAATATCTTCAAGCTCATCAAAAACCTGATCCACGGAATCTATGGCATCAGCAGGTGGTATAAAAAACGCTATCTTATCGGACATCTTTGAAAGCGGCTTACTGAGGGGCTTAATAAGGTATTTATTAACATTTTTTACCGCCTTCATCCCCCATGCAAGGGTATCGGGAAGAGAGAGTAGCCGTAATGTTTCACCAGTCGGGGCAGTATCAAGCACTAAAACATCGTAAAGTCCTGAGGCTTTATAGCGTTTTATTCTCAATAGAGAAAACAGCTCTTCCATTCCGGGAAGAATAGTCATTTCATCTGCCATGACCCCTGAAACTCCCTGAGCCATAAAAATTCTTGTATAGTACTTCTGTACAGACTGCCAATTCTGCTTGAGATCCACGTATGGGTTGACCTCAATGGCGTGAAGGTTTTCCTTGATCTTTGTTGGTTCTGCTCCGAGAGGCAGGTTAAATGAATCTGAGAGACTGTGAGCGGGATCGGTTGAGAGGACAAGGGTACGATAGCCCATCTGCGACAAGCGAACTGCTGTAGCCGCTGAAACACTGGTTTTACCTACCCCGCCTTTACCTGTAAACGTTAAAATTCGCATGAACCAAACATTGAATTGATGTATACAGAAGAAAAAAATCAGAAAAGTTAAAGATATAACTCTGAGCTGATACTACAAAAGATCTAACATACACACTTAAGTCAATGTTAAAAATTTTATACCTGTTATTTTTTTTCATCTGTACGAGGCAAATTGCCTGACCCATAAAATGAAGCTAACTTGAAGTTCAAGTGAATCTGATAAGAGATTTTTCAAGAAAGGAAAGGTATGGATAAACAGGAATGTCCGCGAATGGTTTGCAATTGAGGGTTCAGCTTGCTTAATTAATTCATCTCATTCAAGCCATTTTTTGACAGAGTCACATCATGCTCAAAACAAACACTATTGTTGATGTCAGGGCAACCATCATCAAGACTCACCGCATCAGCAGCGATGTCAGCATTATTACCCTCGACTGCCCTTCCATTGCGGCTACAGCAAAACCGGGAAATTTTGTTAACGTCAAGGTTAACGATACCACTCAGCCGCTCCTGCGAAGACCTTTTTCCATTCATGACGCGCAGGAAACCACGATCGACATCATGGTTAAATCCATCGGTTGCGGAAGTGCCCTTTTCTGCAATGCTGATGCAGGCTCAGAAGTAATGGTACTCGGCCCACTTGGAAACTGTTTTGATATAACCTCACAGCAATTTAACACCGCGGTGCTTGTTTCGGGTGGCATAGGTACAGCTCCAATGTTTTTTCTGGAAAAAACACTTACAGCAAAAGGCATAAAGGTGATAAACCTGGTGGGAGGCCGAACAAAAGAGGATCTGCTTCATCAGGATCTGGGCAACTGCCTTGTTGCTACAGATGACGGATCCTCAGGACTCAAAGGTACAGTCGTTGATCTGCTCAGGAATGAACTGTCCGACCTCAATAAAGAAGGTCCTCTTAAATTTTTTGCCTGCGGCCCGAATCCGATGTTGAAAGCACTGGCGAAATTCTGCCAGATCCTCCAGCTATCATGCGATGTTTCGATGGAGTCTGTAATGGGTTGCGGGATAGGCATCTGTTATGGATGCAGTGTTGAAATCATCGATCCGGATGGAGGGGTAAAAACGATCCTGCTTTGTAGGGAAGGACCTGTCATTGACGCAAAACTCCTTGTAGTATAGGACTTATAGATATATCTTTTATATAGGCTGGGGAATTAAGCCCAACAACTTTGATAAACGAACTGAAGACACTATGGCAAAAGGCGTTAATAAGGTAATTCTTCTAGGAAGACTCGGTGGCGAACCAGAAAGCCGAATGGCGGGATCGACAGCGGTCTCAAACTTCACGATAGCAACAAGCGAAAAGTTCAAAAACCAGCAGGGAGAGTGGCAGGAGAGAACGGAATGGCATAGGGTTGTTGCCTGGGGAAGGTTGGCGGAAATATGCAAAGAGTATCTGCATAAAGGATCACAAGTATACGTTGAGGGAAGGCTGCAGACTCGAAGCTGGGATAAAGAAGGAGTAAAGCAGTACACCACAGAAGTCGTGATAACCGAAATGCAAATGCTTGACGGCAAGCCTTCCAGTCAAGGATATAACGAAGGTACTCCGCAGAGTTACGAGCGTCAGCAAAGCAACGCACCTTCATTTCCCACTCCACCTTCGGGACCTTTGCTTGAAAATGAAAAAGATGATCTGCCTTTTTAAACGCTCTTTAACGTTCAGGGCACACTCCGGTGCTGCCCACCCTCGATGGATGCACTGAAAAAAAATATTCTGGCCGGTACCATTGCACCGGTTTATTTCTTGTACGGCCCGGAAAGCTACCTTAAAGAGGAGCTTACCAACGTTATCCGGTTAAAGATTTTCACTTCGGAAAATGATGCAGCATATAACACGCACACCTTCTACGGTCCAGATATTACACCAGGCGAGCTGATATCGAAAGCCTCAGAATACCCGATGTTTACTGCTAAACAGCTCATTATTGTCAGGCAATTTGAAAAAATCAAAAAGCCCTCGACAAAAGAGCTCCAGAAACAGCACGATGAAAAATTCAGCGATTACATCAAAAGTCCAGCAGAGTTTACTGTTCTAGTACTAGATGCGGACCAGATCGATAAAAAAGATATTGATAAACCGCCCTTCGCTTCGCTGAAAAAAAGCCGGCACGATTTTCCGATCATCAAATCTCCCGACCTTTTCGCCTCCAATAGAGTCAGGGAATCAGGATGGGAATTTGAACCTGATGCTCTCAAAGCTTTCACAACCTATATCCAGCCATCGGCAAGGGAAATCAGCCACGAGATAGAAAAACTGATCATGTATGCCTCAACTCGAAACGCAGATAAGCGAATCACCGCCCTCGATGTCTATGACTGTGTTGGTATATCGCGGACCTATAACGTCTTCGAACTTGAAAAAGCCCTTGCTGAACGAAACCTTAGACTCTGCAGCGGCATATCACTTATGATCATGGATCAGGAAGGGCAGAAGGAAGGCCTTGGCAACATTGTACGTTTTCTTACCACCTTTTATATCCGCCTCTGGAAACTATCCCTCGCTCATGTAAGGCAACTTCCTCCCTCAGAAATTGCAAAAATCCTTGGTATGTTCGGCAAACAGGAATACTTCGTTAAAAACTACCTGACCTATACCAGAAAGTTTTCTTTGCAGGATACCGAGCATGCCCTTTCCGCCCTGAAAGAAACAGATGCTGCACTCAAAGGACTGATTCCTTACCCCGATGAAAAATATCTGCTTCTCAGACTCATGCAGAAATTACTTGGCTGTATAAGCTTCATTTCCTGAAACCTCAATTTACAGCCATCCTTTGTGCCGGTACCAGGAAATTGTTTTTGCAACACCTTCTGTGAGAGAAATCCCGGCAGTAAACCCCAGATCATGCTCAGCCTGAACGGGGGAACACACCCAATAATCCTGAACAAGTTCGTTTGCCTTATCCCGATTGATAAGCGCAGGCTTACCCGATATAGCCCCCCCCGCGCCAATCACCATACCAACTAGAAAAACCAAAGGTTTAGGCAGTGATACACGGTACAGCTTTTTAAAACACAGTACAGGCCTCGCTGCATCAATAACTTCATCCCATGAGCATGACTGAAGGGATGTAATATAATAAATACGGCCCTCAGCCCGCTCCGAGCGAGCCGCCGACATTATCCCCCTCACAAGATCATCAACATAAATCATGCTGAAACGTTGTCGCACCGAACTACCAGCTGTTACTAATAATCCGCCGGCAAGCATCTGAAAAACCTGCAGAACATCCCTGTCACCGGGTCCATAAACAGCAGGAGGACGTACTATGGTAATTGGAATTTCACCCGAACTTTCCATACAGAGAGTTTCAGCCCTTAATTTACTTCGCCCGTAAGCACTTACAGGATTGGGTAGATCAGACTCCCTAACACCATATATACCCTCTGAAGCGGGGCCTGCAGCCGTAAGCGACGAAACAAACAAGAATCTCTTCAATGTCGGGTTCTGCTCTCTGATGACAGCAAGCAGATTTCGCACCGGCATGACATTACCCGCCTCATACCCTGACTCATCAACTGCTTTTGTCAACCCCGCAAGGTGCAAAATCCGGTCAACTCCCCTGACAGCACGCCCGAGTGCATCAAGATCACTAAAACTGCCTCGAACGACTTCCACTCCTTCAGGTAAAACACCACTTACACTCTCTGGCCTCAGAAAGATTCTTATCATCTCTCCTTCTTCTGCAAGAGATCTCAACATCCTGGCACCAATAAACCCAGTAGAGCCAGTCACTAATATTTTTTCACTCATTTTCCTTAGAATTTCCTTTTAAAAAGGTTGTTCAAATAAGGTTGTTCAAATATGTACTTTTCCAGCAGGAAAAAAACCAGACAGTGTTTCATCAAAAAAAATAAAAATTTTAATACATTTAGGTTTATGGGTAAACCTATCTTGCCTAAAACCCGGTCGTCGAAAACAAAAAATCAAGAAACGACCGTAAAAACAAGAAATTCCAGCTTTTTTTATGTTACAGCTGAAGTAAATTTGCGTGATTGTGGATAAAACAAAAGACTTATTTAAAAAATGCATTGAATTTACCCTTGCCGATGAAGTAAAGGCCCAGGGTATATATCCATTTTTTCACCCGATAGAAGAAAGTGAAGGTCCCGTAGTCTGCTTTGGAGGCCGCAAACTTGTCATGGCCGGTTCCAACAACTATCTCGGTCTTACCGCTGATCCAAGGGTAAAAGCAGCTTCTATAAACGCTATCAATAAATACGGCACAAGCTGCAGTGGCTCTCGCTATATGACAGGTACGGTCAACCTGCACGTTGAGCTGGAGGAAAAGCTTGCCGATTTTTTTGAAAAGGAGCGTTGCCTTCTTTTCAGTACCGGGTATCAGACAGGGCAAGGTATCATACCGACTCTGGTTCAACGCGGTGAATACATTGTCTCAGACCGCGACAATCATGCAAGCCTTGTGGCTGCATCCATCATGGCTCAGGGGGCTGGAGCCAACCTTGTACGATACAATCACAATAACATGGAAGACCTTGAGCGTGTGTTGCAGAACATACCGGGTAATGCAGGCCGACTGATTGTATCTGATGGAGTCTTCTCCGTTTCAGGAGAAATTGTAGATCTTCCGGGCCTTGTTGCACTGGCAAAGAAATATGACGCACGCATTCTTATTGACGATGCTCATGCTGTTGGAGTAATCGGTAAAAATGGAAGGGGAACACCTTCTGAATTCAATCTGGTCAGCGAAGTTGACCTCATCATGGGAACATTTTCGAAAACCTTCGGATCTCTGGGAGGTTATGTTGCAGGTGACCGCAGCGTCATCAACTACATAAAACACAACGCGGCTTCACTAATTTTCAGTGCATCACCCACACCGGCAAGTGTAGCAGCAGTGCTGGCAACACTCGAAATAATCCGCAATGAGCCTGAGCGTATGGAACGGCTTATCTTAAATACCGATTACGTCCGTCAGGGACTGCTTAAAGCCGGATTTATACTCATGCCGTCTCGAACTGCTATCGTTACAGTATTAGTAAAAGATCAGATGAAAACCCTTCTCTTCTGGAAAAAGCTGTTTGATGCCGGTGTTTACGTAAACGCCTTCATCCGTCCCGGTGTCATGCCAGGACATGAAGCCATCCGCACAAGCTTTATGGCAACACACGAGCGAGAACACCTTGATAAAGTTATCGATGAGTTCACCACCATCGGCAAAGAACTTGGCGTTATTTAAGATCATTCACCTCGAAAAGTTTTTTTTTCTCCGATCACAACAATCCATTCTATTTTTTTCTCATTCCCCGGACATCAACGGGGAATCGGGTTTCAACTTGCTTCGTTCTTTTGCAAATCTTAATTTCGCTGTAATAGTTGCGTCTTTCTATTTTTATTTAATAAATTATAAGGTTATGAATACATGTAAGATTTGAAAGCTACGTATTCCTGTTCTGATTGCTGATATAGGGTGATGATGATGTACGCAAACAAGGCAAAAATTTTACCCTGTTTTTTGTTCGTATCATTGGTAACCAAACTCATAAGACAATCATGAAGACAAAACATGCAGAAGCGTATCGTTTCGTCCGTTTTGTTGTATCGGCATTGAGCCTAATGGCTTTGCTGGTACCTCTTCCCACCTACGGAGCAGACACAGGCACTGTTAAGGGCAAAATCACCGACAAAGCTGACGGAGAAGGAGTTTTCGGCGCATCGGTAACAATTGCCGGCACCAACATCGGAACAACAACCGACGCGAACGGCAACTTTATTCTCCAAAACGTCCCCGCCAAACAAGAAAAAATCTCTGTATCCATCGTAGGTTATGCCCCTACAAGCCAATTAGTACCCGTTAATGCCGGGCAAACTTCCACAGCCAATTTTACCATTGGCCAGACTACTGTCATGGCATCCGAGGTTGTGGTCGGCGCGGCACTCTATAAGCAAGATCGCCTTGAAGTACCAGTCACTGTTAATGTGGTTTCACAGGAAAGAATCAAGCAGCAACCAAACCCAACTCTTGATCAGGTAATTGAGGATGTTCCTGGTGTCGTAGTCACACGCGCAGGCGGACAGACCACATCAACCATGCAGATTCGTGGCTCCAACACATACCAGGGAGGCGGTATAGGCACCAGGGTACAGGGGCTATACGATGGATTCCCTATCAATAACCCGGAAAGTGGCGAAATTGTATGGACAACCCTGAATATGAACGCTGCAGACAAGGTTGAAGTGATGAAAGGTGCGGCGGCAACCCTTTACGGTTCCGGAGCAATGGGCGGTGTGGTGAATGTCTCCGGTCACCTTCCTGAAACCTTCGAGGTAAAAGCAGGTGTCAGCGGTGGTTTTTATGATGCTCCTCCATCAAGCGATCAGAGTAATTATCGCAAAGACTTCACGCCTTGGCTTTGGAACAGTTATGTCGGCATAGGCAACAAAAGCGGACCATGGAATTATGAACTGATATACTCACACTCTGACGATCAAGGCTATCGCCAGAACGCCCAGGCACTACTCAACGATATCAAACTGAAGGCTCGGTACGATATCAACGCAAAACAGTACATACAGATCAGCGCATTCTACAACCAAACAGAAGGCGGCTATGCCTATAACTGGCCTTATGACCTATCAGGAGCGACACAAACTTATGTACCACATCCTGAATACGCATATGATATATGGAATAGAGTAAATGCGTTTCAGAGTACTGCGGCCTTTGCTGATTATCTTACAGCTAATCAGGGTCAGCTGATAACTGCAGCCCAACGAAAACTCTTACCACCATCACTCAGTTCGTTTACAAGCTGGCCGACATTTCCTCTTCATTTTGGTCCATCTACATTATCTGCCGCCCAGCTAGCAGCAATTGCCAACTCAGCAGGAGCCCTTACCAACTTTAAAAAGTATGATGTCTATACTGACGACCTGATCAAAAGAAGGAATACGCTGGTCGGAATTAACTATGTTAACCTGCTACGTGACAATCTAAGTCTTGACACCAGAGTCTACTATACTTTCAATGACACTCGATTCGAATACAACCTTACTAATTATCCACAGATCTATCCGTTGACAACAAGGAATCCGGGAGATTTCAATGAAACATCCTCCAACCGCTTTGGAGCAGGCACAAAGCTCGACTGGCGGGCTACGGATACCCAGCGTTTCCTTTTAGGTGTTGACGGTAATATCACCGATGTTAGAACAACTCAGGTAGCAGCCGAGTTTCCCGTACCAAACACTTTCCATAATATCCAGGAGAAAAACGCAGCAGCATTCCTTCAGGATGAATGGAAAATCACCGACAGTCTGACCTCACTAATGTCCCTTCGCTATGACTGGAGTGGTATTGATGCCAAAGAGGCTGAACTTACAGCCACGGGAAACTGGATTCCTCTTGAAAACAGATCCGTTGATGCACTTAGTCCCCGTATCGCCATGAACTACAAGGCCATGGATGACATGTCCTTCCGTGCATCTTGGGGACGCAGTTTCCGTGCACCAACGCTTGAGGAACGGTTTGTTCGTGACGGTGGAATGGTTATCGGAACACCTAACCCCAATCTTGACAAGGAAACTATGACGGCTTATGAAGTAGGTGCATACAAGCAGTTCAGTGACAAGGTTTCGCTGGATGTAGCTGGATTCATCAACAATTATGATAATCTCATCCAGTCTGTCATAGACCTGCCAACTTCTTCATACCAGTACAAGAACATCACAAAAGCCCGTATCTGGGGAATCGAGACCAGCCTTAACTACAGGCCGAATAACGCCTGGGTGTTCAATGCTGCATATACTTACCTAAATGCACAGGACCTTTCTTACGTAAAGGGTGAAGACGCAACGCTGGACAGCAATCCAGACCCAAAATGGCTGCCCTATCGCCCTGAACATACAGCATCAGCTAGTGCTACATGGAAGCCTGTAAACAATCTTGCTCTGAACCTTACAGGTCGTTATGTCAGCAAGTACAAGGCTGTCTCATTTTTCCCTAATCCTGAAGGTTCGAACTACCCTGGCGATTTCGTAATATTCAATGCTGGTGCGAAATATCAGATTGATAAAAACGTCATCGCAAGTCTGCATTGCAATAATATTGGCAACGTGCAGTATCAGGAGGCAGAATGGTGCATGGCACCCGGACGCTATTATATTGCCGGAGTGGATTTCACTTTCTGAAACGATCCATCAGCATTAAGTAACTTGATGATCCAAGCCAGCCCCTCTCCACTGAGGGGCTGGCTCTTTTTTTAATCGTTAGTATACATCACAGGATTTTATTACATTTTCCAATCCTGTTAAAACCACAACAAACGCACATCTTTTTGTAATTC
>Ga0194037_1002749_pt1 | contig 11356 bp, 7 predicted proteins | sample JunL306m_MetaG_FD_148653 | JGI IMG/M metagenome (GOLD analysis project Ga0194037, IMG submission 148653) | Anoxic zone freshwater microbial communities from boreal shield lake in IISD Experimental Lakes Area, Ontario, Canada - Jun2016-L304-6m | ecosystem: Environmental > Aquatic > Freshwater >...
TAATATTCATCGTGTATGGATCAAGCCAAAGAGATTTTGGCATAATATTAAAATTGTAAGAAGTAGGAAAGTTCCAAAAACGCATTACTTGTGCCATTGCCACAGGAACACAGCCAGCAGGCATATGTGGAGAAACCACCGACTTTAACCCCCACTCTCTAGGGAGCCTTGACCCCCTAATACCATTTTAATTCAATCCCCAACAACCATTTGGTTTTGACCCCCATTTTAATTTGATTACTATTTTACTACAAATATTGCAAATTCAATATACCATCGATATTTTACAAGGGGTCAAGTACCGATAGTATTAATGGTACAAATCAAGTGGATTTTCCAGCCTAGACAAGACAAACGTTCACTGGAAGTCATTCATACTCCGAAGTGGTTTAGTTTATTTTATCCTCGTTCTAGGAAGTAATACTACGTTTTTAAGATATTTTTTAAACCAATTAAAGAAAATAGTTTACTTTTATTGTTAAAACGGCAGTATGCTTACCGAAAACGTAACAAAAATAAACCAACTCTTACAAACCGTTCCTCCCGGCATTGTACTGCAAGCCTCGTGGCTAACGAGTCGGGGCTACAGCCCGGAATTACAAAAGTATTACCGGAACAGCGGGTGGTTAAAAGCATGGGATACCGGAGCGATGGTACGCAGCAATGATCAACCTGGCTACGAAGGAGCCGTCTACGCGCTGCAAAACCAATCGCGGTTTTCGATACATCCTGGGGGTCGCACTGCTCTTGGATTACTGGGTAAGGCACATTACCTTGAATTAAAAGCTTCACAAATATGGTTATTCGGCGGAGAAAAGGAAAGTTTACCAGCATGGTTCCGCAACCACCCTTGGCCGCAGAAAATAAAATATAAAGCCACTTCTTTCCTGCCACCCGAAAAAGGGTTAACTGACCTGGCGTTATCCGGCTTCTCAATAAAAGTTTCCGGCGCCACACGGGCCATAATGGAATGTCTGTACCTAGCTCCTGAAAAATTTGACTTAAGTGAATGTTTTGAACTAATGGAAAACCTGAACGACCTCCGGCCACTAGAGGTTCAAGCGCTTCTAGAAGCATGTACTTCCGTAAAGGTAAAACGGCTGTTCCTGTACATGGCTGAAAAACTGAATCACAGTTGGTTCAGATACATAAACCTTAAGAACATAAATCTAGGCAAAGGAAAAAGAAGCTTAGTTCAGGGTGGAACATATATACCAAAATACCAGATAACTGTACCGCCAACACTCGCTAAGAATGAACAATAAAACATATAACAAGCAGGCAACACTGTTGATCAGTATGATCCCTGAAATTGCATCGGACCAGCGGTTCGCATTGCATGGAGGAACCGCCATCAACTTGTTTGTTCGGGATATGCCACGGATTTCGGTCGACATCGACCTTACCTACACCCCTTTTGAAGACCGTGAGACTTCATTCCGTAATATTTCGCAAGCACTGGTGGAAATGCGTGCCCGGATTGAAAAACGTTTCCCAAGGATCAGAATTGAGCACAAAGAGGATGCGCTCAAACTGCTGGTTGCAAATAAAGACGCAATGATCAAAATAGAAGTAAGCCAGATCGTAAGGGGTCTGCTTGGGCCGGTCACTGAAAAACCGCTTTGCGATAAGGCGCAAACACAGTTCGAGGTGTTCTGCGCAATCAATGTGGTACCAAATGGACAATTGTACGGCGGAAAAGTATGCGCTGCAATGGACAGGCAGCATCCACGCGATATATTTGATGTGAAACATTTGATGCAAAACGAAGGCTTCACGCAGGCAATAAAGGAAGGCTTTTTCTTTCGTTTACTTAGTTCCGAACGTTCCGTGCAAGATGTATTGTTTCCCAACCTGCAGGATCAGCGACAAGCAATGGAGAACCAGTTTACCGGCATGTCGGATGAGTCATTTACCTATGAGGAATACGAGCAGGTACGTGAAACAATGGTTAAAACAGTACAGAATGCTATAACGGAGGAAGACAAAGAATTTATACTTAGTGTAAAGAACGCGCAGCCGGATTGGTCGATTTATAATTTTGAAGAATTCCCTTCCATCAGGTGGAAGCAGCAGAACTTGGAAAAACTCAAAGCGAACAATCCTGCAAAACATTTGGAACTATACAATTCGCTGAAAAAAAGGTTGGACACCATGTAACCGCTTCAATGGGCTCAGTAAGCTCTTTAAAAGAAAACCATTGTCAGAACTAAAAATTGATAAAAAACTACTACAATTTCGTTCCCTATTCAAAGGCCGCGAAGATGTATTTGCGCAGCACTGGGAAAAGGGAACGAAAAGCGGTTATATGCCTGCTTATTTTTATGATCCATACCGGTACAGAACACATAAAATAAAAGGTGGTACTTTCCAGACCTATACAGATAAAACTTATTTACCGCTAACAGACGACCAGCTTGCAAAACATTTGAGCGGCAACCAGCTTATAGGATTATACCCGTTATTACATGATAATACATCATGGTTTATTGCTGCTGATTTTGATGAAAAAAACTGGGTAGCTGATAGTAAGAAATTTATTGAATGCCTTAAAGCGAAAAGTATACCAGCTTATATGGAACGATCCCGCTCAGGAAATGGTGGGCATGTATGGATATTTTTCAATTACCCTTACCCGGCCATTAAAAGCAGAAAGATCATCTTATCACTTCTAACTGAATCAGGTATTATTTCAGCCTTTGATAAAAATTCAAGCTTTGACAGGCTATTTCCAAATCAGGATACCCTTTCGGGCAAAGGGCTTGGCAACTTAATAGCATTGCCGTTTTACAAGCCTGCTTTAGATCAGGGAAACAGTTGTTTCATTGATCCACAGACAATGCTACCGTTTCCGGATCAGTGGGGTTTTCTTTCAAGTATTGAAAAAGCAAGTACAGAACTATTAGATGAGATCTATCATTCAATTTCGGATATCAGCCGGAAGAAGGCAGATGTCAATGAACTCAAGGATGATAAAAACTTAACTATTTCATTAAGCAATGTTGTAAATCTAAACCGTTTCGCCATACCACTTTCTCTCACCACTTTTCTCAAAGAAGAATTAAATTTTTCAAACACAGAATTTATCATCAAAAAGAAAACCGGAAGAAATACATTCGGAACAGAACGCTATTTCCGGTTTATAGAAGAAATTGACAAGTATATTATTTTACCAAGAGGTTTTGCTGGTAAATTATTACGGTTTTGTAAAGATACAGGCATTGCTTTTTCTTTTGAAGATCAAAGACAGAAAAAAGTATCTGCTTCATTTAACTTCCAGGCAGAATTAAAAAGCTACCAGATTCCGGCTTATGAAGCAACCCTCAAAAAAGAAATGGGGGTGATTGTTGCTCCACCGGGTTCTGGTAAAACGATTATCGGGTTGAAAATAATTGCCAACAAACAACAACCCGCATTGATAGTCGTTCACCGAAAACAATTAATGGATCAATGGATTGAAAGAATTGAAGCTTTTATGGGAATTCCACGGCAGGAAATAGGAAAGATAGGCCAGGGAAAATCAAAGATCGGTACTCGCATAACTGTTGCGACAATTCAAAGCCTAATTAAAGAAATAGAAAAAGATACCAAATTAAAAAATGCATTTGGAACCATTCTTATTGATGAATGTCAACATATTCCCGCCGAAAGCTATAGAAACACTATCCAACAATTCAATACCTATTATTTATACGGCCTCACTGCAACACCCTTTCGAAAATACAATGACGGGAAACTGATATTTATTCACCTTGGAGAGATCATTGCGGAGATTACACAACAACATACGGGAAAACATAAACAAGCTTCAATCATTATCAGAAATACCGAGCTGGATGTTCCGTTTAATTCAAAAACAGATCGATTCGAAACGTTATCAAAAATTCTGGTACATGATTCCAATCGGAATAAATTGATTTTACTAGATATCACTAATGAATTGAACCGTGGCAAAAGAGTTGTTATTCTGACTGAACGAAAAGAGCATATTGAAACTTTACAGCAATATCTAAAGCAATCGTTTGAAGTAATTACATTATGTGGGGAAGATTCTGAAAGCAATCGTGAAGCAAAATGGAAAATACTAAAGAATGGCAATTATCAGGCATTGATAACCACTGGGCAATTCTTCGGTGAAGGAACAGATCTTCACAATGCAACTTCTTTATTTCTTGTATATCCATTTTCATTTGAAGGGAAATTAATACAATACATAGGAAGAGTGCAGCGATCGGAACTTTCGCCTATAATCTATGATTACCGGGATAGTAAGATCGACTATCTCAATAAAATGTTCCTAAAACGAAATGCTTATTACAGAAAGCTAGAACATCAGATAAGTTTATTTGATGATCCAACAGAAGAAATTGTTTCTGTAGAAAAAAGTGCGACACTAACAATTGATAAGGAAATCAACGTCGCAATCGAATTGCTGGAATTTAGATATGGAAGTATTGCCTTTACATATGCTTTTTCAGAAGTGAACATGAAAATAGAATTTGAGGTACAGCATAATGATATCCGCCCTGAATTCGAAGTGCTTAAGCCCTATTTTGTAAAGTTCCTGAAGTCAAAAAATATTAAGGCGAATATTTATGCAGAAATAGAGAATAGTCAATTGGTGTCTCAATTAGCTTCTTCAGAAGATATCAAAAAAATAAACAAGCAGATTATTGAAGGAGTTCGCTTCCAATTTATCACCAAGTCACTTTTTAATCGAACGATTGAAGAAAATAAAAATGTTGTGAATCAGCAGCTTCAAACAGAGCATCCATTATATGAATCAGGAGAAGAACTGTTGGAAGACATGCTGAAACATTCCAAGTTTAAACATCACCGGCATCTCCGCTACCTAGCTGATAAACATGCGGGTCATTTAGTAAAAATTCGATTTGTTTTACAGCCCTTTTCGTTTGTATTTCTGCTAGAAGGAATAGAGCAATTTCACATTATCTTGGAAACACTTGATTCCGAAGAGGCAAGTTATCTGTGGCATTTTCCTAAAAGAGTATCTGAATTAGCTCTAAGATTGAAAGAGATAGACAACCAATTGAATATTATCCGAGAGATAGGTCGACAGGGATTTCTTAAAGCTTTGCCGGAAAATTTTAGCCGCCTTCTTCATGATTATGTAGATATCCAAAGAGGATTTATAATTTGGAAAGATATGTTAGAAGAAAGGATAGTTTAACGCATAAATGAGCAAATCCTTTTGTATAACTCTCTCTAACCCTAATGGGACAAAATGAGCATTTTTCGAACCACTTTTATAATCACGAAAAATAATAATCACTCCCATAACATATTCACTATCTATCCAATTCATACATTTTATAGTATGTGCATCGTAGCCAACAATTTCAAATCTGGCAAAAAATGGTTCGAAAGAGGTGTCGCAAGGGCTACAAAAAAAGAAGGAAAAGACTAGTGCTTTTCCTTCTTTTTTTGCCCATTTACTACAGAATTGCGGCAGTTTTCAATGAATATTTATTGTTTTTAACAAGTTTTGATGGATGGTTCGATAATTCTTGTGGTTGCCCATGAGGGATTCGAACCAGACTACAATGACGATTTTTAGTCGATATACGAAATCTACAGACGATTCTGTGTTATTGACAGCCTAATTCCGGAATCGCCTACAGATTAACAGTGCCTCATTTAATTATAGAAAAAGTGTCTTTTTTTAGGACCCCATTATACCAAATAGAATCGTATAACGACCCCATTTGTGCATCTCTAGTTAAATGCACTCTTAATGTATCATCAACACCCATTTTTAAATGAATAATATTCTTTGTGTAGTGATTAATTACATTAGTATTAATTATTCCATTAATTACAACTGTACTATTTGCCCAATCTGCAAAGTAGGCAGATTGATTGGCAATTGTTAATGGTTTTTTCATGCCATTTTGAAAGTCGTAAACATTCACACTATCCTTGATATAACCGTTCTGTCCATTTGTAAACAAATCATTACCCAAACTATCCATATAATGGATATGAACGGCAGAAAAAAAGTCACCTGCTCCTTTCCTACAAGATGGGAATAGTACTAAAGACAAGATAAGTATACTGTATAATGCTCTCATGCTTCAATTATTTAGGGATGAATATTGTAAATAACAGTTTGAAAATAACCATAGTCCTTGCCATTGGGGGCACTTGAATAGTTAATGCTGTAATTATACCATCCATCATTATTTGCGCCACCAAGTGCAAAAGGACCCCAACCCCAATTCATATGAAGAAAAGCACCTGAAATATAAGATAAATCATACACTTTTTCAGTTCGTAAGATATTCCCACTTCTGTCATAATAAGTTAAAATAAACCAAGGGTAAATAATTGTTTGGGAAACTCCATCGCAAACCCATTCATGCCCCTGATCGAAATAAGGATAATACACTAATCCGCCGACAGTGTTTTGTCCTGCGTAGCCTCCCATGATACATGGTCTAAGATTTGTACTTAATTCATTACTCAACAAACCAGAATAAGCTAGACCATTCTTTGCACCCCATAAAATCTGATCACTTACTGTTTCTGTTCTTGATGCTGAAGTATATCCAAAATCCCCAAATACAGAAGGGCAATAATAATCGTTTGTGGAAGTTCCATTATCAGAATATGTCACAAATTGGCTTGTTGTTTACGTCCATTTAGTAATATCATGTGAGCCGATATCAGATATTAACCTTGAAGCCTCTGCATAACCTGTAATATTCATCGTGTATGGATCAAGCCAAAGAGATTTTGGCATAATATTAAAATTGTAAGAAGTAGGAAAGTTCCAAAAACGCATTACTTGTGCCATTGCCACAGGAACACAGCCAGCAGGCATATGACCATTACTATAATTCCCAGATGGACAAAACTGATTATATGGAGCATCTTGATTCCAATTTGTTAAACACAAAGGGCCAACAGAATTATATAAAACATCGGCACCATTTTCAGTAACTACAGGTTCAAGTGGAGCAAGTTGGAAAACAATTTTCTTTAAGTCTTTTTGTTGAATATTTTGTTTTGAAAAACTATTAGATTTAATTAACCCAGAATTGTTTCCGTATGCTTTCCATAATAATTTATTAGCCGCAGCGATTGAATCATTTTTTTTATTCTTGTTATCTCGAATATATTCCAATTCATGTCCATGTTTATTAAACCATAATACAAGACCTGGGTTTAAATTTGTTTTATCAAAATTACCAATACTATCATATGCTAATATTGGTTCATAAATTGAATCTGCAGCAAGCATTGCAAATCCTGCATTGTTATTTGTGTTTATAATATGTATATATGGTTTACCATTTTTAATTATTGTTTCAGCACTTTTAATTGAAATGATAGTAGTATGATTTTTACTTTGCAAAAGTTTTTGCGCTAATTTTATAGCAGAAGAAAGTGTAACTGTAGTAGAATCTGTTTTTAGATCTGAGGTAATTGTTTGCATAAAAGTTTTCTGAATTGATGGCGTAACCTCTCTTTTGCATGCAAACAAAAGAAAAGTAAAACAAACTGAGCTCACAATAAGTAGCTTTTTCATTTTCATAAATTTAATATTGATTATAGGATTTTATATAGCACATGAATAAATTCGATATTTATAAAAAGATTTCATAATTATTAAACAACATTTTAAACAACAGATCTAAGTTGGCAATAAAATGCTCACAAATCAACATTCCGGGGAGGATAGATGAATACTAATTAGAATAATTTTACACAGATTAAAACTGCATTTGCTAACTTCTTAAGAAACTTAATTCTAAACACACATTGTATAGTTAGTGGGAGAACTATCATAACATGTAATACAAATACAGCGTAAAGTTACTAATGATTCACCTTTTTAATTTAGCGGAAAACACTGAATTTAAAACGAGGAAAACACTGAACTTTACACTAAACATAAAAACATAATACATATTATTTTTTAATATGAAATATTTTGCATAAAAAAAGTGGCATTATGCCCTCCTTAATACCTCTTTTCACATCAGATATATTATTGACAAACATTCCTTATCTTAAAAAATTGTCTGGATTAGAGATTCTTGTGTAACCCTCATGGACTTTTGTTAGAGAAATTCCTTTCTACCTTATGAATACCTTTTTTCTCGATCCTGTCACTCTCTTGCCTCTGACATCTGTTGTGCATTATCCTACGTAATGCGACTCTAATCAGTTTGTAAATTAATCCTCAAAAGATTCCGTTTCTTTGTTTGCAAGTGTCTTTTAATGTGAACTCTCGCCAAAAACTTGAGCAATGTAAATTAGAAAAATGGGGTAATTATTCATAAAAAAATTGCAACTGAAAAAGTCAAAGTTTACACAAGCTCAGATTGTATTTTCAATCAAACAATCAGAACAAGGAGTTAAGGTTGAGGATATCTGCCGGAAGACGGGGATCAGTGAACCAACTTTCTACAATTGGAAAAAGAAATAAGGAGGGCTTAAGCATCCATAGTTACGAGATCTATCTTGCCAGTTAAAAGATGGGAACTCACAAAAGACCTGCACAAAACCTAACGGGATAATTGAACGTTTTTCGAACCATTTTTTTCAGAGCGATGTTTAATATTCACTCTCATAATATATTCATTAACTGCCTAATGTCTACAATTTACAGAATGTGCATCGTAGCCAATAACTTCAAATCTGACAAAAAATGGTTCGAAAGAGGTGCCGTAAGGGCTACGAAAAAGCCTCTCAAATTGATTGAGAGGCTTTTTATTTTCATGCAATTCACTATTTTTTCAAGTAATCTTCATCAGCAACCTGTTCAAACCAATCCACCACTTTTCCATCTAAACTTTCTTGAGTTGCTATATGCGACATGCCTGTTGTTGCGGTTGCACCATGCCAATGCTTTTCATTGGCCTCAAACCATATCACGTCTCCAGGAAATATAGTTTCAATTGCGCCACCCTCCCGCTGCACCCAACCACTTCCAGCAGTAACGATTAAAGTTTGACCTAAAGGATGCGTATGCCATGCAGTTCTTGCTCCTGGTTCAAAAGTAACATTGTAACCAGCTGCCCGTCTTGCCTCATTTGGCTCAAACAGTGCGTCTACCCTTACTGATCCGGTAAACCAATCTTCTGGACCTTTATAGGAAGGTACTGTACCTATTCTTGTGATTTGCATATTGTTTAAGTATACTATTAATTTAATAGTTCAAAACTAATTATAATATAACTACAACCTAAAGCATCTTGCTACTCATTTTTGTAAATAGAGTTCCCCCACGCATTATCTGTTGATAGGTGATAAAAGGTTTATTTAACTTTCTACTATTTAATATTTTTTGTTTAGTATAAATATTTTGTGCTGATAATTGCTCTGCATCAATTCGAAATTGCTTCCCATTTTTAAAATGAATGATAGCTTTTTTAACTTGTGGGGCACCCAACACAAATACATCATTAGCAGGATTCACCTGATAAAAACCTAAAGTAGATAATATATACCATGCACTCATCTGTCCGCAATCATCATTGCCAATCATACCATCGGGTGTATTGTTATAAAAATCATTGATAATTTGATGAATATATTTTTGCCCCTTTTTTGGCGTTTCAGAATAAGCATATAAATAAGCAATATGATGGCTTGGTTCATTCCCATGAGCATATTGACCAATCATAGCTTCCTGCCCTAAATATTTATTTGGGTTGGGTGTTTGAATGGTAAAAAAACTATCTAATTGAGCTGTGAATTTTTTCCTTCCCCCTAATAATTGCATCATACCTTCTACGTCATATTGTGCAGGAGTCCAAAAATATTGCCAGGCATTGGCCTCGGTATAATCTCCAGGGTTGTTCATTGGCGATGTTGCCATTAAAGGATTGAATGGACTTCTCCATCTGCCATAGCTGTCTTTCCCACGCATTTGCTTTGTAGCAGTATCATAAATATTTCTATAGTACAATGCTCTTTTAAAATAAGTATCAGCAATTGCTCGACTGCCTATTTTTTTTGCCATAGTTGCCAGACAATAATCATCCACTCCATGTTCTAATGTTCTGGATACAGATTCATTATCGAGACTGTCGAAGGGATAATAGCCGTATTGATTTAATAATTTCCAATTACTATTGAAATGATTTTCTGTTGTTGTTTTATTCATTTCGCTCAATGCTTCATTTACATCGAATCCTCTAAAACCTTTATTATATGCATCAACAATAACAGGGATAGCATGATTTCCGATCATACAATAATTATCCTTCCCCCATGCGCTCCAGATTGGTAAAAATCCAGTGGCCTTTGAATGAGCTATCAATGTTCTAATGAAGCCATCTACTTTTTCGGGTGCTATAATAGTATACAAAGGATGAGCAGCCCTATAGGTGTCCCATAAAGAAAGCGTTGAATAATACTCTTTATTTTCTGCTACTCTTATTATGTCATCAGCTCCCCTGTATTTCCCGTCCACATCGGCAATATTAGATGGCTGAATAAACAGGCGATACAAACAGGTATAAAATATTTCTTTTTGTTTTTGAGGTGCTTCAATTTCAATTCGACCTAAATAATTATTCCAAATATTTTTAGCACGATCAATTGTTGCACTAAAATTCCATTGAGGCAACTCTTTTTTCAAATTCAGTTTTGCACCAATCACACTTACTGTTGATATTGCGATTTTGGTTTGTAGGACTTTATTCTTCAAAATAAAATTCAACACGTAACGTGGAGCATTTTCTTTTGCCTGTTTATTTAATTGAATGGATGAAATAAAAGGTTGGTTGAATTCAATTACAAAATAATATTTTCTATCCACCCAATTCTTAGTGTGGCAATATCCGCTGACTGTTTTATTGTTCTCAATTTTCACTTCACTTTCCAGTACCAAGGAATCTGTTAGAAAACGAAGTCCGTGTTGCAAATCAACCAATAATTTTGCCTCTTTAGTAGGATAAGTATATTGATGAAATGCTACTCTTTCTGTGCAACTCAATTCAACTTGAATATGATTGCTTAATGTAACTGTATAATACCCGGGGAATGATTTTTCTGATGCTTTTAAATAAGTAATGCCAAAATTGTTATTCTTATTTTCAGTAAAAGGCTGCAATAACACATCGCCAAATTCGCTGATACCCGTACCATTGGCTCTTGTTTGAGAAAAACCGAGAATAATGGAATCTTTATACTGATAACCGCTGGTATAATCCCAACCTATATTTCTATTATCTGGCCCGGGTTGAACCAACCCAAAAGGCAAACAAGGTCCTGGAAAAGTATGGCCTGTACCATCTGAACCTATGAAAGTGTTGACGTATTTTGTGTAATCAATTCTTTGAGCTGAAACTGAAATGTTTACAGTAAAAACAAAAAATAA
>Ga0194037_1002750_pt1 | contig 11351 bp, 8 predicted proteins | sample JunL306m_MetaG_FD_148653 | JGI IMG/M metagenome (GOLD analysis project Ga0194037, IMG submission 148653) | Anoxic zone freshwater microbial communities from boreal shield lake in IISD Experimental Lakes Area, Ontario, Canada - Jun2016-L304-6m | ecosystem: Environmental > Aquatic > Freshwater >...
TCCGGGAAGTCAGTGTCGACGTCCGGGTGGTGGCGGCCACCAACCGGGACCTGGCCCAGCGGATGGCGGCCGGGAGCTTCCGGGAAGATCTCTACTATCGTCTCAACGTTTTCCCCATCGTTATCCCCCCCTTGAGGGAACGGCGAGACGACATCCCGGTCCTGGCAAAATTTCATTTGGACGCCTTCAGCCGGGTTTTCGGCGCCCGGTTTCAGGAGATCGACCCGGATGCGCTCCGGATGCTCCGGCAGTACGACTGGCCGGGGAATGTCCGCGAGCTGCGGAATATCCTGGAACGGATATGTATAATGCACCGGGGGCCGCTTCTGCTCCCGTCATACCTCCCGCCGGAGCTGGCCCCTCGATCCTCGGAGTCCGGTCCGAATCAAACCTCGCTTTTTGAAGGGGTCGGGCTGGAGGAAGCGCTGGAGACGCTGGAGAAAAACCTCATCACCGCCGCCCTCGGCGGGGCGAACGGAAATGTCCTTCAGGCGGCGCAGCGCCTCAAGATCCCTCGGGGCACGCTCCGCTACAAGATGGAGAAGTACGGACTGTAGCAAGAACAAATAACCAACCGAAAGGAGGACGTTTCATGGAATTCTCAAAACAGAAGACAATGAACCGCAGGACATTCATCAAGGCGGGAATGGTGGGAACAGCAACCACTATGATCGCTCCCCCCGCGCTTGCCGAGGCCCTGCGCAAGATGGCCGAAGCGGAGCAATCCGCCTTTCCCAAACCGGTCTACCGTACTCTTGGGCGCACCGGTCTGAAGATCACGACGGTCGGCTTTGGAGCCATGCTGACTCCGGAGCCCGAGGTGATCCGGATCGCCATCGACCAGGGTCTGAATTATATTGACACCGCCCGCAAGTATATGGCGGGGAAAAATGAAGAGATTGTCGCCAAGGCCATAAAGGAAGTCCGGCACAAGGTTTTCATTGCCACCAAGACCCTGCCCGAGTCGAAAACAAAAGCCGAGATCATTCGGGACGTGGAGACCAGCCTGAAAGCCTTGGGAACCGACCATATTGACGTCATACAGCTCCACCACCTTACCGACAGGGAGCGGATCTTCAGAGCCGATACGCGTGAAGCACTGACGCTATTGAAAAAACAGGGAAAAGTGCGCTTCTGCGGTGTGACCACCCACAAGAATGAAGCCGAGGTACTGAACGCCCTGGTGGATGATCCCGACCGGTTTTTTGACACCTGCCTGGTCAAGTACAACTTCAAGGCGGAGCAGACGGTATCGGACGCCATCGCCCGTGCGGCAACGGCCGGCATCGGCGTCATTGCCATGAAGACTCAGGTTGGAGGGTATGACGTCAAAGGCTTGGGCAAGATCACCCCTCATCAGGCAGCGCTCAAGTGGGTGCTCCGCAACCCGCATGTGACAGCGGCCATACCAGGCATGAAGGACCTGGCGCAATTCAGAGAGGACATCGCCGTCATGGGGATGCCCTATACTTATGCCGACACTCGTCGCCTCGATCACTACGCCGAGGCAATCGCCCCCTTCTATTGCCACTTTTGCGGCTCGTGCGAGACGGGATGTCCTCGGGGCGTGGAAATATCCACGGTCAACCGCGCCCTCATGTACGCCGAGGGGGGGTATCGCGACCTTGCTCTGGCTCGTGCTACCTATGCCGAGTTGCCGCCGCGGGCAACAGCGGCGGCCTGTGTCGACTGCGCGGAGTGCGCCGCCCGGTGCGTCAACGGTCTCGATATAGCCGCCAAGATGGATCGGGCCCGGATGGCGCTGGCATGAGTACACAACCTTTCAAGAAGTATTCATTGAGTTCGCTGCTCCTGGCTCTGACTCTTCTACTCACCGCGGCGGGCAATGGGCGAGCGGTCGGTGACATGGAGGAGCTCATACCACCGGGTTCCTGCGGGGCCGGATGGAAGATCGAGGGAAAGCCTCTGTTCTACAATCGGGAGACACTATCCGACCGGATCAACGGCGAGGCCGAGCTGTATTTCCCCTATGGCTTCGACCGGATGGCCGCCGCACGCTACGCTTCGGAGAAAAATCCCGGCGCCGGTATTGACGTGGAAATCTACCGTATGGGATCGCTCCTTGACGCCTTGGGCATGTATGCCAACTACCGCCAACAGAGAGGTCAAGCGCTCGCCATAGGCGCCGCTGCCAATCTTTCTCCTTTTCAGCTTTTTCTCTACCAGGGCCGTCATTTTATCCACATCCAACTGACCGGCGCCACTGACGCCGACGCGGATGCTCTGGCCGCATGCGGGGCGACGGTCGCGGCGCGGCTGCCGGGCGCTAAAAACGGACCGCCCGAACTTTCGGTACTGGACCGGCCCGAGGTGATCAAGGGGACCGAGCGCTACCTTCCCCAAAGTCTCCTTGGTTATGACTTTCTGAACAAGGGGGTTGTAGCCGATGCCGTGGTCGCGGGGGGAAATCTGCAACTGTTTTACCTCGTGGCCGCAACGGACAAAACCACGGCGGCAGCCTTTGACCGCTTTCGTTCACTGGTGTCTCAGGCAAAGGTTGAGCCTGTGGGAAAAAACGGGGCATTCCTGGAAGGGGTTGATCCTCTCTATGGTCCGATCGTTCTCATAAGACAGGGGAGTTGCCTTGCCGGAGCGCTCAAGTTCAGCGGGAAAAAGGGGATTCGCGCCTTGCTGGAAAGTGTCTGCCGATGATCCCGTGGGTGCTATGTCGCCGTTCAACAATAAGTAGGGCACATACCGTTCGTGGTGAGCTTGTCGAACCATGAACGGCTGCCCTTCGACAAGCTCAGGGCGAACGGAGTTTGTACATGTTATTTTTGTACGGCTCCTATGAAGCAACAACTCTCTGCAAGTCGGCATCTGCACGTCGGCCTTCCGGAAAAACAGACTATCTTCTTTTCCGGATAAATGATAAACCTGAAAATGGCAATTAACTCACGCAATGGCGCACAAAGAAATTCAAAGCCTAAACCGGAGGCACACCATGGCCACAGCACTCGACGAAGCATATCAGAGGTCAAACCTCGCTTTGTCAAATCAGATGGAAATGCTGACCTTCCGTCTGACGGACAATCAACTCTACGGCATCAATGTTTTCAAGATTATTGAAATGATTGAATGCCCCAAACGGATTGATCGCCTCCCCAACTCACATGTGGCCGTCAAGGGGATTCTTGACTTTCGCGGTAGTGCGCTGGCCGTCATTGATCTCTCCGTGGCTGTGGGGCTCCCAGCTAAAAACTTCAGCGACGAGCTGGCTTACATCATCATATGTGAGTACAATCGGACTCTTACGGCATTTATTGTCCACGCTCCGGACTCGCTTCTGACGCGCAGTTGGACCGATATCCATAAGCCGGAAGGTGTGCTTACCCAGTCGCTGGTTGCGATCGCTTACGCGGATGGCGGCGAGGCAATCATGCTGCTGGATATCGAATCAATACTTTCCAGTGTCGTCGGCATCGAACGGGAGCTTTCAGGCGCCGTCATCAACGAAATTGTGGGAAAGGGAAAGGGACGCCACGTGCTCATAGTTGATGACTCACGTACGGCGATTATGATGCTGCAAGAGGTGCTGGAAAAAATGGGCTTCACCTATACCGCGGTGATGGCAGCCGACAAAGCCTTGGAATATCTTGAAAAAGAGTACACCAAGGTTGACTTGGTGATATCCGATATCGAGATGCCGGGGATGGATGGCTTCACATTCACCCGCGCCCTACGGGAGCATGACGAATACCGGAAGCTCAAGGTCATCCTGCACAGTTCGATGAGCAATCCTTCCAATCGACTCAAAGCCGAACAGTCCGGCGCCGACAAATTTGTGTCAAAATTTGAGCCTGATTTTCTTTCACAGGAAATTATCAGCATGATCGGGGTGTGAAATATACACGGGCGCGGCATGCCGCGCCCCTACTTCGCGAAATCTTCATATTTTGAGATCACGAACTGTCGCTCGGCGGCCTCCTTCCGATGGCACTCGAAACAGTTTTTCACCGGTTCGATCCCGCTTGGCTTGCCGTCCGCGCCAAAACCGGCAAAGAGCCAGCCGCCGGTTTCGCTCTGTTTCTTGTCCTTCCGCATCAGGACAATCATGTTCTTTTTCCCCTCCACCTGCTTGCCACCCTCATCCTTGAGGTTATAGAAGACCACCACGAAGCGGCTCCCCTCAGGATAGCTTCCTCCCCCCTTATAGGCTTTCATCCCCTTCTTGTCGACATAGAGATAATGAACCCCGTAGAAAAGTGACTTCTTGTCGTCGACAACCTTCCTCCGGCTCTTCTCCCATGACTCATACCCTTTCGGCAGCGAGGCGGTCGCCGCCTGGACGATGGATGCAACCGAAAGTATGAGCAGACCAACGATTCCGGCGCCTATCTTCCTCATATTACAAACCCCTTTCAACAAAAAATAGGCAGGGTGCTCACGCCCCTGCCATATATAATTCCAGCCACCTCTTGATTCCCCCTCCCGTGAAGGGAGGGGGAATCGGTTATATCACATAAGAGCTTACGGTCGGGTGCCGTTTTGCAGATACTCCATGGCATTCAACTTCTGCTCCGGGCCACTACGTCCGTCCACCGTTGGGAGGCGCGCTTTGTCAACACTCTGAATGGCGGTAATAACATCACCGTCAAGCGCCCCGTTGTAGACCCAGTCGATGGAGTCGTAGATAAGCCGCTTGGTGTAGAGCGGGCTGTGTACCAGGTTGCCGGTATTGGTGCTGCCGGCGTTGAGATTGCCGTTGTAAGCGGCGAAGGTGGCGTTGTAATAGGCCCCCTGGTATTTTTCCCGGTTCGCCATTTCCAACTGGGTGGGATACCATTTCTTGATCTGGTTCAAGTCACCGCCGGGGGCGACACCAAACTTAATCCTGATCAGCTCCGTAAGCACCCTGACGGCGTCGTCTTTCAGGATTTTGGCGGCATTGATGGCGGCGTCGTTCATAAGGCCGAGGTTGCCCCCGTCGTGACAACTCACGCAGGACGTATAATCAGTCTTATGAGCGGTTGCCGCGTACGTGTGGCGAGTGATGGCCGGGATATGACACCCGGCGCACGGACCACGGCCGCCGGCCTGGCCGATGCTCGCATGACCGTTGGCGGCCGGGGTGTAATTACGCCCGGCAAATTCATACCCCATTTCATCCAGATATGCCTTGACCCCGTGAGAGGGGAGACCGATCAGGGCGCCGACGTTAGCGCCGGGGGCCACCACGGAGGTGTAGCTTGCAAACGTGTTGAGCTTCTTGATGAGCGCCGCGGAGACGCCAACCATGTCACTGGAGGTATGGCACGACACGCAGACATTAGACTTGCCGCGGTCGGCGTAGGTGTAGGTGGCGCGTGCGCCTTGATACGGATTGCGCTGTCCGGCGACCGAGTAGCCGAAGTAGCCGGTGAATTGGCCGACAGGACGCAAGGTGCCGATGGTGTCGCTATGGCAGGCGCCGCAGGTCAGGAGTTCCTTGGTCTTATCCGCGGGGTCTCCCCAGGCGTGAGTGTCGGTGTAGTTGGACGTGATGAAGTTCACAAAGCCGGTCTTGGTGTGGCATCGTACGCAGGAATCGTTCTGATCGAGCGTAGAGCCGAAGACCACGCCGGGCGCTGAACCGAGGCGTTTGAAGTCGGCGCCGGGCGCCATGATGTTGCCCATGTTGTCGACCCGCGGCGCGCCCCACGCGGTTCCGTTGGCGGCGGTGGTTGCCAGTGAATCGCCGTGGAGCGTAAGCGCCCAATCCCGATTGTTTTGCAGGATGGGAGGATGAGAGGCGTTATGGCAGGTGGTGCAGGTATTATTGGCGGATACATAAGAAGGCCTGATCCCCGATGCCGTGTACTGGCCGAAGAGCGCCTTGAGCGCCGGGTCGGCGTTGCCGGCCGAGAAGTGCGGCGCCTGAACGATCCCTTTGGGGGCCGTTGGCGAGGTTCCGGAGTGGCAGAGCAGGCAGGTGGGGGTGGACGTGTAGCCGGCTGCCGCGGTAATGTCATCCGCCGTGATGCGAGCGTTCGGCGTGATTTTGCTGATAGCGTCCGCGACCGAGGTGGGGGCGACGGTGACCCCGCCGACATTGGCGCTCTTGGCGCGTACGGCGTCGATAGACTGGTTCAGCAGCCACCTGGCGTAGCTGGGGTTGTGGGCAAACCCGCCGTAATCCCCCAGGTTGAGCAGCTTCAGGTTGAAGAGGGCGCCGGCAATTTTTGCGAACTCATCCTGCTTGCCGGTGAAGGGATATTTGAAGCCCGCGCTGTTGGCTCCGGGGCGGACCTTGCTGGAGCCGGTGGTGCCTTTGCCGCTGTAGTTGCCATATGCCCAGCCGCCACTGTAATACGCGGTGTTACCGAGATACGTTGGCCCACCGACCGCCGGGCGCGCCGACAGGATCGGTGATCCGGTGAAGTTCAGTTTCTCATCGATCATGATTTCGGCCAGGGCCTTGATGGTGGCGCCATAGCCGGCCTTGGCATTGGCGATCTTTGCCATGCTCTGGGTGCCGTGGCAGTTCTGGCAGACAGTCGGCACGTAGGAGATATCAATGGTATGCTTGCGATGTCCGGATTCGTTGTCCATGTGGCAGGTTACGCAGGGGCCGGAGTTGGGGTTGGTGGTTACCACGCTGTTGACGCCGATGGTGGCATGGTGCATCCGGCTGTTGCTGAACGAGCCGAATCGGTAGCCGATCTTGGCGTCCAGCACGCCGGCCTGGAGGCCGTTATTGCCGTGGGGGATGTTGACGTTGACAAAGCCGGCCGAGGTGTACTCGGCAAAGGCTGCCAGAGTGTTGATGATCGGACCGTTATTGAGGGCGTTGCGCCCCGAATGGCAGGGCACACAGACATTGGAGTTCTTGAAGTCGCGGTACTGAACCGCGCCGCTGTTCATCCGGCCGTACTTGACGGTGCTCAGATTATAGTAGGAGCGGACGGCCGCGACGGGGCGGATCGTGCCGGCCGCGTCGGTATGACAGGCGCGACAGGAGATGGCGGTGGATGACGTGTTGGTGTTGTCGGCGGCACCCGCGGTGGCCTGGTTGGTATACCCGGCCTCCTGGAAACCCCAGGCCCGTAGTTCGTTGAAGCCGGAGGTCACATATCTGATATATCCTTCGGTGGTGTGGCAGCGGACGCAGCCGTCGTTGCTGTAAGCCTGAGCCGGAGTTACGTTGGAACTGTACCCGTAATATCTCCAGAAGCGGGTCGAGGCGTTCTTCCAGCGGCCGCCGCTGTAGCCGGGGGCGGTGCCGGAGTGGTAGTTTTGGGCGTATTCGGTGTTGATGGCGGTATTGGGGCCATGGCAGTTAGGGCAGGAATTGGTCGGCGACACATAGGAGGTGGAATAGTAGGCATACGCATACCGGGGGCCTTTATATCCTCCGACATAGTTGGTTGGGGCGACGTTGATGACATTCTTGAATTTGCCGTTCTCGAAGTGCTCCCGATAGGTTTTCGCCGAAAAAACGCCGACACTGGCGGTGGCGTTGCTCGTATTGGCGCCGGATGGCAAGGCCGGACCGGTTACCGTGAGCTTGAAGGTGTAGTTGCCGGCCACAGAGGGGGCCGGGAAAGTCGCGGTGGCCGTGTTCCTCCCGGTCAGAGGCACCGGGGCGCCGGCGGTCTGTACCCATGTGTAGGAGTTGACCGGCCCGGTGCTCGTGGCGCCGTTGAGGGTGACAGTCCCCGCACCGGCGACGACATTCTGCTGAGGAACGCCGATAATGGCGGCAACCGGGGCGCCGACGGCGGCCTTGACGGTAGCCATCATGCTGAGGTTCCTGGTGACAGAGGCGATCTGTACTTTTACCTCCACGCCTGGCGGCGCGGGGAGTTGGACTGGAAAGGACGACAGATTGTTGAGTAACACACTGCCCGGCGGCAGCCCACTGATACTGTCGATCTCACTGCTCGCTTGGGGAAAAAAGACGACGGTGACCGGTGAACCAGAATTCACTTTAACGAGTTGAGCCGCGGTCGTCGCGGCATTCGGCATGATCGCCACGGTACTGCCGCGGCTGATTGACGCCATCACGCTGTAGGCGGCATGCGCCGAGGTCGCCAACGCGCAACAGAACAGGACGGCGAGAATGATCCCTTTATTAAACATAGGACTCTCCTTTCTGTTTTCTTACGTTCATCTTCCGCCGCGCATGTTCCACGGCTCCAAGAGCGATGGCCAGAAGCACGTACATATACGTGGAAGGCTCGGGAATAGGGGAGGACATGTCAAAGCCCGCATAGGAGGGCACTGAGTTGTCGCCGCCGTTGCCGACACCATATTGCAGGGTGTAATTGTCGGAGGCCGTGGCGGTCCAGGACCAAGGTTCCCACGCCGTATTGAGATAATCACCCACCAGAGAGATATCCTTGGACCATGGTTCTGCTACCTGGGTGGCGCCGAGCAGAATGCGGACAAAGGCAAAGTCATTATTGGGGAGCTGATCCTGACCGTCAAACGTGGCAAAGCCGTTGATCGTTGTCCCGGCCGCGACCCATGTCGTCTGGGATGCCGTCGTGGCTCCAGACGTTCCTGAACCCGCCGACAGTTGTAAGAAATAGTCGTTCAAGGGAGCCTGATAACCCTGTCCCGAGTAATACGTGCCGACAGTGGTGACAGTTGCGTCAGGAACGCTGCTGATTGTCCAGCCGGTGGTGTCGCCTGATTCAAACCCGCTGTTGTTTAAAGCCGCGAACGAGTGGGTTGCAAGACAGAATGTCAAGATTATAGCGAATATGACGCTTCTTTTTTTCATCGTGATTTCCTCCTCTGATACATGGATTGACGTACTGGTGCATCCGGAAAAATAGGGACGGGGCGGCACTCGGGGGAAGGGGGAACAGCGATAAGCGGTTTTCATGGTACATCCTCCTTTCTGAAGTTTCCGGTAACGTCCGAGATATCCACGCTACGCAAAAGCCGCCCTGTCAGCATGGCTGACCTGGGCGGCTTTTATTGTTCCTGAACATCGCACCAATGAGAGTGAAACATGTATGCCCCCTCCCGTATAACCGTATTTGACATTGACGATATTTTGAATACCGCTATTCGTTGCTGAAGTCAAGAAAGAAATTAGTGTGTCTCCGATTTTCCCCTCAAAAACTTATCCTGGTTGACACCATTGACTCTTTTCCGTATAGTTTTCACCCCAAGAAGCCGTTATGAACGAATATGGAAAGATTGATTCCGGAACCTGTAACGAACACGGAGCCTTGCATGGCATCATACTTCAACGAGGAATTCGAGACACTTCCCCGACCGGCGCTGGAGGCGCTGCAACTGACACGACTCAGGAATATCATTGAGCGGGTCTATGCCGGGGTTCCCTTCTACCGGACGGCTTTAGACCAAGCCGGTATCCGGCCGGATGACGTGAAATCACTTGCCGACCTGCAACGTCTCCCCTTCACCACCAAGCAGGACATGCGGGATTCCTACCCGTATGGACTTTTTGCCGCCCCCCTTGAGGAGATCGTCCGGATTCACGCCTCATCCGGAACCACAGGCAAGCCCACCGTTGTCGGGTATACGCGCAAGGATATAGATGTCTGGTCCGAGCTGATGGCCCGCTCCTTTGTCGCCGCCGGCGCCCACAAGGGGGACATCATCCACAACGCTTACGGCTACGGTCTTTTCACCGGCGGTCTCGGCGCTCACTACGGCGCCGAGCGGCTGGGCGCGTCGGTCATTCCGATCTCAGGCGGCAATACCAAACGCCAGATCATGATCATGCAGGACTTCGGTTCCACGGTACTCACCTGCACCCCTTCCTATTCGCTCTTCATGGCCGAGGAAGCTCGGTCGGAAGGGGTTGATTTCCGCGACCTGAAGCTGCGGGTCGGCATCTTCGGGGCCGAGCCGTGGTCCGAGGGGATGCGGGGGGAGATCGAAGCGAAACTGAACCTGGACGCCATCGATATCTACGGTCTCTCCGAGATCATGGGGCCGGGAGTTGCCATCGAGTGTATTGAGGCGAAGCATGGACTGCACCTCTGGGAGGATCATTTCATTCCGGAGATCATCGATCCCGAAACTGGCGCCGTGCTGTTGCCGGGCGAGACGGGCGAACTGGTCATAACCACCATCACCAAGCAGGGGATTCCCCTGATCCGTTACCGTACCCGCGACGTGACGAGTCTTACGCATGAACCGTGCATCTGTGGTCGCACCCACGTCAGGATAGCCCGGATGAGCGGCCGAAGCGACGACATGATCATCATCCGCGGGGTCAACGTCTTCCCGTCCCAGATCGAGTCGGTTCTCGTGGGAATCGAGGGGGTCGAGCCTCATTACCTCCTCATCGTGGATCGGCATGACAACCTGGATACCCTGGAAGTGCAGGTTGAAGTGGACGAGCGAATCTTTTCCGACGAGATCAAGGTCCTTCAATTCCTGACGCACAGAATTGAGAAGGAGATAAAGGATATGCTGGGGGTCACCTGCAAGGCCAAGCTTGTAGAGCCGAAGACCATTCAGCGGAGTGAAGGGAAGGCGAAGCGGGTCATTGATAATCGGAAGCTGTGAGTTACACGAATTAGATGCTGCCTGTGTGGACTGAAGGATGGAGTAATGTTGAATACTATTCGGGACATAATTGCTAAATACGTAAAAAACAGAGCGTACGCGAAAGTTAAACAAGACATTAAATCCATACAGGATATTGAATTCTGTATCATATCAAGCAATTGTATTGGTAGTAAAATATATCAAATTCTTAATTTGCCATACAATACACCAACAGTTGGTCTGTTTTTGTATGCGTCTTGTTTTGTCAAATTTGCCGCTGATTTGTCGACGTATTTGGAAAAAGAACTTATATTTACGGACCATTCAATCTATCCTGAAGGTAATATCAACAGAGCTAACAATGGTAACTATCCTTTGGGTCGTCTTGGTGATATTGAAATACATTTTCTGCATTACAAAGACAACAATAACGCAAAACAAACATGGAATTCATTATGCTCACGCGTCGATTATGACCGTTTGTTTTTCATATTTACCGACCGAGACCTGTGCAATCCATCCTTGATCCAGTCATTTGACAACATTCCGCACAAATATAAAGTCTGTTTTACGGCAAAAAAATATACCTTCAAGTCATGTGTGCAAATAAATAAATATCGCGATCAAGAGTTTATCGGCAATCTTTACGGTGAATATGAGAATTTCTATCAAAACTTCTGCTTTTCACAGTGGTTGGATCGAAAATGATTCGTGACTACACACATGAAATAAATCCCTCCATTTAGTATAAAGGGAGAACAAACTTTGGAATTCAGAGTTATTGCGAGGAAACCATGATAAATAAAACCGTCCTGCCCAACGGCATCCGGGTCATCTCGGAACATATCCCCCACCTTCACTCGGCCACCACC
>Ga0194037_1002751_pt1 | contig 11340 bp, 7 predicted proteins | sample JunL306m_MetaG_FD_148653 | JGI IMG/M metagenome (GOLD analysis project Ga0194037, IMG submission 148653) | Anoxic zone freshwater microbial communities from boreal shield lake in IISD Experimental Lakes Area, Ontario, Canada - Jun2016-L304-6m | ecosystem: Environmental > Aquatic > Freshwater >...
TAGAAGCCAAGCCAGAAGAGCTAAGGGTGTTTTTGGAAGAGGCTGCCGGTGTTTCCAAATACAAAGAGCGTCGCAAAGAAACTGCTTCACGCTTAGAGGATACTGTCGAAAATTTAACTCGCGTTGAAGATATCTTACGTGAGCTCGATCAACAGTTAACCCGCTTAGAAAAACAAGCAACCGTAGCAGAGCGTCATGCCGAGCTCTCTACGCAAATGAAATCGCAACAACAGTTGCTCTGGTTTGTACGTCAAACTGAAGCCGGTAAAGAGCAAGAGCGCCATGCGAATGGTATTCGTGACACTCAGGTGAGTTTGGAAGAGCAAACTGCCAAATTACGGCATGCAGAAGCCGAGCTAGAAACCATGCGTACTCAACAGTACGCCTTACAGGATAAAGTTTCTCAGGCGCAGGGTGATTTATATCAAACCAACTCGGATGTGAGTCAAGTTGAGTCACAGATTCATTATGTTCAAGAAGCACGGCAACGTTTACAACAACAAACACAAGATTTACAAGCGCAGTTACAGCGTTGGACTGTTCAAGAAACTGATGCAGCACAAGCACAACGTACAACTGAGCATGAACTTTCATTAGCGGCTGAAAAAGAGCAAACTCTTTTAGCAGATTTAAGCGGTTTACAGGAGCAAATGCCTAGTCGCGAAGAGGTATATCAAGCCTCAGCTCGTGAACTCAACCTGGCTCGTGAAAGTCTGGCCACTATTGAGCAGCGTTTAGCCAGTTTGGGCGAGCGCATTCGGGCAATGTCTGCACAATCAGATGAGTTAAAAGGTCGTGAGACGCGTTTGACGAGTGAGTTAGAGGGGATGCGCAGGCCAGATGCAGATGCATTGAAAACGGCGATTGATCGTCAAGTTATGGCTCAGCGTAAGGTTGACGAGGTAAAACAGCGGGCTACTGAAACGCAACAGCGTGTACCAGCTGCTGATGAGGCTCGTAATGCTGCACAACAAAAGATTCAAGTCGCAAACCAAGATCTTGCTCAGACCGAAGCGAAGTTAACAGCCCTAACGGCATTACAAGCTAGCGTTCAAGCACAAGGCAAGATTGGTCCATGGTTGGAAAGTAAAGGCCTAAAAGAAAGTAAGCGTCTCTGGCAGGAACTGAAGGTAGAGAGTGGCTGGGAAGCAGCTTTAGAGTCAGTATTACGTGAGCGCTTGGCAGCAGTAAGTGCAAAAAGCGTTCAAGAAACCTTAGCATTGGCTAATGATGCTCCTCCAAGCCGTTTAGCTATCTTACTAACTGAGGACATCACCCCGGCGCATACATCAGCGCCAGCAGATTTCACTCCATTGCTAAGTCGCGTGCAGAGTGCGGGTGCTCCCAGATTAACCTCCGTCTTACAAGAGTGGTTAGACAATATTTATATTGCTAGCAGTCTTGAGGATGCATTGCATCGTCGGGAAAAATTACCAGCTGGTGGGGCATTTGTAACTCAACAAGGTCATTTAGTGAGCCGTGTTAGTGTGCAGTTGTATGCCGCTGACTCAGAGCAAGCAGGGATGTTGGCCCGCGCTCAAGAAATGGAAAGTCTGGAGAAACAACTACGCGCACAACAACTCATGCAAAGTGAGTTAAAGAGTGAGTTAGACCAGTGCGTAGCCAATTATCAAGCAGCGCATCAAGCGGCCGAACAAGCGCGCCAAAATGCGGAGCATGCAGTACAAGAGGCACATGGTTTTGAAGTTGAAAGAATGCAGTTGACTCAAGCTGAAGAGCAATATAGTCAACGTGCCGCACAGATTCAGAGTGAGTTAAGTGAACTGCATCAGCAAATGGAGCAGGCTAACTTAAATCAAGAGCAGTCCGCTGCAGAACTCTTGCAATCTGAAGAGACCAAGCAAGGTCTGCAAGATGCATTGCAAGTTTCTCAAGAGAAGTTAGAGATTGCTACTCAGGAGCGCGATCGTTTACGTGACTCCCTTCGTACTGCCGAGATGGCTGCGCAAGAAGCGGCGTTTGCTACCCGTTCATTGCAACAGCGTATTGCAGATTTACAGCGCGATCAGAGTACTGCACGTACTCAGATTATGGAGATTCAGGATAAGCATGATTCTGCTACTCAGGAGTTAGAGACTTTAAGTGATGAAGAAGCGCAAGATAAATTGCAGGGCTTATTACTCGCGCGTAGTGCTCGTGAGGCTTCCTTAGGAAATGCGCGTACCGAACAGGACGCTTTATTGCATCAGTTGCGCGAGGCTGATGAGGTGCGTATGCAACTTGAGCGTAGTTTGCAACCCATGCGCGACAAAGTGGTTGACTTACAGTTGCGTGAACAGGCTGCCCGTTTGAACTTTGAGCAATTTGCGACATTGTTGACTGATGCCGAGGCTGACTTGATTTCCCTAGAAGCGAATTTCAGTACTGATCTGAAGGTTGGCGCATTGCAAAGTGAAGTCAATAGCTTGAACGCCGAGATTCAATCTTTAGGTCCAGTCAATATGGCTGCGCTTGATGAGTTATCCAGTTCACGTGAGCGCAAACAGTTCTTGGATGCGCAATCTGCCGACTTGAACGAAGCGATGCAGACATTGACTGATGCGATTGCGAAGATTGATGCAGAAACGCGTGATTTATTGCAGGGCACTTTTGATCAAGTCAATATTCATTTCGGCAAACTGTTCCCGGAACTCTTTGGCGGCGGTCATGCTGAGCTAGTAATGACGGGCGAAGAGATTTTGGATGCGGGCGTACAGGTAATGGCTCAGCCCCCAGGCAAGAAAAATACCTCTATCTACCTCCTCTCAGGCGGTGAGAAAGCCCTCACTGCGATTGCTTTGGTGTTCTCACTCTTCCTGCTCAATCCAGCGCCGTTTTGCTTGCTCGATGAGGTTGATGCGCCATTGGATGATGCCAATACCTTGCGCTATTCCAAGATGGTTGCCAAAATGTCAGATAAGACCCAGTTCGTATTTATCTCTCATAACAAGATCACAATGGAAATCGCCCATCAACTCATTGGGGTTACTATGCAGGAGCAGGGAGTATCTCGTATTGTTGCGGTGGATATTACTTCAGCTGTTTCGATGGTGGAGGCCGCTTAAGTGTACGTAGAACAAATCATGACGATGCTAGGCTTGTCTGATTTGCAGTTCGCTTTAGCTGTAATTGGGCTACTCATTTTGATATTAGTAGCTGTACTGAATTTTAAATACGCACGTGCTCGTCGCAAAGCAAGAGCACAAGGGCAATTTACTGATGACCGCTTTGGGCGTGAACCCAGTTTTGCTCAAGGTTTTACTGATCCCAATATCTCCGAGCGCTCTGAGCCGAGTTTTGGGAGTATTGCAGCAAGCGATTCATCTCCTGAAAAGTTTGTGATTGATCCTCGTATCGATTGTGTGATTACCCTGCGCTTTGATCAGAGCATCTCTGGAGCAGAAATCCTCGAAGAAATGAATGATTGGACAGTTTCTCAGGTGCAATCAACTGCTAGATGGATGTGCGAAGGTTTAAATGCGGATATTGATGCGGCCGAAGATTGGGAAGAGTTAAAGCCTGATTCAGACTACACAGAGTTGCAATTAGCGATTCAATTGGCTAGCCGTCGTGGTCCTATAGGCGTTCTGGAATTGTCCGACTTTTGTTCGCGTGCCCAAGCGTTAGCTGAAACCTTAGGTTCACAAATTGATATGCCAAGCGTCAATACGATGTTGGAGAGCGCTAAAGAGTTAGACGTCATGGCAGCCGATAGCGATATTCAGCTCAGCATTAATGTGCTATTTGATGAGCCATGCCCCTGGGGTAATTTCGATGCCCTGATGCGCCAGCGCGGTTTCAGGTTGGCACGCAATGGTCGGCAATACGAGTTCTATAGTAATGATGTACTGATTTTTAATAGTGCCGATCTAGATCCTAATAAGCCAGTGAAGCAATTTACTTTGTTGCTCGAAGTTCCTTTACTGGCCCAGGAAGAGCGCGCATTTGAAAGAATGCTGGGTGAAGGTGTTGAGATTGCACAAGCAGCACATGGTCGCTTGGTAGATGACAATGGGATTAACTTGAGTGGAGCTGCCGTCATTAGTATTCGGCAGCATCTTGATGTTCTCTATGCCAATCTTGAGAAGTCTGGCGTTCCTGCTGGGTCTTCTACAGCTAGCAGACTATTTAGCTAGGAAATTATGTTGTCGTCTCCTAGTCCGACAACATTAGCGGAGCGTTACGCATTCTTGCAGGCCGAGTTAGCTCGCTTGGAGCATGCCTACTACGTGCTTGATAACCCCTTGTTACCCGATATTGAATACGATCGACTGTATCGCGAGTTATTGGATATTGAGGTCGCTCATCCTGAATGGATTACTTCAGAATCCCTATCGCAAAGAGTTGGGGGCACTGCATTAAAAGAATTTGATTCGGTTACCCATGAAGTTCCGATGCTCTCCCTGAATAATGCCTTTGAGGAAGCTGAACTCGTCGCATTCGATCGCCGCTGTCGTGAAGGATTGCATGTCGATCACGTAGCTTATGCAGGTGAACTGAAATTCGATGGCCTGGCCATCTCGCTTCGTTATGAAAATGGTTCTTTGGTAAGGGCGGCAACCAGAGGTGATGGAGCGAGTGGCGAGGATGTTACTGCGAATATCAAAACCATTCGTGCAATCCCCCTGAAATTAACGGGAAAGAATATTCCACAAGTATTAGAAGTACGTGGGGAGGTATTTATGTACCTCAAAGACTTCCAAAAAATGAATCAGCAAGCAGCTACCCTTGGAGAAAAAGAGTTTGCTAATCCCCGCAATGCCGCTGCTGGCAGTCTCCGTCAATTAGATTCTAAAATTACAGCGAAGCGACCACTCTCCTTTTTTGCCTATGGTTTAGGTGCATTAGAGCCCCAATCTTGGTTGCCAAAGACCCATGAAGAACTACTCAATACCTATGTAGGGCTGGGTTTACCAGTCTGTTCTGAGCGTAAGGTGCTTCACTCTGTTGCAGAGATCCTGGCTTTTTATAATGAGATTGGCGCTAAGCGGGATTCCTTGCCATACGACATTGATGGTGTGGTGTACAAAGTCAATTCCTTTGCAGACCAAGCTAAATTAGGTTTCGTATCCAGGGCCCCCAGATTTGCATTGGCTCACAAATATCCAGCACAAGAAGCCTTAACGACTGTTTTGGGTATTGATGTTCAGGTAGGTAGAACAGGTGCAATTACTCCTGTAGCTAGACTGGCTCCCGTCGAGGTGGGTGGGGTAACCGTGACCAATGCCACCTTGCATAATGAAGATGAAGTGAAACGTAAAGATGTGCGTATTGGGGATACTGTTTCAGTACGACGGGCTGGCGACGTAATTCCTGAAGTGGTTTCTGTAATTAAAGACCGTCGTCCACAAGACGCCACAGAATTTGTCATGCCGATTCGCTGTCCAGTATGTGATTCTCATATTGAGCGGCTTGCAAATGAAGCAGTAGCGCGTTGCAGTGGGGGCTTATTTTGTGGGGCCCAGCGTAAGCAAGCACTCATTCACTTTGCCCATCGAAGAGCGCTCGATATTGAGGGTCTTGGTGAAAAGATTGTCGATCAATTGGTTGATCAAAATCTGGTTAGAACTCCTGCAGACCTATACCGTCTTGGTTTTGCTGCACTAGCCAACTTAGAGCGCATGGGTGATAAGTCTGCTGATAACCTGATTCAGGCGATTAATGCTTCACGCAATACCACGCTTGCCAGATTTATCTTTGCCCTCGGTATACGTCATGTGGGCGAGACTACTGCAAAGGATCTAGCGAACCACTATCAATCCATGCATGCATTGATGGACGCTAGCCTAGAAGATTTATTGACAGTTAAAGATGTAGGACCAGTTGTAGCGGATTCAATTACTAGCTTTATGGGAGAGGCACATAACCGCGAAGTGATTGAGCAGTTGATTGCAGGAATGCAGCTTGCAGTAGAGGAAAAGACCATTAGCGCAGCAGTAGCTGGTAAAACCTTCGTTCTTACTGGCACCTTCCCGACCTTGACACGTGATGAGGCAAAAGATCTATTGGAAAAAGCGGGAGCTAAAGTAGCAGGCTCTGTTTCTAAGAAAACCGATTATGTCGTTGCAGGAACAGATGCTGGTAGTAAGCTCACGAAGGCAGAAGAATTGGGTGTTGCAGTAATTGATGAAGCAGCAATGCTGGACTTGCTCAAGTAATTGGATTTACTTTCCTTTTTGGATCTGTTGTAAGTAATTTCTTACTACAGAATCAGGTAGAAAAATTGAGATCCTCTTATTATGATTTTTGGTTTGAGGGCATCTTCAATGCAAAAAATTCCTGGTTTTTTCAACTCAATTATTGATCCTTCAAGATATAAGAATATCGATAGCCTTGCTTTAAATTTTGGCGATAGAGTATCCCGAATTCTGGAATCTGATAATCCCTATCAAAGATCAAATACGTTGGGGCATATTACTGCTAGCGGACTGGTGATAAATAATGGGAAAGTGTTATTAATCTGGCATCCCCATATCAGGCGCTGGCTTCAACCAGGTGGCCATATTGATGAGGGGGAATCACCAGTTCATGCAGCCATTAGAGAAGTATATGAGGAGACAGGTCTTGTTTGTGCCTTAGACTCCACTAATCTCGATCCGATTGATATTGATATTCATGAAATACGCGAGAACCTAAAAAAACATGAGGGTGCCCATCTTCATATCGACCTTTTATACCAACTAAACGTTGTAAAGATAGAAAAATCCTCAGAAGATATTCTATGTAATTGGTTTGCGTTCGAAGAGGTCAGGTGTGCTCGTATTCTCCGAGCCTTATCCAACCTACATTTCAGGGCTTAAAATGCATTTAGACGATATAGCTATTTAGAATCTAAATAATGAAGCCCATTTTGTATTCATACCGAAGATGCCCTTATGCCATGAGAGCGCGTATGGCATTGACATATGCGGGTATAGAGCTTGAACATCGGGAGATTGACTTAAGAAATAAGCCACAATCGATGCTGCTAGTCTCCCCTAAAGGCACTGTGCCAGTATTGTGCGTCGACGGAATCATCCTAGAACAAAGTCTGGAAATCATGCATTGGGCATTGGCGAAGTCTGACCCAGATGGTTGGGACATAGTTGATCACTCGATTGCGCAGGCTTGGGTTGAGAAAAATGACGGTCCATTCAAGATCTTACTAGACCAATATAAATATCCAAACAGATATCCAGATCTTCAGTCAGAAGAGGTTCTTAGCGCTATAAATAAACTGATGCTGTTGCCAATGGAGTCTGCCCTGCAGGCAAGGCCGTATTTATTAGGTAACAACATGTCTTGGGTAGATATAGCTATTTTTCCATTTATCAGGCAGTTTGCAATGGTCAACCCAAAACAGTTTGATGAACTACCATTCCCATCAATTCAAAAATGGTTAGATCAACATATTGAATCTGAATTATTCCATTCGGTGATGTCTAGACACCCTATCTACTTGGATTAAGCAACAGCGGTCTGGCTCTGATAGACTCACTCAGATAAATGTAAGGGATACTAAATGAGTTATTCAACAGTTAAGGTAGCAGCTGCCCATGCAGCCCCTGTCTACATGGACAAAGGTGCGACTACCAAAAAGGCAATCGCCATTATTGAAGAAGCTGCAAAACAGGGTGCTGAGCTGATTGTTTTCCCTGAATCCTTCATTCCAGGTTTCCCAGTATGGGCAGCCTTATGGGCACCGATTTATAACCATGAATGGTTTAAGCGAATGGCTGAAAATAGCATTCTGATCGATGGCCCTGAGATAGCTTCCTTGTCTGCAGCCGCTAAACGCCATGGCATTTTTATTTCTTTAGGATTCAGCGAGTCGACCCCCATTAGTGTTGGCTGTATGTGGAATTCCAATGTCATTATTGGCGATGATGGCAAGATTCTGGTTCACCACCGCAAGCTTGTCCCTACTTTTTATGAAAAGATGGTGTGGGCGCCGGGGGATGGCTTTGGGTTAAGAGTGGCCAATACGCGAATTGGAAAAATTGGTGCGCTGATCTGCGGCGAAAATACCAATCCATTAGCGAGATATACACTAGCTGCGGAGGGTGAACAAATTCATATTTCTGCATGGCCAGCGATCTGGCCAACCCGAAAGCCTGGTGAGCAAAACTTTGATAATGTTGCCGCTAACCGAATTCGTGCCGGTGGTGTCTCATTTGAGAATAAAGCCTTTGGCATCTTATGTTCCGGTTTTATGGACAGTGTGATGCTTGCTGCCTTAAGTAGAGAGGCTGACGCTGATGCGATTGAGGTTTTAGAAAAATCACCGAGAGCTGCAACCATGTTTTTAGATCCCACTGGGGCGCAAATTGGAGATACGCTTCAAAAAGAAGAGGGAATTGGATACGCTACTTTTAATCTTAATGAGTGTGTAGAGCCTAAGCAATTTCACGATATCGTGGGTTATTACAATCGCTTTGATGTTTTTGATTTAAAGATCAATAGACACCGCGTAACTCCTGCCACATTTATTGATGATGTGCTGCCTTCCATGGAACTAGAGGCATTCAGTAAGCAGGATGAGCCACCTGGGCTTAATCAGTCGAAGGATAATTAAGAGAACTCTGAACTAAATAAGATATTGCCTGATAACCTAAGCCTACTTGATTCCAAAAAAAGCATTTGCTTCATCAATCATTGAATCATATTCTTTCAGGTTGGGCTTATCAGGGCTACCGCCTTCAATAAAGGTGCCCCCGATGACCCCAATATCCTGGGGTGCAGAATCCGGTAAGTGTTTAGGGAAAATATAAAAAGACCGTTTTACTTTTTGATTTGCCTCTGTTTTACCCTCTCCAAAGTAGACCAAAATCATGTAGTTCATATTTTCCGGAACTTGATTTTTTAACATAATCAAATGTCCTTGAACCGGAACCAAGGTGGTGTCATTGGCTAATTCAACAGCACCCAGTCCGCTACAGTTGAAGATAAACTTTTCCTTGAGCTCATCAAATGAGGTAATTTTTCCTAAGACAATGTTGATATGGTGCGCTTTGATGAAGTCATGTAACTCAGCCATAAGTAGGGCTGTATTCATGAAGATGCCATCGTCATATACCACCATCTTGCGGGTCGTGCCATTGCCAAAATCTAGCATCACTTCTTTGGCAGGATTCATAACCTTACCCACATAGGCTTCGAGTCCAGAATCTTCTCGACTATTGAAGTAGCTAGGAACTAAGCGAGCCCCTTGCTTGAAGTCATCATTTTTATTTCTGGCTACACCATCATAGAAGCGATAAGCGTCAATCCCAATTTGATCAATGATGGACTGCATCGCATGATCGTTATCCATCGAGACGGGTGCCAATAAGCCGCCGGCATAGTGAGAGGCTAAGCAGTCTACTTTTTCAGCATAGATAGTGATATTGCTATAGCCTCGTTTGACTAAATCGTACGCAGTAAATAGTCCGACTAAGCCAGCTCCAATAATGGCAATGGGAGTAGATTTATCGGATAACTCTTGACCAAGTGATGAGTCAATTAATAAAGAATTAACATATTTTGTGGATCCTGGGCCTAGAGTCCAGCCACCACCACCATGACCATAGTTGTGGGCAATGACTTTCCCATTGTGTTGCTCAATGCTTAAATTGGGCATGCCATGTTTCATGGGGCGATAGCATAGAATTTTCTCGCCCAGATTTGCCTGCTCAAATACTGGTGGAATAATTTTTCTGACTTCGGTAGGTTCGGTCATAGGAGATCCTGATCTTTTATGGCAATCATATTAATTAGAAAGTGCTACAAAAGCATTACGCCCTCAAAGTCCTATTTAGCCTGGTAGAACGCTTCAGAGATGAGCTCACCACTAATGAAATAAGCACTAATTTGATGCATTTTTATACAGGATGAATATTGCGAATGGAGCTAGTCATCCAGCTTTGTTAGTATTCCTCTATATGAATATTACACAAAACAACTCAGTCAGCACAAAAGTTCTTTTTCCATTGCCGGAATCAGTAGCACAAGCGATTGTGGGTGGACTCATCGGTTTAGTCGATATTGACGGCGGACCCACTCCTGAGCAAAGTCGCATATTGAATACGCTAGCAATCCATTTTCTGGGTGCCGATATTCAAGCCATATCAAAGAGCTCAGCGATAACTCCGGCAGAACTTGCGATTCATCTGCCAGAAGCAATGCATCAGCGCATCTTTATGCAGATCGCTACTATTTTGGATTTGTGTCGTCATCCTAAAAATGAGAAGCAATTTCTTCGTGTAGAAGAGTATGCAATGGCATTGCAATTTAATGGAGTCGAGCTGAAGATATTGCAAGAGTTTGCCCATGCGTCAGCAACTGAAGCAACTGCGGATTTCATTCGCTTTTATGGTTCATATACCCCCGAGCTCTCTGAACATTATGGGAAATTCTCTGCTGGCGATCCACAGGGAATTGATGATCAATTTTTCGAGCGTATCGCAGCCTTAGCGCAGATGCCCTATGGAAGTCTGGGCTGGGCATTTACTAAATTTTATGACCGCAGTAAATTAAAGGTGCCCGGCAGGGATTCTCCGAATCCCAGTTACTACGTCAGTCATGACATGGGACATGTTATTTCGGGATACGAAGCAACTGGACCTGGAGAGCTTGCTCTTGGAGCGATTAAGCTGGCATTAGATGGTAGTGATGCTAACTGGATGGCATCACTAGCTAATTTTTTAATTCACGAGGTTGGGCTTTTTACACATGGCACCAATGTTCAATTTGTACCCTATGGCCATGATGGAGATCCCTATTACAAAGCTGGCGTAAGGGGTGCTATGGATATGCCTGGAGCAACAGATCTTTTTGCTGAGGCCTTACAACGCGGAGCAGCATGCGGTGGAGACTTCACTAAATTGGATCATCTTGCTATTGCTCATATGCCGCTAATCGAAATCAGGCGGGAGCTAAAGATTCCACCACTGAGTAAATCAATGTATGACGATAAAGAGTTCTGGCCAAGTTCTTACTAAACAGCTCCTGAAAAATGAGTTTTTCAGGAAAATCCGAACAATATGAATTCCTACAAATAGTAGGGCTATAAAACCCAAATAATATATGGGCTCCACGCTTATTTCCTACTAGTGTAATGTGAACATATTCTCCACACCTTTTTATCTATTTAATAGAAAATAGTTCATCGTGAAAGCTCTTAAAACTGTTGCCCTCTGCCTATTTGGCCTTTTTCTCTTTGGCATCAGTCTGGATTTTGCGCAGGCACTACCGCTATTTGCACGACAAACTGGTCAAAATTGTGTTGCTTGTCATGCTGGTGGTCAGTACCCAGAGCTAACACCGTATGGCCGTTATTTTAAGCTCACTGCTTACACACTAGGAAAGCGTACTGATATTCCG